>Ga0209081_1001171_pt1 | contig 15721 bp, 13 predicted proteins | sample GOMGulsemesocosm_4_FD_184636 | JGI IMG/M metagenome (GOLD analysis project Ga0209081, IMG submission 184636) | Methane-oxidizing microbial communities from mesocosms in the Gulf of Mexico - GOM15B Gulf of Mexico (SPAdes) (version 2) | ecosystem: Environmental > Aquatic > Marine > Cold seeps... | reverse complement strand
GATGTAACGCGACACCCAACAAACTAAGAGGATGTTCTTTTTTCGATTAAATCATGCATAATAAAACAACGCTTACACAAGGCTTATTATGCTTTTACTTCTACTTTACATCACCATTGCGGTGGGATTTTCTTTTCTTTGCTCAATCGCGGAAGCGGTACTACTGAGTGTCAACAACCCTTATATTGCACTGTTGGAACAAGAAAAAAGGCCTTCCGGCAAAGTACTTCGCGAACTTAAAGACGACATCAACAAACCCTTAGCGGTTATTCTCAGCCTCAATACCATTGCCCATACAATAGGCGCGGCTGGGGCTGGCGCTCAAGCCGCCGCCGTATTTGGCAGTACCTCGGTAGGGATTGTCTCGGCCATTCTAACCTTGGTGATATTGATATTTTCGGAGATTATCCCCAAGGCACTGGGCGCCAACTATTGGCGACAGCTCGCCCCCTTCACCGGCGTGTGTTTGAAGTATCTTATTAAGCTGCTGTACCCCTTTGTACTTCTGTCGGAGTCACTCATAAAATTCCTCCCTTTCGAGCCCACCCTACAAGGTTTCAATCGCAAAGAGTTTGCCGCGATGGCTGTGCAAGGTGAACAAGAAGGCATGCTCGAAACCCAGGAATTAAGCGTGCTAAAAAACCTCCTGCTTCTACGTGACATACAGGTTAAACACGTAATGACCCCAAGGTCTGTGGTCTTCAGCTTGGCCGAAAACCTTAATGTGGACGATTTTTTTGATCAACACCAAGAAAAGAAATTTTCACGCATTCCCTTAAAATCAGAATTGAACGAAGAAGAAATCACCGGATTTGTATTACTCAATGACCTACTGCTAGAACAAGCAAAGGGCAATGGCGACCGCCAATTACAAGAGTTTCGCCGCGACTTGCCCGCCCTAATCAGTAGCATTAGCGTGTCGCGAGCGCTCGAAACACTGCTGGAAAATCACGCCCCAATGATGCTAGTGGTGGACGAATACGGTTCGATGCTAGGCATTGTTACCCTAGAAGATTTGTTAGAAACTTTAATCGGCCAAGAAATTGTTGATGAGGGCGATGCGACGGTAGATATGCAAAAACTCGCCCGCCGGCTCGCCAAACGCCGCAAAAAGGCATTGGGTTTGAAATCCTTGGAGTAAACGATAAAACGCTAAGCAGCTGCAAAGATTGAATTTGCCTGCCGAAGCGACATGCCAAAGAAACGTCGAAAAGTACGGCTCAAGTGAGCACTGTCGGAAAAACCGGCCAAATGGGCAGCATCGGTGGCCGAAGCTCCTTTGGCTATTGCCGCAATGGCACAGTTCATTCGCCGCCAAAGTAAATAGGGGCGCCAGCTTATGCCCATCTGCTGGCTGAAGAGATGCAGAAAACGCCCCTCAGACAAGCCAACTTGGCGGGCTACTTTCGAGGCTTTCCAATCACCCGATAGGTCGCGGTCCAGTTCATTTAACAACACTGTAATTCGCTCATCGGATATGGCCGCCGGTGAGTTGGACAGGGTTTTAGTTAAATCGGGATTGAGGCCAATAGCCGTGAACAAGGGGCTTAACATTGGCTCGGGATTATCACTCGGCTTTGGCGCATCTACGCTCGAGGGAATAAGTGCTGATATCGGCAGCACAGTTTGTTGCCCCAAACACTCAGACAATTGCTGGCCTAAATGACTTCTAGGCTCCACTAATACAACCCAACCCGCGTCCATCTGCAGTTGATGCTTAACCTGAGAGTTTATGATTAAGGGCCCGGCGACCTCCCCCGTATCAAACTGGCAAAGCGCTCGGCTCATGGGCCAAACTAACTGAATTGAATAGTGACTATGGGGTGCCGCATCCAGCGAGGCGCCAAATATAACCAAGGTTCCCGGATTTAGCCAAATAGTAGTTAACATCGATAGGTAGACCTATAAGCTTGGGCAATCAACTACGGTATTATCACACTTCGATGAAGCATTTAGTATGCCTTACAAGGCGCCCAAGCCTCCTGTCATGCTCGCATTCAGCTATTACCCGCCATTTCACTAGCAATTCTTGATCCCAATAGCCAGTTTGTTCAATTCATGCTTCTAGACTTAGCGCTACTATAAGCAGGCCGCGATGAAGTGAAGATGATTTTGAGAACCGCTACTCGGGCCTAACAACATCCGTTAGACATAGAATTTAAGGAGAGTATGAAATGAAGAGTCGCCTACGCAATCAGTTCGAGTATGAAATGAGAAAAGCTCGAGACCTGTACGAAGTGGAAAATTATACGCAGTCGTATTTCCATCTAGAACGCGCCCACATTCTCGGTCAGAGACACTATATCCCTCACGTTAGAAGCCATTACTGGATGTATAAGGTCGCGATCAAGCTCAGCGATGTTAGAGAGACAATAGGTCAGGTAGCTCGAATAATCATGAGTGTAGGTTCGCTGGTGGGCACCGTGCCTCTGGGGAATACAGGTCGCGCTCGAATTAGCCCTGTTAAACCAATGCCAATACCCGAAGATCTTCAGGCTTATTTCGAATAGGATTGAAATTATGAAGCTGAGAAAATGGCTAACTTACTGCGGCGTTTTTGTTCTTATTTTTGCCCTGTCCGCATTGGTATATTTCTCAATAGCCTTTCAAAGCGGCGTTGATTCTATTGCGGCGGAATGGTCTGAGGCCCAGCCAAATCCGATAGGTGACTTTGGCAGCACCAAAACTTTATCCATTTTACCACTAGTAAATTGGCATACACGGGACAATTCTCTTCAAGGAGAAGCTGGGGTATCTTATTTAATTAAGACAGACCACAACACTTTATTGTTCGATGTGGGATTCAACAAGGGCGGAAACTCCCCTTCCCCGCTTGAACACAACATGGCGCAGCTTGGCATAGAAATAGAGAGCATCGATACAATTTTCCTAAGTCACGCGCATTTGGATCATCGCGGCGGTCAACAGTGGGTCAATAAAAACACCTTCTCCATAGGCAAAGAGCAGATTGATCTATCCGATAAGAAAATATATTCACCCACACCAACGGAATATCCTAACGCCAAGGTTACAGTCACACCTAAAGCCACAATCATTGCGGAAGGAATGGCAAGTTTAGGCGTGATACCTAGACAGCTCGCCATTGGCAGGATCGAGGAACAAGCCTTAGTCATAAATGTGGAAGGACAAGGGAATGTGATCATTGTAGGTTGCGGTCACCAAACGGTGCCAAAAATATTGGATCACAGCGCCAAGGTATTTAGTGCCCCCTTATACGGCTTAGTTGGCGACCTGCACTACCCACTGTCTGAGGGGCGACTGACTTTTCTAGGCATTAACCTTCAGCGCCGTTTTGCCTCCGGTGAGGGGCCCCACAAACCAATAAGTTTCGAGACTATGGAACGCGAACTGGATTTGCTAACAAAACAAAATCTCGGCGCGATCGCCTTAGGGGGCCATGATACGAGCGACCAAGTCATTGAACGCTTTAGCCTTAGATTTGGCGACAAATACCATCATGTGAGAGTTGGCGAATGGATAGATATTGTGCCTCCCAGCCCTAGCCAAAGATAATTTCTGCGCATGGATAATTTTTTAAGTGAAGTTTTTTCAGGCGTGTTTAAAATAATATCAATTACGATTACGCGCCGGCGTTTTCCGCCCCGTTTTATCGATCTTCATAAATTCATAGCGACCATGACTAAAATTAACCTCCCCCACTTCAAGCGCGCGAAACAAGGCAGTCCAGCTCGCGAGCAATCCTGAGCGACGAGTAAGGCGGCCCAGCGTGTCAAAATCCACCTCGCTTACATTATGGGCTTGAGAACCCCACACCTTTGCCAGCACCGCCTGATCGCGGCGGGAATTGTACTCATACTCAAGGGCGGCTTTCGTTAGCGCTATGCCCTCTCGGTCACGAGTAATAAAGCGAATTTCATATTGGCTGTCGAACTCTAAGGCCTCGCGGTCCTCGGTGAGCACAACACTTTTGTCTACAATAATACTCTTCCTAGAATGCACACCTTTCACTAATTGGTAGGGCACCGTATCCATTTCAAGTAATTCAAAACCCGTGTCGGTGTCACGAAAGGCGCTGGAGATGCTAACCCGCCTTCTGCCATCAATATCAACGATGGCATCAGACACAATGCTGAGGCTGCGATGTGCAAAGTCGAAACAAGCTTTCAAAGCTTTTGGCTCCAGTGCAGGCAGTTCGCGAGTACTGTGCTCACCCCACTGTAGGAGAAGCCTTTGATCTCGACGAAAGATCAAGGCAACAGGCAAGCTGGAAAAACGCGCAATTTCACCAAAGGCAATGCCTCCGGATACTATGATTTCTGGAATAGTGGCCGCTTCCGTTTCGCTCCCAAGGTCGGTTTTAAGAAAACGATCTGGCTCGCCGCGCCGGTAGTGACGAGCGTATTTACCTTCATCGGGAAATACCGAGCCACTGCCTGCAAGCATTGGACGATTCAGCAGAGACAACTCTTCAACAGAAGAGTCATTCTGCCTCGCGGCAGAAGTTTCCAGCACCAGCCTCTGCCCTGCAGTCGCATAGAAACGGCCCGGGTTTTGTGCATCTTCAGTTGCATGGGCAGCAGCTTCAAAATAGTGACGCAGCTCATAACCCAAGGCCTGCATTTGCATCGCTAGATCTACCGATAGTTCACGGTCGGAAGCGTGCAGGGTAATCACAAGGCGCTTTTCACTGGTTTGGTTCAACCAGTCAAATAGAAACTGCACGTCTGTGCGGGCTTTGTCGAGCTTAGGTTGTGCGATTAAAGCGCCAATTTCATTCCGGGCAATTGCCTGCTCCCAGTTTCGAAGTGCATCACTGTCAGAAAAATGGTTTCTAGGTATATCCGCCAAACGCCCCAATCTTGGCTTCAACAGGGGGGTAGAAAGCGCCTGCGCAGCGTTCAAATTGCGCGCCACATCAAAATTATCCAAAGCTGGAACCAGAGAATCGAGCAGTTTATCTTCAGGAGAGGCTGGGTCTAGTAGGCTGCCATAGGCTCCAAGAGCGCTCAGGGCGAATACCAGCACAATGAAAATCGCGGAAATTCGTTTATTTTTAAAATAGACCATGCCTATAGGTATAGCAGCTTATTCCACTGACTATAAATTTTACGCGGGGTATCAACGCTCAGTATCCACACTCGGCATCACACCGAGCACCAAAGGCGACAGGGAAAACCCCTGCCGCCTTTGTCGTTTTACAGCATATCGAGCATTTTGAAATAGAGCATACCTACGGCAAGCCCTGGGCGCCGCAGCAGCTTGCCCCCTGGAAACGGCCAGTGTTTAATTTTCGAAAACACGTCAAAACGCTCGGCGGTGCCACTAATCATTTCAGCGGTGATACGGCCCATCATGTGAGTGGGGGCAACCCCATGCCCAGAGTAGGCTTGAATATAAAAGACATTGTTCGCAAGTCGGCCTAATTGCGGCATGCGGTTAAGCCCGATGCCCATTTGACCGCTCCAAGCATAATCGATATCAACCTTGGCCAACTGGGGGAAGACTTTGAGCATTTTCTTTCTCATAGTGCCTTCCAAATTGGCCGGCTCTAAACCGGTATAGTTGGACAGACCGCCAAATAACAAGCGCTTATCTGCACTGAGACGGAAATAATCCAAGGCTGTTCTAGGGTCACATACGGCACTGTCCGAAGGCATGATAGATTTCGCAAGCGCATCGGATAGCGGTGCCGTCGCAATCACCGAACTGTTTGAAGGCAGTACTCGAGACGCCAGTTTAGGGGCCAGGTTTTCCATATAAGCATTGCCACAGCAGACAACAAAATTGGCTGTCACCGAGCCCTTCTCTGTGTGAACAACCGGCTTTTCACCATAAACAATTTTGTTCACCCGCGAGAGCTCAAAAATCTTCACCCCCAAATTTTCCGCCGCTCTCGCTTCACCAATACAAAGGTTTAGCGGGTGAACATGCCCATTGCCTGTTGGGTTATACAATCCACCACAGTAAGCATCTGAATTAACAAATTGTTTCACTTCAGTGGCATCAAGTAACTTGAGCTGAGCGGGGTTGCCCATACGCTCTTCGTATTGCTGCCACTCTTCAAACATTTTCATATGCCGGGGCTTAAGGGCAACATCCATATAACCCCATTTTAAATCGCAATCGATCTGATATTTTTCCACTCGTGCTTTAATAATGCCCGTGCATTCAATACCCATATCATAGATAGCGCGAACACCTTCTTTACCGATGCTCTTTTCGAATTGTTCGGCGTCGTGGCCAATGCCGCCAATCACTTGACCGCCATTGCGGCCAGTGGCCCCCCAGCTGATTCTATTGGCTTCGATTAAGGCGACTTTATAGCCTTTTTCGGCAAGTTCTAGGGCGGTATTCACACCGCTAAAACCGCCGCCGATGACCGCAACATCAACCCGTACATCACCTTCCAAAATGGGGTAGTTTGTTGGCCAGTTGGCCGTGGCTGCGTAATAGGAGTTCGTATGGTTCTGTGTTTCTGTGGAAGTTTTTAAGCCTAGCATAATGTTCTCGCTCTAATGTCAGAGGCGCGCCCTAGGAAATAGATTCACAGATGGCACGCATTCTTTCGCCCGTCATTCGTTAAAATTACAGAGCGCTAAAGTTGTTTGGTATAAACTGGGGTTTATTAGGCGAGAGGGGCCGGGTCTTCGTCTTCGCTGCGGAAGAAATTTTGCCACGCAGAAGAGGTCATCGCAAAGTGAGACCATGCAATGTAGGTGGGGCTTGGAGGAATCCTAGACATATTATGTAGCCCTGTTAAGGCGATGTTAAATAAATTAGCTAGCTTAATTTTCGTTCGCGCCTAATTTACTACAAGCAAAGTACCTTTGGCAATCTTCGGCTAAAACCGCGACCCTCTATTTCACAAGGATCACTAATCGCAAAGACCGCCAATTGAAAGCGTGCGCTGGCCTTTGGTCTAGCTATCTGGCACTGGGCCAAAGAAACCGATCACGCAGACCACCAGACCTGACTCATCGGTTTCAACAACATCAAAACCAGCGACTAAAAGCTCATCGTTCAGGTGAATTGCCCAGTGATAGCGATGGAAACCGTGCTGAGAGTCAACGCCACTCGTTCGAGAATATACGGCACCGGGCACCTTGCTATGCACGTCGTGAACGTTAGCTTCGAAGCCATCAATTCCTGTGACATCAATGGTGGGGTCAACAAATCGCACCTCTGGACTCAGAGCTTTTTCGAGATGTACACGCACCAAGCTAGCATCGGATTCGTTCCAAGCGGCAAGCATGTGGTCACAAGACTGGGGATAATTAGACATAAGGTCGCTCCAAGACTGAAATGAATATTTTCTATCGATATTTTATGTGTATTTTTATGGGTATTCTAAAGACCCACGACAACGACTATCGCTGGCATCTAAACTCAGGCTATGCAAGCTTGGATACCAATCTCAAGCACTTAACTACAGCTCTCCAATCTGTTCTGTAATAATGGCAAGCACAGTATCAATTTCTTTCGCGCTCAGTGCTCCTTCTTTAAAAAAAAGCACATTGCCTCGAGACGAAACAATGGCGATGGCGGAATTCTTCTTGCTGAGTTCCCAGGTTTTCTGACCATCCCCCTCTTTATCGGCCACTATGCTGCTCTGCTTATACAATCTCTTTTTATTTTCAAGTTCCGCCCTCACAAAACCGCTTGTACCCCACAGCGCGTCGTCGAGATTTACGATGGTGGTCACAAGGTGCTTTTCAAGAGGAAACTTCAGCTCTGCGAGTGTGTCGGTGAATGGTTTATTTAGATCACTCGCATTTTGGCGCCCAGCAACATATTGCAAGGTATGCACCCGCGGTTTACTGCCATCGCCGCCTATTACGCTGCTGTCCCAGGCGGCGAAGGAAAATTTGTCATTGCTGAGCAGAAGCTCACCGTCTTCATTAATTTGCAATGCCGGCAAAGGTTTACCAACACTGATTTCGGCATGGCTAGATAAACTGCTCACCGCAATCAGTAAAATTGCAGAGTGAAAGAGTGCTTTCAAGTAGTTCAAGGTAATCTCCAGTTAGTATGGATGGCCAATCAGCCAAGGCAGTTTTAACAAAGGTATGGGCGGTACAAAAAATAATTGTACACAATTTACTACTAAGCCAGTGCCATATGCAATAAAGGGTAAGCCCTACCCTGCCCGTCAAGTTCAGAGCGACCAATAACTTTAAAACCCAAATGCTCATAGAAGCCTAAAGCCTGCGTATTCTGCTCATTGACATCCACCTTTGTCGCGTTCTGCTTTTGCACGGCATGAGCCAGCAGACTGGCACCCACTCCTGAGCCACGAGCCTCAGGCGATATGAACAACATTTCGACATTACCTTCCTGCACGCCACTAAACCCAATAATTGCTCCTGCCTCGTCTTTTACGCAGTGCAAATGAACCGCATCAAAATATTGTTCCAATATCAGCGGCTTCAGCTCTACTATCGTTTCCTCGCTTAGAAAGTCGTGAGTGGCGCGCACAGAGGCCTCCCATACTTCGATCAAAACAAGGTAATCATCTTTTACAACAGCTTCAATATTCATAAATCACTCGTAAACTTCCTAGCTCAACTCTCTTCAAAAAACGGTGCAGCCACATTTAAGCCAATAAACTCAATGCTGTCTACTGCTACTAGCGTCACTGCTAAATTTCAGTCTACGCCACCATAAGCATTGACGATACTCACTAGAGTTCAGTATGCTACGGCGCATGAACACATACCTCACCCTAAACCGCCAGCTGCGACGCCGAATCGATATCGACGGGAATACTGCTGCATGGGTGAAATACAGTGATCGCTAATCACTAAAAACAAACACCGCTAAAAAGGCCGCAGATATTCTCTGCGGCCTTTTTTTTGGCCTAAATTTAATCACTCAATCAAAAGGCGCACACCATGGACCCATCACTCTACGACAATGTTATGTTCACCACCCATCGGCACGAGGTTGTTTTTACCTCCGGCAAAGGCAGCTGGCTAAACGACAGTATGGGAAATCACTATTTAGACTTTGTGCAAGGTTGGGCGGTGAACTGCCTTGGCCATAGCCCCGAGGTGTTAACACAAGCACTCACGCAGCAAGCCAGCACACTGTGGAACTGCAGCCCTGCATTTTACAACGCACCGCAATTGGCCCTGTCAGAAAAATTAACCCAAGCCAGCGGCTTAGACAAAGCGTTCTTGGTAAGCACCGGCGCCGAAGCCAATGAAGGGGCTATAAAATTGGCGCGAAAATGGGGGCAAGTGCACAAGTCTGGAGCCTATAAAATCATCACTATGGAAGGAGGCTTTCACGGCCGCACCTTGGCCACTATGTCGGCCACCGGCAAGCCGGCTTTTGCCACCATGTTTGAACCTAAAGTGGAAGGTTTTGTGAAGGTCCCCTTTAACAATCTTCAAGCCTGCGAAGACGCGATAGACGAATCCATCGTCGCTATATTATTGGAGCCTGTGCAAGGTGAAGCAGGCGTGCTTCCCGCCACGCAAGAATTTATCGAGGGCCTTGCCGCTCTGTGCCAGCAACACAACATTCTGCTGATGTTTGATGAAGTGCAAACCGGCATGGGCAGGTTGGGCGAACTGTTTGCCGCCCAGGTTTATGGCGTGCAACCCGACGTAATGACTTTGGGCAAGGGGCTTGGTGGCGGCGCGCCACTGGCTGCCGTTCTCGCAAAAGACTCTGTGTGTTGTTTTGAACCCGGTGAACAAGGCGGCACATTTAGCGGCAACGCTTTAATGTGTGGCTTAGGTTTAGCCGTATTAAATACCGTGAACCAGAGTCATTTTCTCGACCAGATAAAAGACCACAGTACTTACCTGCAAGAAGCATTGGCCACTCTATTTGGCAAACATTCACTCAGGGGCCACGGCCTATTGCTGGCCGTTAGCCTTGAACAAGCCTGCGCCAGTGCGATTGTTGAAGACTGCTTTGTCGAGGGGCTTATCATCAATGCCCCCAATGAAGAATGCCTGCGCTTCATGCCGGCACTCAATGTAAGTAAGCCTGAAATTGACAAGATGATGTCCATTTTGACATCGGTGATGGAGAACCGATGCTTAGCCTAAAGGTAAAGCGGTTTTTTTCAGCACTTCACGCAGCACAAAACTGGAATGCACACCGGTCACGCCTTCAAGCCGCGTGAGCTGCCCCAGTAAAAACTGTTCATAGTGCTGCATATCACGCACCACCACTTTCAAAAGAAAGTCGGCCTCCTGCCCTGTGACTATGGAACACTCCAGCACTTCGGGCAATTCGATAATCGCCGCTTCAAAATTTTCGAAGCGGTCTGGTGTGTGGCGGTCCATAGAAATGCCAATCATTGCTGTTAAATTCAAGCCCAGAGGCCCCGGGTTCAGCAATGTGACGTGGCGGTCTATTAAGCCAGACTCTTCCAAACGCTTAACCCGTCGTGAGCAGGGGGTTGGCGACAAGCCAACACTCTCGGCCAGCTCCAAATTACTGATACGGGCATTTTCCTGCATCAGCTGCAGGATTTTCTTGTCAATCCGGTCTAATTCAATCAGTTCCTGCACGACATGGCGCCTCGATAGTGACATTCACCATGCATCCTACAAAAAATAGTGAATAACTTCAAGATTGCGCCGGAAGTAGAGTGAATTTGCATGCATTACCTCCGAAATATGCGTTACAGTGTACTCAAGCTGGCGAGCAAGATGCCCACAAGGCAATCAGCGGCTTCAACCTTACCCAGGTAACAGCAACTCGCCCAAGCTCCCCTTAAGCAACAACTTAAGAAACAACTTTGCTGAGCACACACAATAAGGAAACAGGCACGTGGTAAACACACCCTCTACAAATTCTTTCTCTCACCGGAAATATCGCGCATTTCCTCCGCTGCAAAAAACCGATCGCCGCTGGCCAAACAACACCATTAGCCAAGCGCCACAGTGGTGCAGTGTAGACCTTCGCGACGGTAACCAAGCCCTAATTGAGCCCATGAGCCCTAGCCAAAAGCTGGAAATGTTCAAGCTCTTAGTAGACGTTGGTTTTAAAGAGATTGAAGTGGGTTTCCCCGCAGCCTCACAGCCCGATTTTGATTTTGTGCGACAATTAATTGAGCAAGATTTAATACCCGACGACGTGACCATTCAAGTGCTCACCCAAGCCCGCGAACCTCTTATCGCGCGCAGCTTTGAATCTTTGAAAGGCGCAAAGCAAGCCATAGTGCATCTGTACAACTCAACCTCCACTGTGCAGCGTGAGCAAGTGTTTAAAATGAGCCGCGATGAAATTAAAGCCATTGCCGTGCAAGGTGCTGAATGGGTGCGCGATTTTGCACTCGAGCAAACAGACACCCACTGGCGCTTTCAATACTCCCCAGAGAGCTTTACCGGCACAGAAATGGATTACGCGCTGGAAGTGTGTGATGCCGTCATTCAGGTATGGGCGCCAACACCGGACAACAAAGTGATTATTAATCTGCCTGCAACGGTAGAAGTATCAACACCCAACGTTTACGCCGACCAAATTGAATGGCTGTGCGATAACCTAGCTCATCGCGAAGCCGTGACAGTTAGCCTGCACACCCATAACGACCGAGGCTGTGGCGTGGCCGCCGCCGAATTGGGCGTATTAGCCGGTGCAGACCGCATTGAAGGCACCTTGCTTGGCAACGGTGAGCGCACAGGCAACATGGACGTGGTGACCATGGCCATGAATTTGTACAGCCAAGGCATAGACCCTGAGCTGAATTTTGCCGACATGGACCGCATCATAGCCACCGTTGAACGCTGCACCCAATTAGCCGTGCACCCTCGTCACGCCTATGCCGGTGAATTAGTGTTTGCCGCTTTTTCCGGCAGCCACCAAGACGCCATCAACAAATGCATGGCCATAGATACTGAGCAGCGCAAAAAAGACCCCGAAGCGCACTGGCAAGTGGCTTACTTACCCATTGACCCCCGCGACCTTGGCCGCCGCTATCAACAGGTGATTCGCATTAACAGCCAGTCGGGCAAAGGCGGCGTGGCCTACGTGCTAGAGCAAGACTACGGTATTCAGATGCCTCGCTGGATGCAGGTGGATTTCAGCCCTCACGTACAAAAGCAGGCCGAAGACAGCGAAAGCGAAGTATCGGCCGAGCTAATTCACAGCATTTTCAAGGCCACCTATATAGCTCCTGCGAATGCCTGTACCGTAGACAACTACACCCTTAGTCGGCAGGCCCACCGCGACCAATTACAGGTGAACATTCTGCATGACACTCGCTCGGTGGAAATTCAAGGCGAAGGTAAAGGGGTGCTCGACGCCTTTGTCAGTGGCCTGTCTGAATCCCTCGACCGCGACATCATACTGATTGACTACAGCGAGCACACCTTAGGCCAAGATGAGCAAGCCGAAGCCATGGCTTATGTGCAAATTAGCCTTTCAGGCGCGCGCTACTGCGGAGCCGCCAGCTGCCAGGACATTGTTAGTGCATCTTTGCAAGCGGTACTCAATGCGCTGGCCAGAAGTGGCCTTACCGTAAACGAATATTCAGCCGCTTGCCCTGCGTAAGCGCCACTGAAGCTTAAAGTCGCGGTGGGCTATTTTCAGCCCCCCCAACCCTCTGTTATCATGGCCCAAATAGCCGCACACTCTTGTGCGGCCTCGTCGCACCCTTTCACTTCGAACAGACCTTCAAGCTATGTTTAACAATGACTCTCTGCAACAACTTAAGCAGCTCAAAAACGATATCCGCGAATCTCAAGACATTGCCCAAGGCATTGTGCGAGGCACCAGTGGTAAATTTGGTTTCGTAAACCTGGACGACGGCCGCGAAGTATTCCTGGCGCCGGATGTCATGCAGCGAGTGATTCCGGGCGACCGGGTAGAAGTGACCGTGACCACCTCGGGTGGCGAAAAGAAAGACGGTAATAAAACCAAAATTAAGCTGACCGGCAAGCTTGAAAAGCTGATTAGCAGCGAATTAAAAGAATTTGTGGGCCGCTACCTGGTAAAAGGTAAAGGCCACTTTGTAGAGCCTGACGTGGCTCAATTCTCTCGCTGGACTTTCGTGCCGCCTAAAAACCGTGGCAAAGCCAAAGACGGCGACCTAGTTCGCTGCGTGATGGGCCGCCATCCTTACCACCATGAAGGCAAAGGCCAAGCCCACATCACCACTGTGCTTGGCAGCCCTGAAGATAGCCGCATTGAGCACAGCTACACCGTGGCAAAATTCCAGCTGCCTCGGGAATGGCATGAACATACCCCCGCACTGTGTGAGACAGCCAAAACCGAACTTACTCGCATTGCTAGCGAGCGCGAAGACCTCAGCGCCCTGCCGTTTGTCACCATTGACAGCGCCAACACCCAAGACATGGACGACGCGCTCTGCGCCAAAGCCACTGATGCGGGCTGGGAGTTGCGTGTGGCCATAGCTGACCCTTCAGCTGTCGTTCCGGCTTCCAGCCCCCTCGACCAATTTGCTCAAGCTCGCGCCAACACCGTATACCTGCCCGGCGAAGCCCTGAACATGTTTCCTGAAGCTCTGGCCTTAGACGCCTTCTCGCTCTGCGAAAAAACCCTGCGCCCAGTGTTGATGTGCACTTTAAATATTAATACCGACGGCCATATTGAGCGTTACAAATTTTCAGAAGCCGCCATAAGCTCACAGCAAAAACTGAGCTATGACGGCGTAGAAGCCTTCCTCGCAAAAGGTGAGCACGCGGCAGAGTTAAGTGACGAGATTCAGACGTCTCTGCAAGAGCTCAATAAAATTGCTCAGGCACGCTTTGCCTATCGCCAGCAGCACTCTCTCACGATGACCCATCAGAGCGATCACGAACTGATGCTCAACGAGCAGGGTAAAATTGCGGATATTGTGAAACGCGAACAGGGCATGGGCCACAAAATTGTCGAAGAATCTATGTTGGCCACCAACATATGTGCAGGCGAGTTTTTACACAAAACCGAAGCGGGCTTATTTTCCACCCATGGCGGTTTCCGTGAAGATCGCCTAGACAATGCCAAACTCATTCTCAGCGAAACTCTGGAAAACCCCAGCGAAGACATTGTCAGCCTGACCGGTTACCAAAAAACCATCAAAGAACTCAACAACAAACCAGAGCACGCCGGCAATTTAGGCTCACTGCGAAGAATGCTGCGTCCAGGTAAGCTCAGCACAAAACACGAAGCACATTTAGGTTTAGGGCTAGAGTATTACGCCACCGTCACCTCCCCTATTCGTCGCTATCAAGACCTTTACAACCACCGCGTGATCAAGGCCGCCCTAAAGGGTGAAGCCACAATGCCCTGCAGCGAAGCCTTGGCCGAGCACCTGCAAACACAATTGGCCACAGGCCGACAGGCCGTGCGCCAAATGGAGCAGTGGCTGCACCGTCAATATTTAGCTGACAAAGTAGGCAGTGAGTATGAAGGTCGCGTTGTGCTAGTGAACAGCCAGGGCATTGGCGTACGTTTGGAAGAGAGTGGCATCATTGGGTTTGCACTTATGCGTCACAACGACGCCAAACCAAAATTCGATCAAAAACGCTTAAAAATAAGCCTTAACGAGCAAGATTACCAACCCGACCAGCTTGTTAAAGTATCCTTATTGAGTGTTGACAAAGATCAACAGAGCATTCAATTCAAGTTATTAGCAGACTGATATAAAGTTTTGGATTCAAGCTTACCCACAGCTTCTGTGGATAAGCTTGTGTACAGACCGGGAGTATCTGTCGCCAGCCCGCATAGGCACTTAGCCACGGCACAGTGGTGAAAACTTAACCCCTTTAACAGAGCAAAAAAAAACGGGGTCAAGTCTTGCCTTTTGCCATTTAAAAAAAGGCAAAAGGCAAGACTTGACCCCGATGTTTTTAGAAGTTAAAGGTCAGAGACAGTCGAATATCTTGGCCGGGTTCTTTATAGCCACTGACCGACTCCCATGTAGGGATGGCTGAATAATCACCTACGCTGGAATGATCGCGGTAGTCATCGTCCAGGGCGTTAATCACCGATAGATTCAATTTCAGCTGATTCGTTGGCGTCCATTCCGCATAAAGGTCGTGTACGGTATAACCGGGCTTGTCGATTGTCTGCAACTCGCTGATCCAAGATAACTCTACTGCGCGGTAAAGAACCTCTAAGTCATTCAAGTCTTCAACATAAGTCATATTCCAACCTAAGCTCAGGCTCTCCATCGGCGAATACCGAATCCCTAGGTTCCAAGTGTCTCCTCTAGAATTACCAAGGCCCGTGTGCTCATAACCTTCCAAATCAACCTTTCCGTAATCAACAGAATAAACACCGGCCGCAGGGTCTAACTGTGCTGTTGAAGAGGCGTAAGCAAAATGGATGTCTACTTGATCATTCCAGCGATAAGAAAGTTCAACTTCAAAGCCGTCAGTTTCAACTGTTCCAACATTTTCGTAATAAACTGCACGACTGCTCTGATCATAGATGACGTCGTCGATATCAGACTGGAACACCGCAATTTTTGCGTGGAAGTTTTCGACGCTGTATTCAAGCGCTGCTTCAATATTCGATACAACTTCAATCTCAAGATCGGGATCAACATAAGTCCCCCAAGTGGTAAAACCGTCACCAACCTCTTTACCCCTCGAAGCCTCCGCGTAACCTAAGCTAAAGCCCCATTCATCTGTAATGCTGTATTCGAAACCCGCATTTATACTGATCTCCGAATTGTCGACCTGAGCCAGTGGCGCGCTGTCTTCATTTTGCAAAAGTTGCTCGAAATCATAAGCGTCATAACGTGCACCATAACTCAGCAGTAATTTCTCAG
>Ga0209081_1001167_pt1 | contig 15731 bp, 14 predicted proteins | sample GOMGulsemesocosm_4_FD_184636 | JGI IMG/M metagenome (GOLD analysis project Ga0209081, IMG submission 184636) | Methane-oxidizing microbial communities from mesocosms in the Gulf of Mexico - GOM15B Gulf of Mexico (SPAdes) (version 2) | ecosystem: Environmental > Aquatic > Marine > Cold seeps... | reverse complement strand
TCTAACAATTCTTTATCTGCTGCAAAAGCGGCAGGCACTGCTAATAAAGAAGCACCTAAGATTGTCGCTTTAATAGCAACTGATAGTTTTGTCTTTTTCATCTTTGTTCCCGATTATTTAAAATAGAATAATTTTTAAGTCGGGAAGATTTTAGAATTGTAATGTGACAGCACCGTGACAGCCATATGACAATTGTTGTTTTTACCTTTTACGCAACAAAAAAGCCGGCAAGTTTGCCGGCTCTCTTATCGAAGAAGAACACCTGCTTTATAAATGCCCTTCTAAATCCTTAATATCAATATGCCTAACGTCCTTACCTTTAACTAAGTAAATAACGTACTCGCAAATATTGCAGGAACGATCACCAATACGCTCTAAAGCACGAGCCGACCAAAGCAAGTCAATCGATGCATGTATTTTACGGGGGTCTTCCATCATATAAGTGATTTGCTGACGCGTTAGGTTTTCATAATCCTTATCCACCTTGCCGTCCAAACCAATGATCAAAAACGCCTCATCGACATCCTTCCTTGCGAAGGCATCAAGACTTCTATCCAACATTTCTTTAACACGAGTGGCCATTTGCTCCATACAGTCAAATGAGTCAGGCAAAGCCCCTCGTTTAACCAAGTCGAGCGCTTGACGAGCAATTCTTTTTGCCTCATCTCCCATTCGTTCCAAATCATTGGTGATTTTAATAATCGCCATAATGAGGCGTAAATCGGTTGCCGTCGGTTGACGCATAACAATGATTCGATTGCACATTTCATCAATTTGCACATCTAAAGTATTAATCTTTACATCGCCCTCAATAACCTTATCAGCCAATGCCTTATCACAGGTGAGCAATGCTGTTACCGCGCTTTCAATTTGCTGATAAACCAAGCCTCCCATTTGTAAAACACGGGTCGTCACCTCATTGACTTCTTCATCAAACTTATGTGATATATGATCTCCTGAACTCATTTCCCTCTCCTTAGCCGAAACGACCACTAATATAATCTTCTGTTTGTTTTACTGAAGGCTTCATGAAAATAGTATCGGTTTGATTAAATTCAATCATTTCACCTAAATACATAAACCCTGTGTAATCTGAAATACGCGCTGCTTGCTGCATATTATGTGTGACGATACAAATACTATAACTCTCACGCAATTCCGATATCATTTCTTCAATCGCCAACGTAGAAATAGGGTCTAACGCACTAGTTGGCTCATCGAACAAAATAACTTCTGGCTTTAAGGCAATCGCTCGTGCAATACATAGTCGCTGCTGCTGACCACCACTTAAACCACGCGCATCGTCATTTAAGCGATCTTTTACTTCATTCCATAGTGCCGCATCATGCAATGATCGCTCTACTATTTCTTCAATGTCAGCTCTTTTCTTAACACCTGATAGTTTTAAACCATAGGCAATATTCTCAAGAATCGTCATTGGGAATGGCGTGGGTTTTTGAAAAATCATCCCAACACGTTGGCGTAGGCGAATCATTTCAGCTTCTTTTTTTAGCGATAAAATGTCGGTATAGGTTTGCCCATCGGCGTTTAATAACTGAATAGCCCCGTCATAAGTATGCCCTGGGTATAAGTCATGAATTCTATTCATACCCCTTAGCAGGGTAGACTTACCACAACCACTTGGGCCAATTAGCGCTGTCACCTTGTTTTTTTCTATGGGCAGAGAAATACTTTTTAATGAGGGCGCAGGCGCACCGCTATAAGTAAAACTCAAATTCTGAACTTCCATCATATTGTTCATGGATTAACGTCTCTTGTCATTGCTGGCATATCTGCCAATTAAATTTATCACTAATACCATAGCGGTTAGCAAAAATGCACCTGTCCAACCCAGTTGAACCATTTCCTCATCCGGCATTGTCGCAAGGTTGTAAATTGAAACAGTTAGGGATGGGAAAGTACCGGTTAAATCTGTTGACCAAAACTCACTTGAGCCACTGGTATAGAGCAGCGGTGCCGTTTCGCCAACGACTCGCGCAAAGGCGAGTAATACACCGGTCAAAATACCGGCCTTGGCATAACGGATAACGATGTTCATTGTTACATGGTATTTAGACGCACCAATCGCAATACCTGCCTCACGTAATTCTACCGGCACGAGTTTCAGCATATCGTCCGTGGTTCGTACAATAATCGGCACCATCAGAATAAATAAGGCTAACACCCCAGCCCAACCGCTAGTATGGCCCGTTGGGATAACAACAATCGCATAAACAAACGTACCCACAACAATCGATGGCGCAGACATCATTACATCACTCAAATCACGAATAAATTCAGTAAGTTTCGTGTCGCCCCCATATTCCTGTAGATAAATTCCCGCCAAAATACCCACAGGAATACCGATGAGGGTAGCCACTGCCGACATCATTATTTGACCGACAATAACATTACGCAGCCCACCTTCAATAAGGTCATGGGTGAATACGTGCAAACTTAAGCCTGCCAAACCTTTCGCACATAAGGTATATAAAATCCACCCTAAAAAGAATAGGCCCACCAGCGCTGCTAGTGTCGAAAAGATAAGAAACAAGCGGTTCATCAATAATCGCATTATTTACGCCTCAAGAAATAAAATTTAGCAACACCGATAACAATAAAGCTCAAGACAAACAGGATAAGCGCTAGGTAGAACAAGACCGATAAACTTAACCCACTAGACTCAGCAAAACTGTTTGCTAACACCACTGGAATAGAGTTAGTTGGGTCGGTTACTTTTCCAGCAAACTGGTAAATCCCACCGATAACAAAGGCAACAGCCATTGTCTCGCCCATTGCCCTGCCAAAGGATAGAATAATTGAACCAATAATGCCTGATTTAGCATAAGGGAAAACAACGTCTTTTATAACTTCCAACTTTGTTGCCCCCATCGCATAGGCCGACTCTTTCAACATATCCGGCACGGTACTAATTGCATCGCGACTGAGCGCTGCCATAAAAGGAATAACCATAATGGCGAGTACCAGACCAGCCACCAATAAAGAAACCGTATTGCCACCAAAGATACCCGCAATAAATGGCCCAAAGTAAAACAAGCCCCACATACCATAAATAATACTGGGGATAGAGGCTAACAATTCAATCGCCACACCAACCGGTTTAGCAACTGAGCTTGCAGCAATTTCAGATAAAAACACCGCAATCCCCATCGCAATAGGAATTGAAAACAACATAGCAATGAGGGTTGAAAAAATTGTACCAACAATAGGAACTAAGGCGCCATAAACCTCTCTGGTATCACTTATCCTCGACTCATCTTCATCATCCATGACAAAGTCATCTTCGTCATCCATAAAGTCGTCATCAAGATCGTCTGAAACAACCGAGTCAATAATATCAAGCTTTTCAGTCGCCCCATCGGGGATCAAGGATTCCTCAACACCCCAGCGGGTCTCAAATATGAAACCAGCACCGAAGGCTTCAATAGCCGGTTTAGCCGAGAAGTAAAGCACCAGTGTCGTTGCCGCTAAAATCACAAACAACAAGCCAGCACTTAGCTGAGACAGTCTTTTAAAAATAAGTTCCATTCGCAACCCTTAGTTAATCAAAAACCTCCTTAACGTAACGTTAAGGAGGTTTCATAGTACTTACGTATAACTGGTACTACTGAATAATTATTTTAACCCTTTCTCTACCCAATAACCTTGGATTTTTTTAATCACGGCTTCAGGTAATGCTACATAACCTACTTTTTCAATAAGGCTGTTCTTTTTAGTTAGCGCATATTCAAAGAATTTAATCACTTCTTTTGAGTTTTCACCCTCTTGCGGCACTAAAGCGAATGTTGCTGTAACAATCGGGTAACCTTTTGGTGGGTACGCAATGTTGGCATAAAAGTCTTTCTTTGGGTCTAAATCTGCATACGTTGCTGCAGCTTCAAATGAACCCGGTGTTGGCTTAACATATGCGTGTTCACGGTTTTCAATAATCGCCATATCTAAGCCATTCTTTTTAGCATCGGCATAATCAACATAACCAATAGAGAAGGCATTGCTTTTAATCGCTGTTGCTACACCAAAGTTACCTTTACCAGCAATACGGTTTGTAGACGGCCAATCAACTACTTTTTTAGCGCCAATTGTTTTACGCCATTCTTTGTTCATTTTGCTTAAGTAGTAAGTAAACGCAAAGGTAGTACCTGACTTATCACTGCGGTGAACAAAAAGGATTTTTTCATGTGGCAAGTTAAGCGCCGCGTTCTCTGCCTTAATTTCAGCAGCATCCCAATATTCAATGTTACCCAACATAATGCCTGAGATCGCTTTCTCACTTAGCTTCATGCCACTAACGCCTTCTACATTATAAGCAAACGTAATCGCACCAATCGCTGTTGGGAACATGACCAAGCCTTTTTTAGCGAGTACTTTAGACTTCAACGGCTTATCGGTTCCACCAAAATCAACATGGCGTGCAGACACTTCTTTAATACCAGAACCACTGCCTGTTGGTGAGTAGTTTACTTGGTTTCCTGTTTCTTCGTAGTACGCTTTACTCCATGCTTTATAAGCTGGGTATGCAAAGCTTGAACCCGTACCTTCAACCTTCGCGGCATGAGCGGCTACACCCATGGTTAAACTAAGAACACCTAATGCTAATGCTTTCTTGAATTTCATATTTTTTCCAAATTTATTGAGTAGTTGATAAAACTAAGTTCTTATCTAAAAGATACTTTATTCTGCCTATGTGGCATTATAATGAAAACCATATGACAGTTAGATGACAGTGAGATGACAGCTAGCCTCTACGAGCAACCCTTGAGGGAGGCAAGATGCATTGAAAGCGACTACCTTCGCCCACGGTACTTTTTATTTGAAGTCGACCCTCGTGCCGCTCTAACTCATGCTTAACAATAGCTAAACCCAAGCCTGTCCCACCTTTGTTCATTACATTATTTTCTGGCACTCGGTAAAAACGCTCCGTTAACCGCGCCAAATGCCTTGCTGAAATACCTCGTCCGCTATCTTTAATCGTAAGCACTACTTCACCTTCATCGTTTAATGTACACGACACGCGAATATCACCTTCAATTTCAGTGTAGTGAATAGCATTAGCAATTAGGTTTCGTAGTACCGTAAGTAAGGCATTTTTATTAGCGGTTAAAACAACATTTTCACTCAAATCAAAGTTTAATGATTGAGATTTATTTTTTGCAACTGACTGGAACTCCTCCTCTAACTGCTCAAATAAATCATGTACTTTTATCGTCGCTTTTGAATTCTCAACCCCACCTTCATCGAGCTTACTTAACTGCAGTAGTTCTTCAATCATTGTTTGCATTTTTAGCACTTGCTGCTCAACCTTTTGCAGTGAATGACTCACCGGCTGATTATCAGCCTCTGTAGAAGCTAACAACATCTCAACATAGCCTTTCATTACGGTAAGTGGCGTTCTTAGCTCATGCGATGCATTTGAAATAAAGTCTTTCCGCACCTGACTGGCCCGTTCAATTCGCGTAACATCACGAACTAATAGCAAACGCGCATCATCGCCATAGGGTAACGACCTTACCTCTACTTTCTCAACCGCCCAATTAGAATCCACGGCGGGTGATTCAACCACCACAGCGCTTTCCGTTCCTAATTTAAGCACTTTATTCAAACGCGGGTGACGCAGTAATTGATCAATAATCTGCCCACGATCACTTTTTTTCAGCCCCAGCAAACCCATGGCGTGATCATTCATCCATTGGATAGAATTTGTTGATGACAAAATAACAACACCATCTGGATAAACACTCACCAAGCTTTTAAATCGTTCTCGCTGCGCCTTACCAACCTCTCGAAGAGTCAGCTGCTGTTTTTTAGCACGCAAAAAATATTGAGCCAATTGACCAAACAAACCCATCTCAAAGGGCACATCGCTGACACTAGAGCTTTGCGCCCAGCGATATAACTGCTGTAAACGGTTAAATTGAAACACCGCATAGGCAACCATAAAAGCCAACCCAAACCACGCAGTGTATCCTAAAAAATAACCCAATAAACATGTGGCCAATAGGCCTGTGAATAAAATATTCCGTTCGTACTTCCAGTCCATATTCATTTATTGTTACTCACTAACTTATAACCAAAGCCACGCACTGTTTGCACTAAATCAGCACAGCCTTGAGCATCCAATATTTTCCTTAATCGCCTAATATGCACGTCTACCGTACGGTCTTCTACATACACATTATCGCCCCAGACATTATCGAGTAGCTGATTACGTGAATAGACTTTATTTGGGTGCGAGGCGAAAAAATGCAGCAGCTTATATTCAGTAGGACTCATCATCACATCAACATCATTAATTGCCACACGGTGGCTATCAGGGTCAATAAATAGTGGTCCTACTTTAATTTCAGAAGAGACCGTATTGGTCTCGGCACGCCTCAATACCGCATTCATCCTTGCAATTAACTCACGTACAGAAAATGGCTTCGTCACATAATCATCGGCACCTGTTTCCAAGCCTGCGATCTTATCTTCTTCCGCACTTCTCGCGGTGAGCATAATAATCGGTATTCGTTTATTCTCATCTTGGTTTTTCAAAAACTTAACCCAATCAGGCCCACTAATTCCTGGTAGCATCCAATCGAGTAAAATAATATCAGGCGTTGAGTCTCGTAATGATTCTTGAGCCTTCATTACATCGACACACCACGTCACACCAATTCCGCTTGACTGCAGGGACAGCTGTAACATTTCGCCAATGTCCTCGTCATCCTCAACCAGTAATACATTCATTTTTTCCATAAAATCAGCCGTTTATAATTATTTCGCATACATTACACGGACTTTGTGACGGGTTTGTGACAACTAAGTCGGTTAACCTGTCGGTAAATCCAGCCTGAGAAGATAACACCGACTACAACTAGTTTCAATCAAGCTCCGCTGTCATGCGCTTGTCACACTTTCGTCACAATACTGACACCCATTCGCAGGATACTCTCCTCGCTTCATAAACTTAATATATCTACATGACGAAACTAGAGCAGTCACACGCGCAATCATTAAACGAAATTTTAGAAAAATCTCTGCTAACCCCTGTTTTTCAGCCGATCATATCGCTTAAAAACAATGCCATTTATGGTTATGAAGGTTTAATACGCGGCCCCTCAAATAGTCCATTACATTCGCCATTCAACTTATTCAATGCCGCGGTTAAACATAATCGCTTAGCCGAATTAGATTTATTATGTAGAAAGGTCACTATTGAGCGCTTTGCTCAACTTAATTTTCGTGAACAATTATTTATCAATACAATTCCAGAAATTTTACTGCATAAAGATTACCAACACGGGCACACCCTTGATTATATAAAGCAAGCAGGAATAGAGAGTAAGCAAGTTGTCATAGAACTCACTGAACAATACCCCATTGAGGATTACAGCCTTATGGCTGATGCAACCAAGCATTACCAAGAAATGGGATTTTCAATTGCCATCGACGACCTCGGTGCTGGTTACTCCGGTTTACGAACTTGGTCAGAGATTAAGCCCGATTATGTAAAAATTGATAGGCACTTCTTGCATAACATTCATGAAGACAAACATAAGCAACAGTTCGTCCAATCGATTATTGATATTGCTCAAGGCGTAAAGTGCAAAGTCATTGCTGAGGGCATCGAACTTCGTGAAGAGTATTTAATGAGTGACAGCATGGGCATGGATTTTGTTCAAGGCTACTACTTTGCTAGACCAACCGCTCAACCAAAACAGCAGCTAGAGGCAGGTTTGCTATCCAAAAGAAATAAAAAGCCTCCTATTGTATTCAATAGCGTACGTAGCTCTCTAACCGTTGAGAAGCTACTATCACCTCTTGAAGCAACGACGATTAACACGCCTTTCAATCAAGTTTACGACCGTTTCGACAACTCAAAAGAACTCTCCTCTCTGCCGGTTATTAACAATGACATGAGTGTCGCAGGCGTTATCTTCCGTAGCGATTTTCTAACGCTTTGCGCGAGCCGTTATGGGAAGGATCTATATAGAAAAAAAACAGCACAGTATTTTTTAGAAGAAAACCCTTTATGTATCGATATAAACCTACCATTACACTTACTAAGTCAGAGCATAGATAAACACAACTTCCAAATTCGCAATGAGTGCTTCATTATCACTGAGTCAGAAAAATACAAAGGCGTTGGCAATTATATCGACCTGCTAAAAGAACTCACCGATATGCAAATTAGCTTCGCCAAGCACATGAACCCTCTTAGTAATTTACCGGGGAATGTTCCTATCAGCCAACAGATCAGTGCCTTTTTAAAAGGGCACGATAATTTTGTCATTTGTTATTTCGATCTCGACCACTTCAAACCCTATAACGACATTTATGGTTTTGGCAAAGGGGATGACGTTATTCGAAAAACAGCCGAGTTACTGAGCAAGCACGCCGACAACAATATAGATTTTGTTGGGCATATTGGTGGTGACGACTTCGTGATAATGTTTAACAGTCATGACTGGAAAGAACGCTGCGAAAGAATATTGTTAGACTTCAACAACTCTCTTAGCAAATTTTACTCTTATGAACACCTCATGGCCTCAGGCATGAAAGCATTAGATAGAAACTCTAACCCCGTATTTTATCCTTTATTATCACTGTCTATTGGCGCTCTTCGCGTACACGACTTTGACACAATCCACACTGAAAGTGATATTGCAACAACAGCCAGTATGGCAAAATCAATGGCTAAGAAAATAAGCGGTAATAGCCTGTATCAAATAAAGCCAGACGAGTACAACAGGCAAACCTTACAACTCTGTTGCTAACCATTAGAGACATAATTAATTTAAGAGAGACCTCTACATAACGTAGCGAGTGCAAGCAAGGCCCCCAAAGTAGGTGCTCTCTAGGCAACGCTATATTGCCTAGCCCAGTAACTATGCTGAGACCTCTTAATGAAAAAAGCCCCAACTTTGGGGCTTTTTTCAACTCATACTAGTCAGGAAAACCGCTGTTTTAGCTATCTTCACCGTGTTTGTGTTCGTGCTTACCTTTTCCCTTCCCACAACCACCTTTTTTATCGCCATGCTTTTTCTTAAAGTGTGCGTCAAAACCCTCTGGGCTATCCAACTCACCCTCAAAAATATAAGCCGCAATCATTTCAGCATCTTCGGCAGATACAGCAACCTTGGGCATTAAGTTGAATTTTTTAATGGCACCTTTCATTCGACTATTACTTTTCTGAGGGTTTTCTACCCATGCAGCTACTGCTTTAGTAAAGGCGTCCTTATCTGCATAGTGTTTCGTATAGTGCATCTTTACCGCCATGATTGGAGGAGCTAATCGCTTACTCATATCCATGCCGCCAGCTACACCATGACATGCTGCACAGTTTTGTTCAAACAACTGCTTACCTTTATTCACATCATCGCTTGCAAAAGCAAATTGAACGCTAAAAAACAGGCTAAGAATAATACTAATTTTTATTTGTTTCATATATCCCTCTTCTCGTTATATAAATAGTCTTTCTGGCAATAATGAGTATAGCAACTAAACAAAAAACCAGACGATATTCTTCAACATTGTCACTATTAACGCTCTACAGCTAGCGCCAATTCAGCGGGGGCATCAACTCCTTTAACTAAACACCAGCTCAGCATCATCTCCTTCACCATCAAGCGAAACATTAACAACATCACCCGGCATAAATTTACCCGCTAAAATATCTTGCGCTAAGGAATTCTCAAGGCGTTGCTGTATGGCTCGTTTTAGTGGTCTAGCACCGTAGACAGGATCAAACCCAGCCTCTCCCAACATATCTAAAGCCTCTTCAGACACCGTCAAACTAATATCACGATCCAACAAACGCTGACGTAAGATATCAACTTGAATCGTCGTAATAGCACGAATCTGCTCTAAACCTAGCGGATGAAAGACCACTGTTTCATCAATACGGTTAATAAATTCTGGGCGAAAGTGCGAGCCAACAACCTCCATCACGGACTCTTTCATCTGCTCATATTGCTCAGTACCCGCCATTTGCTGAATTCGATCAGAGCCTAAATTAGAGGTCATGATGATCACGGTATTTCTAAAATCAACAGTACGACCCTGCCCATCCGTTAAACGTCCATCATCCAAAACTTGTAATAAAACATTGAACACATCGGGGTGCGCCTTCTCCACCTCATCCAATAAAATAACGGAATAAGGCCTACGTCGCACCGCTTCGGTTAAATAGCCGCCCTCTTCATACCCCACATAACCGGGAGGCGCACCAATTAGTCTAGCAACGGAGTGCTTTTCCATAAATTCTGACATATCTATACGCACGATGGCCTCTTCTGTATCAAACAAAAAATCAGCCAACGCTTTACATAACTCAGTTTTACCAACCCCCGTTGGGCCTAAAAACAAGAATGACCCATTCGGTCTATCCGGGTCAGACAACCCCGCACGAGAACGACGAATCGCATTACTCACAGCTTTAACTGCTTCACCTTGCCCAATAACTCGTTGCGATAATCCATCCTCCATTTGTAGGAGTTTCTCACGCTCACCTTCAAGCATTTTAGACACAGGAATACCCGTCCATTTGGAAACAACTTCCGCAATTTCCTCTTCTGTTACCTTATTTCTTAACAGTGTAAAGACCTGATCGTTGTTGCCTTCTTCAGCCTCTTGAATGGCTTTTTCTAAGCGCGGAATTTCACCATATTGCAGTTCAGACATCCGCGTTAAATCACCTGCGCGCCTTGCCGTTTCCATTTCTAGCTTTACCTGCTCAAGCTCTTCTTTATGCTGGGCACTGCCTTGCATTGCCGCTTTTTCTGATACCCAGACTTCTTCTAAATCGGCAAATTCTTTGCCCAGCTCGGAAATTTCAGCCTCAAGTAACCCCAACCGCTTTTTAGAGGCATCGTCGCTTTCTTTACTTAGCGCCTCGCGTTCTATTTTCAATTGGATTAAACGTCGTTCCAAACGATCCATTGATTCAGGCTTTGAATCCATTTCCATCCGAATACGACTGGCTGATTCATCAATTAAATCAATCGCCTTATCGGGTAGTTGTCTGTCAGTAATATAACGGTGGGATAAAACAGCCGCTGACACAATCGCTGGGTCAGTAATATCAACACTATGATGAACTTCATAACGTTCTTTTAAGCCACGCAATATTGCAATGGTGTCTTCAACCGTCGGCTCATCCACCAGTACTTTTTGGAAACGTCGTTCTAGGGCGGCATCTTTTTCAATGTATTGGCGGTATTCATCTAAGGTTGTTGCACCTACGCAGTGCAGCTCACCTCGAGCTAATGCAGGCTTCAGCATATTGCCCGCGTCCATTGCGCCTTCACCTTTCCCAGCACCTACCATGGTGTGCAATTCATCAATAAACAAGATAACCTGCCCTTCTTGCTTAGACACATCATTCAACACAGCTTTTAGACGCTCTTCAAATTCACCTCGGAACTTTGCACCCGCAATGAGTGCTGCCATGTCTAAAGAAAGTAAGCGTTTTGATTTTAAGCTTTCGGGTACTTCACCATTAATGATTCGCTGCGCAAGACCTTCTACAATGGCCGTTTTACCCACACCTGGCTCACCAATTAAAACGGGATTATTTTTTGTCCGGCGCTGTAATACTTGAATAGTTCGACGAATCTCTTCATCACGCCCAATCACAGGGTCTAGCTTCCCCTGCTCAGCACGTTCAGTTAGGTCAATACTGTATTTTTCTAAAGCTTGACGGTTTTCTTCCGCATTTTGGTCATTAACCGCCTCACCGCCGCGCACATCTTCAATGGCTTTTTCTAACTGCTTTTTATTCGCACCTGATGCTTGCAATACACCACCAACAGCACCTTTATCATCGAGTGCGGCTAAAACAAACAATTCACTCGATATATACGCATCTTTACGTTGCTGAGATAACTTATCGGTCATGTTAAATAATCGATTTAAGTCATTCGATAATTGAACATCTGCAGCCGCAGCGCCTTCAACGGTGGGTAAACGTTCTAAGGCATCGTCAAGGTTCGAACGTAACTGGTTAACATTTACGCCGGCTAATTGGAGAAGGTGACGAACACTTGAACCTTGCTGGTCAAGCATCGCAACGAGAACGTGAACAGGCTCGATAAATTGGTTTCCCTTACCTAACGCTAAGCTTTGCGCATCTGATAGGGCTGTTTGAAACTGGCTAGTGAGTTTATCCATTCGCATGCGTCATTCCTCATTAATTATCATTGATACTTAATTAATGGGGTTGATGTAGACAATTTCAAGCTAGCAATGGATTTTTGCTAACAATAACCAAAGGTGAGTCTAATGAATAAAGCTATGCAACCAACCAATTAAGAAAACACCACATAACATAAGCGCAATTTGTTCTATAGCAGCCCCTAAGCTCACCCGTTTATGCAAGGTTGGGATTAAATCAGCTACCGCAATATAGATAAAACTAGCCGCAGCAAACGCCAATACATACGGTAACAATGGCTCAAGGTCGTCCAGCCAAAAGTAAGCTAACAACCCACCCACAAGCGTTGCTAAACTAGAGATCACGTTATACAAGATAGCCTTCTTTCGACTAAAGCCACTTTGTAGCAAAATAGCGAAATCACCCACCTCTTGTGGAATTTCATGCGCAGTAACCGCCAGGGCAGTAACAACACCTAAGTGAATATCGGTTAAAAAAGCCGCCGCAATAAGAATCCCATCAACGAAATTATGTACGCTATCACCCACTAGGATTAACGTACCCGCTGATTTATGACTGTGCGCATGTACATCAATATGCCCTTCACAATCATCGTGATGACAATGCCGCCACAACACTAGCTTTTCGAGCATAAAAAAGAACATCAAGCCGCCCAATATAGTTAGCGACAAGTCATGGAAATTTTCAGCACCAACATCTTCTAACGCATGAGGGATGAGGCCGCCAAAAGAAACACTCAATAAAGCCCCTGTGGCGAAACTAACACTAAAAGGCAGTGCCTTGCTCACTACTTTTTTTGGTAGCCATAAAACGAGTGAGGCAGCTAATACGCTTAACGCGCCACCCAATAAGGTAAAGAGAATAATCCAGGTTAATGCACTCATGAGTTTATATCGTTATGTTTGAAGCCAAATTAGTGACGCCATACGCCCTGTAATAGGCTCACGTCGGTAGGAATAAAACTGATTCGCTTCATTATACGTGCAATGCTCACCGCCATAAATTCTTTTTACCCCGTTTTGAATAAGCCTCATTCTTGCCAAGGCATACAAATCAGCTAGGTAATGGTGCTCATCCACCTCTCGAAATGCTTGCTGCATAACGGGGGTTTTATCAGTAAAGGCGTCACGAACCTCCGAGCCTACTTCAAAATTTGCGGGGCCAATGGCTGGCCCTAGCCAAGCAAGAACTGTATTAGCAGGCGCAAGTTTAGCGACTGTTTTTTCAATAATACCGTCCAACAAGCCACGCCAACCCGCATGAATCGCAGCAATGGCCGTACCATTCTCAGTACATAATAAAACGGGCAAACAATCTGCCGTTAACACCGCACAAACACGCTGCCTTGTACGGGCAATAACCGCATCAGCCTGCGGAATACCTTTTTCAGTACCATTTAATTCGATAATATCGCAACCATGCACTTGATCTAGCCAAACAGGGGCTTCTGGTAACTCAAGCTCACGTCTTAAGGTAGACCGATTATGTACAACAGCCGATGTCTGATCATTAACATGTGTTGCCAAGTTAAAGCTCGCAAAACCAGCGCCACTCACACCACCGTCACGGCAAGTTGTTAATGCAACAACGTTATCTGGCGCCGGCCAGTCCGCCGTAATGAAGCTCATTTCGCTATTTTACCGGCGACTCTTTTGCCAACACATTAACTAAGTTAGTCATATCCTCAGGCATATCACACGTCCAAGAAATCTCTTCACCACTAATCGGGTGAACAACGCCCAGTCTCGCAGCGTGTAAAGCCTGGCGCCTAAACGCACGCAAGGTGTCACTCATTAACTCACTCGCATTCGCAATGGCTCTAAAACGTCCACCATAAACAGGGTCACCCACAATCGCATGATTCAAATGACTCATATGCACCCGAATTTGGTGCGTACGCCCTGTTTCAAGCTTAACTCTCAACAAAGTATGTTTGGCAAAACGTTTCTCCACGCGATAGTGCGTGATCGCCTCTTTACCACCACCCCGCTTCACCGCATATCGTTTACGGTCAGTTGGATGACGCGCCAAAGGTTCATTCACCGTGCCACCAGCCGTCATATAACCACGAACGACCGCTAAATATTCACGCTCAAACGCCCTTGCTTGCAACTGGTCTACCAAGGTTTTATGCGCTGTTAGGGTTCTCGCCACCATCAATAGGCCACTGGTATCTTTATCTATTCGATGCACCAAACCTGCACGAGGCAACCCTTCTAAGTCCGAATCATAGTGTAATAAGGCATTTTGTAGGGTTCCGTCCCAATTACCTGCGGCGGGATGAACCACTAAACCTGCCGGCTTATTAACCACCAGCATCGCCTCATCTTCATACACAATATCCAGCGCTATCGGTTCAGCCTTAACCTCTAAGCTTGCATCGGCAATAGGGTTAATGAGCACCGTTTCGCCACCGTTTACTTTATCTCGCGGACGATATTTTTTTCCATCAACTTTTATATGCCCACTATTTATCCAGCTTTTTAAGCGGCTACGTGAATATTCCGAGCATAATTCAGCCAGTGTTTGGTCTAGTCTCAAACCCGCCATTTCATCGGGAATGGATATTTCAATTTGTTGTTGTGTTTTCAAGTCGATAACGTTGTAATAATTGATCTGCTACGGCATTATAACCGCTTAATTTATCTTAACTCGTTATTTAACACATGACCTTATTCAATCGCTCTCCCTTCAAGCTTTTTTTATTAGCCGTTTTTTGCATAACATTAAACGCTTGCTCGCTACTCGACGAGATTATTCCAGAGGATAATGTTGATGAACAAGCTGGCTGGTCAGCCGCTGATTTTTATCAACAAGCTAAAGTTGAGTTAGATGGCGACAACTACGGCAAAGCCATTGAGCTTTATGAGGCGCTTGAGTCACGTTACCCGTTTGGCACTTACGCACAACAAGCACAGATAGACCTAGCTTTCAGCTACTATAAAAATGATGAGCCTGAATCGGCCATTGCTACCGCTAATCGCTTTATTCGTATTCATCCACGCCATAAAAACATTGATTATATTTATTACTTAAAAGGCTTGATTAACTTCAACCGCGGCATTGGTTTATTAGAGCGTTTCTTACCCACTGATAAATCCCAACGTGACCCCGGTGCAGCTATTGAATCATTGGATGATTTCGCTTCATTAATTAGGCGCTTCCCAAATAGCCAATACGTTGCCGATTCAAAGCAGCGCATCATATCGCTTCAATCTAACCTCGCGTTACACGATTTAAATGTAGCCAAATACTACATGAAGCGAAAAGCCTACATTGCCGTAATTAACCGGGCTAAGCATATTATCGAGGCCTATCCAAAAACAACCGCGGTACCGCGCGCGCTTCTACTAATGACCGATGCTTACCAGCAAATTGGCATGGATGATTTAGCGGCTGATGCGCAGCGTATTTATAGCCTTAATTACCCGAACGGCTTACCACCAATTGATAACCCTGAGTTTGCAGAAGAGAAAACTGTATCGGAGAAGGTCTGGCAGTATCTTGAGTTAGACCAATAAGGTACCAACCTAGCTTTCCCTGAATTATTGGCTTG
>Ga0209081_1001164_pt1 | contig 15741 bp, 16 predicted proteins | sample GOMGulsemesocosm_4_FD_184636 | JGI IMG/M metagenome (GOLD analysis project Ga0209081, IMG submission 184636) | Methane-oxidizing microbial communities from mesocosms in the Gulf of Mexico - GOM15B Gulf of Mexico (SPAdes) (version 2) | ecosystem: Environmental > Aquatic > Marine > Cold seeps... | reverse complement strand
CACCAAATAAGAGGTGTTTTTTTCATTATCTAGTTCTTCTAATGATCATCTAATAAGTGCCGTAGTTGATCATTTTAACAAGTTTAAATCATCAATTATTTAGTGATGTTGATACAAGTTAAAGTAAGTAATATAATTTATCAGTGTTTTTATTTATATTGCATTAAGAAGCAAATAGGGCTGCTATAAAAACAAAAAGCCTGAATAATTGCTTATTCAGGCTTTTTTTATCGTCTTTTTTAACAAAACAATCTGTTAAAAAACGCTTATTTTTTACCTAACTTCTCAGTTATACGGGCTTTACGGCCAGATAACTCACGTAAGTAATAAAGTTTAGCTTGACGAACAGCACCGCGGCGTTTGACTTCAATAGAGTCAACAATTGGGCTATGTGTCTGGAATACACGCTCTACACCAACACCGTTCGAGATTTTACGAACAGTGAACGCAGAATGTAAGCCACGGCTTTTAACAGCAATAATTACACCTTCAAATGCTTGAAGACGTGATTTATCACCTTCTGTAACTTTTACTTGAACTACAACCGTATCGCCTGGGGCGAAATCTGGTAGATCTGTTTTTAATTGCTCTTGCTCGAGCATATCAATAATTTTACTCATAATACCTTCTTCCTAGTTTGCACAGTCTAAGTGGACTATTTCGCTTGTTTTTTAATTGAAGCTAATATTTTTTCCTGCTCAGCTGTCAGAGCTAGGTTTGTTAATAATTCTGGTCTTCTGATCCATGTTCTTTGCAAAGATTGCTTTTGACGCCAAAGACGTATGTGTTCATGATTTCCGCTTAATAATACTTTCGGTACTAACATTTCATCCCCATTCGAGGTGGTTAATACTTCTGGCCTAGTATAGTGTGGACAATCGAGTAAACCATTTAAGCCTTCTGAGAAGGAATCTTGAATGGCTGATTCTTTATGCCCTAATACACCTGGCACTAGTCTTGCTACAGCATCTATTACATTCATCGCAGGGAGTTCTCCACCACTTAAAATGTAATCGCCAACCGACCATTCTTCGTCAATATCTGACGCGAATAATCGCTCGTCTATACCTTCATAACGACCTGCTATAAATATCAGGCAGTCATCTTGCGCTAATTCACTTACACCCGCTTGGTCCAATTTTCGTCCTTGCGGCGACAAATAGATAACTCGAGCCTTTTTGCCATCAGCTTCAGCAGCTTTACGCGCCTCACTAATTGCATCCCGTAATGGTTTAACCATCATCAACATACCTGGACCACCGCCATAAGGACGATCATCAACAGTGCGATGTCGATCATGCGTAAAGTCTCTTGGGTTCCACTGATGAAACTCAATTAACCCATTGCGGATCGCCCGACCTGTCACCCCATACTCGGTTATAGCGTCAAACATTTCGGGAAAAAGGCTTATTACCCCTATCCACATTTTGCTTTTCTTCAATGAAGAATCAACACTAGTCACAAGTTAAAAACCTGGGTCCCAGTCAACACAAATTTGTTTATTTTCAGTGCTTACCGATTCAACTACTTGCTCTAAAAGATACGGGATTAATCGCTCTTTTTTACTAAAGCCGTCATTTAGGTTCGCTTTCACAACCAGTACATCATTAGCGCCAGTTTCCAACATGTCAGAGACAACACCAAGATCGTAACCTTTGGTTGTCACTACAGCCATACCGATTAAGTCACGCCAGTAAAAGTCACCTTTCGGTAAATCTGGTAGCGTGCTTTCGCTAGTTAATATTTCTGAACCGACCAATGCTTGCGCATTATCTCTGTCATCAATACCACCAACTTTAACGATTAAGCCTTTGTTGTGCTTGCGCCAATCAGTAATATCTACTGTTCGCGTATTATTTCCTAATTTTAATGACCAAGGAAAATAGTCAAGTATGGCATCAAGTTCATCGGTGAATGAATGAATTCTCAACCAACCTTTGATGCCGTAAACAGCGCCTACTTTACCTAAGGTAATTTGGTTTTCTTTATTCATAACAACTCACTAATTACTACTATTGCCTACTAAGTTTTTAAAGACACAATTAAGCAGCTGCTTGAGCGTCTTTAACTAACTTAGCCACACGATCAGATACACCAGCACCTTGAGCAACCCAATGGTTGATACGGTCTAGGTCTAAGCGTAATTTTTCAGCTTGACCTTGTGCTGTTGGGTTGAAGAAACCAACTTTCTCGATGAAACGACCATCGCGAGAGTTACGGCTATCTGCAACAACAACCTGATAGAATGGACGCTTCTTAGCGCCACCACGAGCTAAACGAATGGTAACCATATCGTCCTCTTTATATTTAAGTGTTAAAACGAATTTTCCAGACACTTCCTGCCATAGAGGCAGAAAAGTTCGCATATTGTACGCTTATGATTAGGGATTACAAGAAGATATTTAATTTATGTAAATAGGCTTGAATGGCGTGAAGTTCAACAAAAACATCTGCATTAGATAAACGTTACAATGCATTTGCCTTTGTCCTGCCTCACTTCTAACGTGACCACCTACAAACTCGAAACGATGGCCTTTAACGGCCAAACATACCACCACCGCCCATACCACCTGGGGGCATCATGCCTTGCATTGAGCGCATCATTTTCTTCATCCCGCCCTTACCTGACATTTTTTTCATCATTTTTTGCATTTGCGTAAACTGCTTTAATAATTTATTTACATCTTGAATTTGTGTGCCTGATCCAGCCGCAATACGGCGTTTACGGGAGCCTTTGATAATGTCAGGACGTTCTCGTTCACCAGGGGTCATAGAGTTGATAATCGCTTCCATTCTGTTAGTCAATTTATCATCCATTTGATCTTTTACTTTATCAGCCATGTTACCCATGCCTGGCAATTTATCCATCATGCCCATCATGCCACCCATACTTTTCATTTGTACAAGTTGATCGCGGAAATCTTCTAAACTAAAACCTTTACCACTTTTAACTTTTTTCGCTAATTGTTCAGCTTTTTTACGATCGACTTTGTGTTCTATTTCTTCAACAAGTGATAAAACATCTCCCATACCAAGTATTCGAGAAGCAATACGATCTGGGTGAAATGGTTCTAATGCCTCTATTTTTTCGCCAACACCCATAAATTTAATAGGTTTGCCTGTAATATGGCGAATTGAAAGTGCTGCACCACCGCGGGCATCACCGTCAGTTTTCGTTAAAATAATACCGGTTAAGGGCAAAGCATCATTAAAAGCTTTAGCTGTATTCGCTGCATCTTGACCTGTCATAGCATCAACAGTGAAGAGTGTTTCTATCGGGTTAATTGCTGCATGTAAATTTATGATTTCATCCATCATGTTGCTGTCAACATGTAAACGACCCGCAGTATCAACAATAACGACGTCAAAGAAATTCTTTTTGGCGTGGTCTATTGCCGCAGTGGCAATATCAATAGGCTTTTGCGTTATGTCACTTGGAAAAAAGCCTACGTTAATTTCATCAGCTAATGTTTCAAGCTGTTTTATTGCCGCAGGGCGATAAACATCAGCACTGACGACTAACACTTTTTTCTTTTCACGCTCAGTTAAAAACTTTGCTAACTTGGCAACTGAAGTGGTTTTACCCGCACCTTGCAAACCTGCCATAAGCACAACCGCTGGCGGCGCTGCTCTTAAATCAAGGTTTTCATTGATGCCGCCCATTGCCGCTTCAAGCTCTTGTTGAACTATTTTTACAAACACTTGACCCGGCGATAAGCTTTTCGACACATCGGTGCCAACTGCTTTTTCTTTTACTTGGCTGATAAATTCACGGATAACAGGTAAAGCAACATCGGCTTCAAGCAACGCCATACGTACTTCGCGCAAAGTATCTTTAATATTATCTTCAGTTAAACGACCACGGCCGCTGATATTTTTTAAGGTTTTACCTAATCTGTCGGAAAGATTCTCAAACATGAATAACTCTAATAGCGCTACAGAACGAAAGCATAGTAAATAACATAGCGTTACGTAGCGGAAATTTTAACGGAAATTAAAGCCATTATACCCAAATGATTCAAAGATGCGATAGGTGAAAAAATTTGCCCTTGAAAATAATCAATTATGCTATGATCTGTGGTCATATTTTTAGTTTAGTGGGCAAGAAAATTATGGAGCAACTAACCGCTCTTCTTATAAACTTTATTGACCTTAGCGCTGAAGCAAGCCCTTGGCTATTATTAGGATTATTAATCGCTGGATTAATGAAAGCTTGGGTGCCAAGTGATATATTAAGTAAACATTTAGGTAGAGGGAAGTCGGCAATAGTTAAAGCTGCCTTAATTGGCGCACCGTTACCATTATGCTCTTGTGGTGTTATTCCCGTTGCTACAGAGCTAAGACGCAGTGGTGCTTCAGCACCTGCCACGGCCTCCTTTCTTGTTGCAACACCTGAAACAGGCATTGATTCAGTCTCTGTTTCATATGCGTTACTTGGCCCAGTATTTGCTATTTATCGTCCTGTTGCTGCAATAATGTCTGCCATTGTAACGGGCTTGCTAGTTGCGGCGATTAAAGAGGAAAATATAAGATCATCAATGAGTGATTTAGCGAAAGAAAAAACAAGCGGTTGTTCAACTCTATCCACAGATAAAAAAATCAAAGAAAAGCCTCTCAGTAGTTGCTGTAGTTCAATAACACTTGATAAAGAAATCATTGTTGAACCTGTGATAAATTCGTGCTGCTCATCAAGTACAACTAGTGTTGAACCACAGCCAATGACACCAACAGCGCTTAATAATTTCATTAAAAAAACTAAAACAGGCATTTATTATGCGTCAACAAAATTAATTGACGATATTATTGTCTGGCTTGCTATAGGCCTTATTTTTGCTTCAATAATACGCACATTTTTACCCGCTGAATTTTTAGTAAGTTATGGTAGTGGCTTGCCTGCGATGTTGTTAATGATCGCTGTCTCTATTCCTATGTACATTTGTGCAACTGCCTCAACACCCATTGCAGCTGGCTTTATTATGGCTGGTTTGTCACCAGGTACAGCATTGGTCTTTATGATGGCGGGACCAGCGACCAACATTTCTACTTTAGGTGTTATTAAAAATGAAATGGGCCGCAGTGTTTTAATTCGTTATTTATTAGGCGTCGCTGTATGCGCCATTGGTTTTGCACTGTTACTTGATTTTGGTTTAAGTTTTTACCAGATAAATATTAAAGATCAAATGCAACATTCTCATGAAATGCTGCCACAATGGTTTGGTTTATTATGTGCCGCATTAATTACTTTTCTCTCAATTAAGCCATTGAGAAAGTTTGTATTTTAATCTAAATCAAGCAATATTATATTTATCATGGTGTTAGTCTTTTAATCTGATAGAATCTGTTAAAATTGTCTTTATGGTAAAGTTGGGAGTTAAGTTAAGTGGATTTTTTGGTTATTGGTTCAAGCATTGCATTTATTGCTTATATACTCGCTACAGTGGCAACTTTGTCACGCATATTTCATCCCAAAGGCCCTAACCTCTATTTAGTACTTGCGCTAGCAGCGATCGCGATAGTTAGCCATTTATTTACTGATGTGCAATTATTATTCAGCAAAGATAGTATTAACTTTAGCTTACCAAACGTTATATCGCTGGTTAGCTTAGTTATTGCCATTTCGATTTCATTCGTTGCACTGCGTATTAAGGTGAATTTGTTATTACCTGTAATATATGGCTTTGCTGGTATATGGCAATTGGTGATGATATTTATTCCTAAATCAGATTCAATTCCATTAATAGCAGAGAAAATAATTTTAGTAAGCCACGTCAGTTTGGCACTTATTGCTTATTGCATCTTAATTATTGCAACCTTGTATGCATTTCAGGTTGCTTATATCAATATTAAGCTTAAAACTAAAAACTTAACAGCTGTTGTGCATTTACCGCCATTAATGCAAGTTGAAAAACAACTATTTACTATATTAGCCGTTGGTACTTTATGTTTATTCACCAGTGAACTTATAGGTCTTATTTTCTTTGATGGCTTTTTTGCTAAAGAAAATATTCACAAAACCATCCTTTCTTTAGCTGCATTAATCATTTATAGCATTATTTTACTTGGCCATTATTTGCAAGGTTGGCGCGGTCATCGCGTGTTAGTGTTAACTATTAGCGCAAGTAGCTTACTCACCTTAGCCTATTTTGGCAGTCGTTTTGTAAAAGAGTTTCTATTACCTTAATTTTTTCAGACTTTACAGAACCCTTCATTAAAAGTAATACAAAGGACTCCATTTTTGGATAATATATCAACTCAGGTACTCTTTATTATACTTGGCATACTCATCTTAGTTTCAGCATATTTTTCAGGATCTGAAACGGGAATGATGTCACTTAATCGTTATAGGTTAAGACACCTCGAAAAAGAAAAACATAAAGGTGCAGAGCGTGTTAGTAAATTATTAAGTCGACCCGAACGATTAATTGGCTTAATTCTTATTGGTAATAATTTAGTCAATATTGCAGCATCCGCCATTGCAACCATTATAGCTCTAAGATTATCGCGTGAGATGGGGATATCTGAAGATCTAGGCGTACTAATCGCGACGATTGTGCTGACCTTAGTTGTATTGATTTTTGCCGAGGTTACACCGAAAACATTAGCGGCCTTATATCCTGAAAAAATTGCTTTTCCTAGTTCAATCATACTTTCACTATTGCTTAAATTATTGCTCCCTTTTGTTATAACCGTTAATTGGATAACCAATGGCATCTTAATGATGTTAGGCATTAGTTCAGAACAAAGGGAACAGCATAGTTTAAGTTCTGAAGAGTTACGCACCGTCGTAAATGAATCTGGCGCGTTACTGCATGAACGTGATCAAAGTATGCTAATGAGTATTCTTGATTTAGAAAAGGTGAGTGTTGATGACATTATGATTCCACGCAGCGAATTAGTGGGGATTGATGTTAATGACGATTGGAAAAAGATCCAAAAACAGCTGACTCAAGCAAACCATACCCGCGTATTATTATACCGCGATAACATAGATGATGTAGTGGGCTATATACATGCCCGTGATGCATTAAAACTGTTATCTAAAAGTCAATTTACCAAAGCAACTTTATTACGTTCAGTGCGTGAATTATACTTTATTCCTGAGGGTACACCATTAAACATTCAGCTGTTAAAGTTTCAGCACGCCAAAGAGCGTTTAGGCTTAATTATTGATGAGTATGGAGATATTCAAGGTTTAGTGACCTTAGAGGATATTTTAGAAGAAATTGTTGGTGACTTTACTACAACTATGACACCAACAACGAGTGAAGAAGTGACTTTACAGCCCGACGGCACGTATTTAGTTGATGGCAGTGCAAGTATACGCGATATAAATAAAGAAATGTCGTGGCAGTTCCCCACTGACGGCCCCAAAACACTCAATGGTTTAATCATTGAATATTTAGAAGATATTCCACAAAGTAACTTAAGTGTTCGTATCGCAGGTTACCCAGTAGAAATTGTGAATGTAAACGGTAATATGATTAAAACAGTCCGTGTTATGCCTGAATATTTTATTGGGGAAGAAGAAGAAAGTGAGTAGCTAGGTTAATTTAAATGAACCTAAATTGACAACAAAGTTATCCACAAAGTTACCCACAACAATGAATTATAAAAATAACTTTCCACAATTTCTGTGGATAACAAGTTCAAAGCCTACCTGCTGCTGCCTTTAACTTTTACAATAGTTTTTTCATAAAAAATTAATCTTTTTTTTAACAAAAAAGCTTGCTTTGTCACTAACCTTTTACTTACTTGGGCTTACTTGAAATTATTTGATTTCTCATTTTTTTATCTGAATCATAATATAAAAGTAGATAAGGTTTATATCCATATATACGGTAAAAGAATAATCAAGAAACTGACTATTTCGATATTTATCAGACTAAATACTGAACTAAACTAGCCACTAAAACAACTATCATTAATCAAAAAATAAACGCCATAACCAACCATGATTTAAATCAGCTTCACAACTTTTTAGCTGTGAAGAATACCTAAGAGCCCTATTGTCAACTTTTCTTGATACCTTAACAAGCCATCCCTTTCGTTTATACGTTTTACGCTTAAAACCGCCCCACCCTTCATGATAATTCAAGTATTGACTATAAGTATCCCACTTAGATATTCCATTTATCTTTTGTGTTTTATAAATAAACCAACCCATAAAATCAATAGCATCATCAAAATCATCCCTGTCTGCGCCTGAGTTATCTGTTTCGCGAACATAGTCATCCCATGTACCCGTTTTAGCTTGAGAATAACCATAAGCACTACTTACTCGTCCCCATGGAATAAATCCGAGTAAATAATCCCTAGGCGGTAAAGCATCATGCCTAAATGAGCTTTCTTGATACATCATACTCATAGGTACATGGATAGGAACACCCCAGCGTTCTCTTGCATCTTTAGCCGCAAAATACCAGCTTCGATGCTCTCTAAATATTTCACAAAGATTTTCAGGGTTTTTAGGTGGTGGTGTGGCGCAACTTGATAATAGCGCAATGCTCAACGTTATTGTGCAAAGAAATTTCATTAAGAGGATATCCTTAACTGTATAACACACAGCATAAAAAGTGACATAAAAATAGGAAAATTTAAACGTTATTAATATTAGTCATGATAATGCCAGAAATATGCCTAAATTGGCATACCACTATGAAATTTAAAGTCGCTATCCACACTAACAATCAAATGAGCTTCTATCTCGCCAAAGTATTTTACTCGCTCAGAAATATCACAACCTGCAACCTCAGTAGCTAACGTTAAATAATCTTGATAATGGCGAGCTTCTGATCGTAATAATGAAATATAAAAATCACCTAAGCGTTTATCAACATGTGGGGCTAATTTAGCAAACCGTTCACATGATCTGGCTTCTATATATGCCCCACAAATTAACTTATCAACTAAGGTTTCAGGCTCATGGGTTTTTACATGGCTTAACAAACCTTTAGCATATCGACTTGAGGTGATATTTTTATAAGGTACGCCAAATTCATCCATAATTTCTAGCACTTGATAAAAGTGATGTAACTCTTCTTTAATCAACAATACCATTTTATCAATTAAGTCTTTCCCATAAGGTGAGTTTGCTTTGGGTAATATAGCTTTAGTCAGTTTATTTTTAGACGGTAATGTTCGCCAGTCACCCTCTTTTTTATAGATCAGTTGTTCAAATGGCTGTAACCACTCTAATAGCGCTTGGGCGCTGTCTTTATTAACCGCATACTTGCGAATAAGAAACATTGCTGATTGAGCTGCTTTTAACTCACAGATTAAGTGATCTATTAAAATTATCGGTAAATTCCCTGGCTTTTTAGCTTCTTCAACCCATTCGTTAGGAGTTTCACATTGAAGAAAAGATAAAATAGGTGTAAGTAAATCTGAGTGAGAGTTCATAGACATAACAACATGATACCAAGACGATTAAAGTATTATAGGGGGCTATTTTAAAAGGCTATTTATTGAGATACTAGTAAAACCTTATGTTTCACTGATATTAATCAAACATGGCTAGTTCTAATAAAAGCGACTCTGTAAAAAAACTTATCAAGCAGCATCCAAAACTAACTCATACTGAAAATATTAAGGTGGTTTCTCACGTGCAACGAGAAATAGGTGAGTGGTTTTTAAATACCTTAATGCTTAATGGGGTTAATGTAGCATTTAAATATAAGCGCAAAAAATTGTACAAAAGTTTAACTGGTCAATACGTTAACATTACTTATTACCCTGAAATAGAAACCGTGGCTGGATTCGATATTGATATAATGAAAATTGTTCGTCTCAAAATAGCTTAATGTGTATTCCTTAATTTTGTGTTTTAACCATGCTTTAACTATATTGTGCTAACATATTGTTAGTTATAAAATAGCGTACACTCAATGATAAGTAATTATTTAACGTTTAGTTAGTGAACTGTATGAGGAAGGTGAGGAGGTTATTATGATATTAAATCATCTTTTGGGATTATACTCTCATCCAAAAAACGAATCAAAATCGAATCAAAACCAGCATGAAAGCTTAGTGTACAGCCTGATACATATATTGGTGGTTACATTGATTCCTGCAATTTGTGGTTATTATGCTACCGCTCATATAGGCTGGACAATAGGTGCTGGTGAGCCAATCAAAACAAGCTCATCACGTGCTTTCTTAATAGCCGTAGTGATGTATGCAGTGTTAGTCATTGCTGTATTGGTACTTTCTTATGTTATTCAGTCGATAGCAAAAAAATTTCATGCTGAGACAAGTTTTGCTCAATCACTTGAACTTGCGGTGTATTCGGCAACACCAATGCTAATGGTTGGTATTGTCTCCTTATTCCCTGTGCTATGGCTTGTTACTTTAGCGGGTATTGCGGCAGTGAGTTATTCAGTCTATTTATTGTATTCTGGCGTACCTATTATGATAGATATTCCTGACGAAAAAAGCTTTATTTATTCCAGTTCTGTCGTTTTTTGTGGCTTAGTGTTACTGGCTGGCATTATGGCATTTATCACGATAATGTGGAGCATAGGCTTTAGTATTGAGCATGTAAGTTAGTGAGTTTTGGTGTTTTTCAAATAAGTAACGAAAACACTTTACTAGTTAGTATCGTGTTTCGAAACGTATAACATTTATCACTCGTAACTTACGGTAATGTAAGTTTATTCTGCCCCTTCATTATGCATATCAATAATTGATTCTGCATTTTTATCCGTATCTTCTTTAGTGCTATTATTTCGCTGCGCATCTAACTTTTCTAAATAAGCATTATCAATATCGTTAGTTACGTAACTTCCATCAAAAACAGAGGTATCAAAAATATTGATATCTTGATTACCTATACCTACGGCAGACACTAAATCTTCTATTGACTGAAAAATCAACTTATCAGCACCAATTAAATTACAAATATCATCAACATCACGGCCATGCGCAATTAATTCATTAGCACTTGGCATATCAATGCCATAAACGTTAGGAAAACGCACCTCTGGTGCTGCTGAAGCAAAATAAACTTTTTTCGCACCTGATGCACGTGCCATTTCAATAATTTGCTCTGACGTTGTTCCGCGAACAACTGAATCGTCAACTAATAATACATTCTTACCTTTAAATTCTGTACCGATAGCATTAAGTTTTTGTCGAACAGATTTTTTCCGCTGTTCTTGACCAGGCATGATAAAAGTACGCCCAATATAGCGGTTTTTCACAAAGCCTTGTCGATACGGCAATTCTAATTGCTGGGCAATTTGTAAAGCAATATCACAAGCGGTTTCAGGAATAGGAATAACGACATCAATATCAATATCTTCCCATTCTCGAGAGATTTTTTCGCCAAGTTTAGTCCCCATTTCAACACGAGAAGCATACACCGATATTTTATCAATGGTTGAATCTGGACGAGCAAAGTATACGAATTCAAATATACATGGGCTATAGGTTGGGTTCTCTGCACACTGTTGACTATGAATTTTGCCATTACTTGAGAAAAATATGGCTTCACCTGGCGCAACATCACGAACAAACTCAAAAGAACAAGCATCAAGCGCTACTGATTCTGAAGCGACCATGTATTCTATGCCATTTTCTGTTTCTCGTTTACCAAAAACTAAGGGACGAATGCCATTAGGATCACGAAATGCCAGCATACCGTATCCAACAATAAGTGCTACCGTTGCGTATGCACCACGAACACGTTTATGAACATTACTAACCGCAGTAAAAACATCATCTGGTGTTAAAGTAATGTTACTACTTTGTTGTAATTCATGCCCTAAAATATTAAGTAATAATTCAGAGTCTGATGTGGTATTAACGTGCCGGCGAGCTGCTGTATTTAACCAATACTTTAATTCTTCAGCATTGGTTAAGTTACCGTTATGCGCTAAAGAAATTCCGTAAGGTGAATTAGCATAAAAAGGCTGTGCTTCTGATGAGCTTGAGGTACCTGCTGTAGGGTAGCGCACATGGCCAATACCAATATTACCTTGTAGACGCAGCATATGACGAGTATGAAAAACGTCCTTTACTAAACCATTCGCTTTTCTTAAACGAAAAGTATTATTATGAATAGTTACAATACCTGCGGCATCTTGCCCGCGATGCTGTAATACGGTTAATCCGTCATATAAATATTGATTTACAGGGGTGTTACCAATAATACCAACAATACCACACATGAAATTTTCTCCGCTTGACGCTTATAAATTAAGTAAAGGAATTAAGTTAGAAAACTTGATGACTGTTTGAGATACTCAAAAAACCATTCAACAACCAACGTAAACTCAGGAATTAGTTGTGAATTTTTCCACCAATCACTTGCTGCTGCCCCAGTAAAGGCATCCATAAAAAACAGTACAGCACTAATAATTAAGACACCACGCAGCGCACCAAAAACGAGGCCGACGACACGATCTGTACCTGATAGCCCTGTTTTACTGACTAACTGCCCAATAAGGTAGTTAACTAAAGCGCCAAGCACCAACGTAGCGATGAATAAAATGGCAGTTGAGGCAGCATTACGCAAGAATTGATCAGAAATATTAGTAAGAAGATTGGCTAGATTCGCATAAAAACTACTGGCAATAAAAAAGGCACTGATCCAAATAATTAACGACACAGCTTCTTTAACGAAACCACGCACCAAGCTAATTAAAGTTGATATACCTATTACAGCCAAGATGGCATAATCGATCCAAACCATGTTTTAAGTTCTCATTGATTAGAGGCGCGCATTCTACCAGAATAGAAATGCAAATACCTGTGTTTTTTAAGTTATTTTGTTGGATAAAATTGAGCTACTCTGCCTTGCACATTCGTTAATTTTTTCAATGCAGGTAATTTTTTTATTAATGATGATTTAATCAACTCGGGCCCAACAAATACTTTAATCAAAGTCCCTTTTTGGGTTTTAATTGGTTTAGTAAATGCTGTGTAACCATTTCTCTTTAATTTAGCTAATAATTCATTGACGTTAGCTTTATGCCTAAAGCTGCCAAGTTGAATAACCCATGCTTCTTTATTAACTGCTTTAGCCGGTTGTTTACCAAGCGGAGGTTTTTTAATTGAAGTGTTGGCTATTTTTTGCTTACTTACTGTTATTGTTTTTGCTGTAGTCACAGAAGTAACTTTTGTTTTATTTTTATTTTGAACAGCTTGATTTTTTACGCTAAGTTGAAAATCTTTAGCTTGTTCATCAAAAACTTCTGCTTCCTTTTTCTCAAACGATTGCTCTGGAAAAGTTTTTTTATTAGTTTTCCCAGTAAAAACGGGGACTTGTGGAATTGCTTCAAATTCGGCTTGATTTGATTTTTTTTTGCCATCAAGCATATCAGGTAAAAAGATAATAATTGCAGCAGCAATTATTATGCTACCAACAAGGCGGTTTTGAAACGGTGTAGACAAGTGATACTCCAATAAAATCAAGTCATAGTTGCTTATTTTAGTGCTAATTAGCAACTAAACAAACGTTAAGGAAACACTAAACAAGTAAGCGTCTAATTTCAGCAACGGTAAAGAATGAGCCAAACACTAAAATTAAATCAACTGCTTTAGCATCTTGATTGGCTATTTTAAATGCCTGAGTCACATTGTCAAAACAATTGATTGAATGAGTAAAAACCTTAACTTTATCTGTCATGGTTTTCGTACTTGCTGATCTAGAGTCAGCAAGCGGTGCGACATACCACTCATCAATACTGTTTGCCAAAGGCGCTAATGTATTACTGATATCTTTGTCCGCTAACATAGCGACCACCGCAATGATACGCTGATAGTTATTTTGCTCTTTTAGCGCTACTAGTTTTTTAGCTAAATAACGCCCTGCTTGAGGATTATGCCCGACATCAAGTAAAACATCACAATCACCTAAAAACAGCTCTGTTCGTCCGGCTACTTTGGTTTTTTTAATCAGGGCATTTACTTTATTAGTATTTAAGGCAACACCTAACTGTTTTAATACCATTAACGCTGTAGCAACATTATCGCGGGGAATATTAGGGGTAATTAAATCATGAATATACCACTCTTTTTTGCCTTTACTCTCTTTACTATACCAGTGCCAATTGGATGAATTAGTGCTGGAAAGTGACTCTTCAATAACAAAATGCTGCCCTCGCACTTTAATTTTAGCCATTGCGTGTTGGCATACATCAGGTGAAAGCGCTTCATTGAGTTTAGTTGCATGGTTTAATACCGATTTAGGTGTGTTGGTATCACCAATAATAATGTCTTGATTAGCACGCATTATTCCAGCCTTTTCAAAACCAATACTTTCTCTGTTATTCCCTAAAAAACGCTGATGGTCAATATCTATTGAGGTGATAACAGCAATATCAGCATCAATCATGTTGGTTGCATCTAAACGTCCACCTAAGCCAACTTCTAAAATAATAACATCGGGCTTCATCGCCATTAAAATTAAAAAGGCTGCCAAGGTAGTAAATTCGTAATAGCTGAGTGAAATATCAGCTCTCGCCTGCTCTATTTTTTCAAAAGCGCCAATAAAATCCTGATCAGAAACATCTGTTTTGTTGATGCGCAGTCGCTCATTAAAGCACTCAATATGAGGTGAAGAATATACAGCAACCGTTAATAATTGTTCATTAGACACTTCTTCAAGTAAGGCATTTTCTAAAAAGGCACAAGTGGTGCCCTTGCCATTGGTACCTGCAACCGTAATAACCCGTGCAAAACTAAAATCGATATCTAAACACTGAGCAACTTGGTTTATACGCGTAAGACCTAAATCTATTTCTGTATTATGGATAGTTTCTAAATAACAAAGCCACTCGCTAAGGCTTTTACAAGCTTTAGGGTGGCTTTTAGCATGTTGTAACATAATCGGAATTTACTCAGATATTTAAACAAAGTTACGTATTAATCGTTTCGAAGAATATAAACTGAGCGTTTAATGATTTCGAAACTCGATAATTTTAGAGCTTAAAAGTTAATTAACTTAACTTAAGCAACAGGACTATCTTGTCCCATAAACTTACTTAACATACGTGTTAAAACTTTACGCATTTCTCGGCGATCAACAATCATATCTATCGCGCCTTTTTCAAGTAAAAATTCACTACGTTGAAAGCCTTCGGGTAGCTTTTCACGCACAGTCTGTTCAATTACACGCGGACCAGCAAAGCCAATTAATGCTTTCGGTTCAGCAATATTAATATCACCTAACATAGCAAGACTTGCTGAAACACCGCCCATAGTAGGATCGGTTAATACTGAAACATAAGGTAATCCATTTTCACTCATTTTCGCTAACGCTGCACTGGTTTTAGCCATTTGCATTAATGAGAATAGGGCTTCTTGCATGCGTGCGCCACCACTGGCTGAAAAACAAACAAAAGGTAAGTTATGCTCTAAACAGTATTCTACCCCTTTCACAAAACGAGCGCCTACTACTGAGGCCATTGAACCGCCTAAAAATGAAAATTCAAAAGCTGCTACCACAATAGGCATACCATTAAGTTCACCTTTCATTACAACTAAGGCATCTTTTTCACCCGTATTTTTACGAGCTGCGGCTAATCTGTCTTTGTAACGTTTCGAATCTTTAAACTTTAAAATATCTTGCGCTTCAAACTCTTCACCTAACTCTTGACGATTGTCTTGATCAAGGAAACTGTCGATACGCTTACGCGCACTAATGCGCATATGATGATCACATTTTGGACACACCGATATTTGACGGTCTAATTCAACTTTATAAAGTACCGCATTACATGAAGAACACTTACTCCAAAC
>Ga0209081_1001163_pt1 | contig 15756 bp, 8 predicted proteins | sample GOMGulsemesocosm_4_FD_184636 | JGI IMG/M metagenome (GOLD analysis project Ga0209081, IMG submission 184636) | Methane-oxidizing microbial communities from mesocosms in the Gulf of Mexico - GOM15B Gulf of Mexico (SPAdes) (version 2) | ecosystem: Environmental > Aquatic > Marine > Cold seeps... | reverse complement strand
GCAGCCTGATTTCATTAACCGATGATTTAAAAGATGCTATGATTGTTGCTGACAAAATAAAAAACAAACATGAAGCAATGCGTCGTCATATTCGTCATATAGCTAAAATTTTGCTGGAAACTGATCTTGCCCCTATTTATCAAGGAATTGATGTTATGGCAAATAAACATCAGCAAGCTACCGCTAAATTTGTACGTTTAGAGACGTTAAGAGATGAATTAATAGCACAAGGCAATGAGGCTGTAGAGGCTGCTTTAGCTGAATTTGAAAAAATGGAACGTCAAAAATTAAAACAATTAGTTCGTCATGCGGCAAAAGAGAAAAAATCAGAAAAACTCGGTAAGCATTATAAAAACTTATTTACTTACTTAAAAGAGAATAGCTAAGAAGATATTAGACACTAGGTACTAGGTACTAGGTGCTAGGTACTAGGTACTAGGTACTAGGTACTAGGTGCTAGGAGGTTAGCTCCTAAAACCTAGTTTCTAAGTTCTACCCGCCTATTGCGTACCGCCAATAGTCATTTTATCAATTTTTAAAGTAGGCTGTCCAACACCCACTGGGACGCTTTGACCATCTTTACCACAAACACCAACACCTGCATCAAGTTTGAGATCGTTACCTACCATAGAAACATTTTGCATTGCCTCAGGGCCACTACCAATTAAAGTTGCCCCTTTAATTGGCGTAGTAATTTCACCATTTTCAATCAAATAGGCTTCTGAACTAGTAAATACAAATTTTCCAGAGGTAATATCTACTTGTCCACCAGCAAAATTAGGAGCATAAATCCCTTTTTTCACTGATTTTATTATATCTTCTGGGCTAGACTCGCCTGCCAACATGTATGTATTAGTCATACGCGGCATTGGTAAGTGGGCATAAGACTCACGGCGACCATTGCCAGTTGGTTTAACACCCATTAGCTTGGCATTATGCTTATCTTGCATATACCCTTTTAAAATGCCTTTTTCAATTAAAACATTATATTGCCCAGCAACACCTTCATCGTCCATGGTTACTGAACCACGACGATCAGCCATAGTACCGTCATCAACAATAGTACAAAACTGTGAGCAAACTTTTTTGCCTATTTTACCTGAGAAAGTTGAAGATCCTTTACGGTTAAAATCACCTTCCAAGCCATGACCTACCGCTTCATGCAATAGAACACCTGGCCAACCTGGCCCTAATACTACTGGGAAAGTTCCTGCTGGCGCATCCACAGCAACTAAGTTAACTAATGCTTGACGCACAGCTTCTTCGGCATAAGTAAGATAACGTGCTTTACCTTGGCTAACTCCGTCAGAAACTACTTCAAAGAAATAACTATAATCAGTGCGAGCACCACCACCAGCACTGGCACGTTCACGTTTACCGTTTTCTTCCACTAAAACAGAACAGTTCAAACGTACTAGAGGGCGAATATCAGTGCCATATGTACCGTCACTTGCTGCTACCAACACTTTTTCGTAAACACCTGATAAGCTAACAATAACTTGGCTTACTCTACTATCTACTTGTCTAGCGTGAGCTTCAACTTGATGCAGTAAGTCTATTTTCTGCTCTTGCATTAAACTACCAAGAGGCTCTACCGCTTGATAAATTTTAATAGGTGATTGGCGTTTGAATGCTTGAACTTGTCCACCTTTACCTGCGTCAGCAATACCTTTAGCTGCATCTGCTGCTTGTTGTAACGCTAATGGTGAAATATCATCTGAATAGGCAAAGCCTGTTTTTTCACCTGATATGGCACGAACACCCACACCGCGCTCCATATTATATGAGCCTTCTTTAACGATGCCATCTTCAAGCATCCACGATTCATGCTGGCTAGACTGAAAATAAAGATCAGCAAAATCAACTTGCCTTGCCATCATGCTATTTAATGTTTTAGATAAAATAGCATCATCAATTTGGCTATCGGCTAATAAGACTTGTTCAACACTATTCATTTATAACTCTATTTCTAATTGACGGTTAATTGACTATTAAAAGCACGCTTCAATGGCATGCTTGCTCGAATTCTTTTTACTTCTTCTGGATTATAATCACAACTTATAATCCCCTCACCTGATTCAATGTCAGCTAGAATTTCGCCCCAAGGGCTGATAATCATAGAATGCCCCCACGTTTCTCGGCCATTCTCATGTACACCTTCTTGTCCTGCGGCAATGATATACACTTGGTTTTCTATCGCTCTAGCTTGCAATAGCGTTTGCCAATGCGCTTTACCCGTAACACGCGTAAATGCACTAGGTACGGTAATAATATCAGCACCCAAGGTCGTTAACTTTTGATATAACAACGGAAAACGAACATCAAAACATACCGTTAAACCTATAGTAGCGACCGATGTTTTCACTATACATGGGCTTTTCCCCGCTTGGGTAAAGCGAGACTCACAATAATTTTTTTCACTATCTGCAACATTAACATCAAACAGGTGAATTTTATCATATCGTCCTATTAACTCACCATTTGAATTAAAAGCACAACTGCTATTGGTAAATTTTTCATTATCTTCAGATAATATTGGAATAGTTCCGGCAATCAAGGTGACATTATATTTTTTAGCTAATTGAGCTAATGCTATTTGTAACTCGCTAATCATCTGAGATTGTTTTATCTGCGTACTTTTTGCTAATTGTAACTGTACTTTATCATTAGCACCAAAAAATAAGCAACATTCTGGCAACACAACAACATGTTCGTATTCGCTAGCAATTGTTTGAGTTAATGTTGCTAATTGCTTCGCAATGGCTTGGAGATTTTGCTCAACACTCGTTTTAGAATTAAGTTGAATTGCACTTAGTTTAACCATCATTAAATTCTTCTAACTGTTTATTTTCTTCAAGAAAATCTAGTTCAGGTTCAACTAAACTAGGCGATTTAAATTCTTTGAAAGATTTATTGTCTAAATCCTTTGGCTGCAATGATTTAGTTTTATCATGACTATTTACAAACTCAGGGGGTTTAGAGCGACCCACACTAATATCACGACTCTTTCTATTAACTTCTTTAAAACTAGGGTTGTTAACGCTACCTGTTAATTCAAAATTAAACTCAGAAACCACTTTTGAAGTAATCACTTGATCTATTGCCACACCCGCTAAAAACACCACAGGATTTAATGTAGCAATCCAAGCTAACACAGGTAAACTAGAAGTTAAGTTAGGCTTATAAGACATTTTATAATCAAGCGTACTTGTCACAAAACTGGTATTGCCTTTTATATATAAGTCGCCTGCAGAGCCATTCATACGGGTATTGTCTGTATATAAAACACCTTCTTTTATATGGTAATCTCCTTTAATGTTATTATAAAAAATACCATCACTGAAAATATCTCGAAAATCTAAAGTTAATTTTCTGACAATAGATTGCAAACTTAACACTGAAAATATACGCGCCTTATCGCTATACTCAGCTAAATAGCCATCATCTATTTTAGTGTTAAGGTTGCCATTCAAATGATTAAAACTAAAATCATAAGGATTATCTTGCCAATTCAAGTCAAAATTAAGCTTGGCGCCACTATCACGAATAATAGAGGCATAACCTAATTGTTCTAACTCATAATCAATATTTTTTATTGATAAGGTACCGTTAATATTTGTTGTCGAATCAGTCCCTTGTTTTTGCCATTCTCCTGAAAAGTTAAGTTCTGCCCGTTCACGTTTGGCCTTGAAGTTTTCTATTTTAATGGTGTTTTCATCTGTGCGTAGCAAAGAGAAACTCACTTCACCAAGTTTTAAGCTACCAACTTGACAGCGTTCACAATGAAAATTCATTTTTGGCATGTTCGAAAAGATATTATCGTCGCTTAACAAAGGTGTTTTGATTTCATCAACATTAGGCTCTCGCTGTAGCTTTTTCTCGCTTGACAGCAGTTTTTCTTGACTTGTTAATTGGATAAAGTCAGCTTTAATATCAATACCTTGTTCAAACAAGTCTGGGTATAGTTTAATTTGACTACGAGTTTCTTTAGCATTGAGTTGTAATAACCACCAATGGGTTTTATCTAATAGGTTAAAAGAAACATTATGTAAGTGTTGCCCTAATAGATCTAATTTGGCAACAGTTCCTCTAATCCGCTCTGGTTTAGGAAATAAAGCAGGAGGTTTCTCTATTATATTTTTGTCTTCTTGTGGTGATTGTTCGCCTGAAACGGTATTAATGATATCAAAAATAAAAGGTTGCCAACTTTGAGCATCTGCTTGCTCAAGATTAGTGGTTATATGAAAACCATCCATAGGTAACAACATCTTCTCATCACCAAGTATAATATGAGCACGGGAAAAATGACTAGTATCATGCGCTAAAACACCAAAAAAGCTTAACTGTTCGCCATAAGAGGCATTGAAAGTAGACTTTTCTAACTGACCATTTACCTCAACTATCAAAGGAGCATAAGTTTGTGCTAATTTGCTATAAGGCTTAGGCAGTAAAAGCGCCATTTGTTCTAAATCTGAGTTAATATTAAATTGATAAGTAAAACCGCCACCATGGTGTTGATATAAGGATAAATCACCTTGCCATTGTAATTGGCCATCAAGGTACTTTTGCAAATCAGGTGATACATGTTGCAGCCAATCTTCTTTTTCCCAATCGGCGTTTAACGCTATATTGGTATCATAATAATCTGATTTGTCGCTGCCATCAATCGTTAAGGCTAGTGGTAAACCTTGCCAACTTAAAGATAATTCTTTTGTCGATATTTTATCATTTTCAAAACTTAACTGACCGCTGACTTGTTCAAAGTTCATCTGTGGTGTTTGCAAAGCAACCCTATTATCAGCAAAATTAATTAAACCACTCGCAACAACTTTGTCTTTAGCATTTAAGGGTAAATGCAAATGAAATTCACCTTCTATATCACCACTTACTTGTAATTGTTGTAAAACACTGCCAACACTATTTTTAAGGGGACTTTGTGCCATTAAGTTAGCAACATTAGCTGCAGGTGTAGGCATAATCAAAGTGTCTATTGTCAGTGTTTGAACTTGAGAAAAGTCATCTATCGCCGCCTGTACACCAGTCACATCAAGCCCAACGAGTTCGCCTGCACGACCCGTAATTAACATACTATTATTAGTGAAGTTTAAATTAGCTGAAAATCTCTTGATTTCAGGCCAATCATGACTAAATTTAAATGTTGCCTCTTCTAGTTCGGCATTAACAACAAATATCCCCGAATTATCAGTAAAAGGAAAACCAGCTAAAGGGCCGTTTACTAATACTTGCGCATGCTTTATTTTTCCATCAATTAAACCATCATTTAAATAATTAACTAAATCATTACTCATAAGAGTAAGTGGATAATAATGACCTGCTTTACTGGCATCTCCATCTATAATATTAGCTAATAAAGACATAGTCATTGGCGCACCTTTCGGTGAATCAATAGCTAAATCAGCATATAAATTCAGTTCTTCAGAGTTTAACGAGAACTTATTAACTTGCAGTTGCCAGCTATTGTCAGCAAAAGATAAGTCAACTTTAGCGGCTAATGATTGATATGGGATAGGGGCAATAAAGTGTTGGCTGAAATCCAGTGCCCCTTGCTTTGCAGCTAGGTTTATATGTAAATTGCTCTCGGCTAAACTTAACGTGCCAGAAAGGTTATCAATACCCGGTACGCTTTGACTATATTTAGTTGAGGTGTTGGTAAAGCTAGCTAATGCTTGAAAATCTTTTGCCGTTTTCTTTAAGTATATGTCTTTTGCTTGACCAGTAATGTCTAATGTAGACAGCAGCTCTCTGGTATATTCTGACTCCAGAAATAAAGGAGACACTTGGCTAATCAACGACAAATCAACGGACGATAGATATACAGAAAAATCTTCCGATGTTTTATTCACTTGTACAATTGTTTCTTGCACCTCTTGTTGATTAAACTGTAATAACAGCGGCGTGCTATATAATTTAAAACTACTCGGTTCTTTCCCATTAACCAGCAATAACTGTCCCGCGCTTAACGTTAAGTTATGTTTTAACTTATCCGTTTGATTATTAACTTGGCTGCTTTCTTGCCAACTTATAAGGTTGTCATGTAGCACTACTTGTAAGCGTTCTACAACACCACTTTTTACTTTAAACCATGCTAAAAAGCCGACATCTGCTTTAGTTTTATCATTGTCTATTACTAACACACTATCAAGCCAAGGTGTAATATCAAGGTGATTAGCTTCGACATACACCAAACCTTTCAGTTCATCTACAGATTGACCATTAACATCTATTTTCAAGGTTAAATTGTTTGAACTTAGTTCATCAACAATAATATTGCCTTGTGCTTGATGGCGTTCACCGCTGTTTAACCAGTTTAAATTATTGATCCGAAAATGGCGCTTTAATGAATTATTTTCGATTGATACGTTACTATTTACTAAAGAAAAGCGATGAATACGATTTAAGAAAACGTTAGATATTTGTTGGAAACCATTAAGCTGCTTGTTTGAGTTTTTAGCAGTATCTTTATTTTTACCATCACTATTTTTTTGATCATGCCAAGCACTTTGCTTTAATATAACAACAGCGCCATCAAGTATTAAGTTGCTTGATATTAATTGTTGAGCCGTTAATGTAGCCCAAAAATCAACTTGTATTTCTAAATGGTCCATATAAACATAAGCGTCGTCAGTATCAACTAAGGTAACTCGATTGGCGATTAAGGTTGGCCCTGAATTATGCCAGCTCATGCCTAAGCCACCAATAATCATATGTGTTTGATTGCTTTTATTTAAATAATCTTGGAAGTCTTGACGATAGTTTTCAACGTAAGGTAAAAATAAACGAAACGCACTGATCAATACCGCTAAAAATACCAGCATAATAGCAAGTATTTTATAAAAGCGGTTTAGCCAGCGATTAGATACGCTTACAATTGACATTAACAGACTATTTCCTAAAAATTTTTAATGTAGTTGAGTGTCGTAATGAGCTACATCATTACGACATCAAACTGTTCTTGTGAATACATAGCTTCAGTTTGTACTTTTATTGATTTACCAATAAATACTTCAACTTCGGCAAGACTATGAAACTCATCATTTACTAAAAAATCACTAACTGCTGAAGATGCATAAACAATAAACTTATCAGCATCGTGAGCACGATTTACTCGCACAATTTCACGCAAAATTTCAAAACAAACGGTTTCTACGGTTTTTAGATTACCACGACCAGTACAAATAGGACATTCACCACATAAAACATGCTCTAAACTTTCTCTAGTTCGTTTACGTGTCATTTCAACTAAACCTAACGAAGAAAAGCCATGCACACTATATTTAACGTTATCTTTTGACATCGCCATGTCTAAACTATTCAACACTCGACGTTTATGATCTTCATTATGCATATCAATGAAATCAACAATAATAATACCACCTAAATTTCTTAACCTAAGTTGCCTAGCAATAGCTTGGGTCGCTTCAATATTGGTACTAAAAATAGTGTCTTCAAGGTTACGATGACCAACAAAAGCGCCGGTATTTATATCAATGGTGGTCATAGCTTCGGTTTGATCAATAACTAAATGCCCACCTGACTTTAATTCTATTTTACGATGCAATGCTCGTTGTATTTCTAGTTCAACAGAAAACAAATCAAAAATAGGACGTTCACCAGGGTAGTATTCCATCACATGTGTTAGCTCAGGAACAAATTCTTCGGTAAAGGTAATTAGCTGTTCATAAGTTAATTTAGAATCAATTCGAATACGTTCGAACTCAACACCAACAAAATCTCTTAATACTCGTAATGATAAAGACAAATCTTGATATAAGGGCATGTTAACTTGCTTACGCTGTTTACGCTCTTGTACTTTTTTCCATACTCTACGTAAAAATTCGGCATCATGTTTTAGCTCTTGCTCACCCGCCCCCTCACCTGCTGTGCGAACAATAAAACCTTGCTGTTCATCACAATACGGGCTAACAATTTTTTTTAGGCGTTTACGCTCTTCTATATCTTCAATACGTTGAGAAATACCCGCATGGCTTGAATGCGGCATTAAAACAAGATAACGAGAAGCAATAGTAATATCAGTGGTTAAGCGAGCACCTTTAGAGCCAAGAGGATCTTTCACCACTTGTACCATTAAATGCTGACCTTCATGTACCAAAGCACGAATATCTGGCACTTGATCAGTTTCTTCTTTTAAAATGAGTTTTGTGTTGATGTCTGAAGCATGTAAAAAAGCTGCTTTATCTAAACCTATATCAATAAACGCTGCTTGCATTCCCGGTAGCACACGAATGACTTTACCTAAATATATATTTGAGACAATGCCACGCTTTGCTTCACGTTCAATGTGAACTTCCTGTAAAGAGCCATGCTCAATTAAAGCAACACGCGTTTCACTCGGTGTAACATTAATTAATAATTCACTACTCATTTTATATTAATCCTTGATTGATGTTTGTTGGTAAGCCAACTTGAGCCAATAACTGTGCGGTTTCATATAAAGGTAAACCAACAACTGCTGAGTAACTTCCTTTAATTGTCATCACAAATTGACCACCTATTCCCTGAATTGCATAAGAGCCTGCTTTGTCACACGGCTCTCCTGTTTGCCAATAACGTTTTATTTCGTCAATTGTTAACGCTTTGAATTGAACTTGAGTGGCAACTAACTTACTCAATGTTTCATTTTTATTGACTTCGCCTTGGCTTACCACAGCAATTGAGGTTAATACTTGATGTTGTTTATTTTCAAGGCGTTGTAATGTGGCAATACAATCTGCTTCATCTAGTGGTTTACCTAATATTTCGCCTTCAATCACCACGCTAGTATCAGAGCCAAGAACAATAGATTGTGTTTGCTGTTGAGCCGATAGAGTTGCAAAAATAACTTCTGCCTTTTTTTGTGCCAATCGTAATACGTAATTTTTAGCGCTTTCATTACACTGTAGCGATTCATCAATATCAGCTGCTTGGGTAGTAAATTGATAACCTAATTGCGCTAATAGTGATTTTCGTCTTGGTGATTGCGAAGCCAAAATGAGTTGTTTCATATAGGGTAATCTTAGTAAATTGACTATTTAATGGAAAAATGGCGACGTACTTTACGCAGTAAATAAAATATCCACGGCCATAAAACTATCGTGGTTATTACAGGATATAAATAGCTTGTAAGAAAAGTAACATCAATTAAAAATCGCTGTAACCAAAAAACCACTAAATGATATAAAGCCGCTAGTACGCCTGTAATCAACGCTTGCTGCCAAATGGAAAAGTTACGTATTTTTTGATAATTTTCAACAACAATAAAAACGGAAATTGCCATAGCTGCTGCATGAACACCCAATACTGAGCCTAATAGTACATCGAGTAAAAATCCCATAACCCAAGCCGTAATAATATTAACTCGCCCCGGCAAAGCCATGCACCAGTAAATTAAAACAATCAGCACCCAGTCAGGACGAAAGGCGTCAACACTTAATGGTAACGGCATTATGCTAGCCATTAAAGCGATCAATAACGTCAGTAAAATAATAACACCATTATGAGAGAACATTAATGACTCACCTTGGCGTTATTGGCTTGAGCTTTATTTAAGTCATTTTTATTTTGCTGACTCTTGGGCGCAAAAATACTGACAGGCTTTTCATTTGATAATAATAACAAATAGCGCAATCGATCTATTTGAGCAATAGGCGTGCTATATACACGCATAAACTCTCTCGATTCATCATGATTAACAAATGACACCTTAGAAACAGGGTAACCTTCAGGGTATTTACCACCTAACCCCGATGTTACTAATAAATCACCCTTTTTTATATCAGCACTTTGTGAGACAAAATTATGGTTCAATCGATCGATGTGACCACTACCTGAAGCGAGCAACCTCAAACCATTGCGCTGAACTCTAACAGGCACAGCATGAGAAATGTCTGTAATTAGAATCACTCTTGAAGTAGTTTGCCCAACATGTAGAATTTGCCCAACAATACCTAAAGCGTCAATGACCGGCTGACCTTCGTAAACACCATCGCCCGCACCACGGTTAATAACAACCTGATGACTATAAGGATCACTATCAACTGATAAGATTTCCGCCACCATTTTCTTTAATTCACGGCGAAGTGGTGATGCAAGTAAGGAGCGTAAGCGCTCATTTTCTTGTTTTATAATGTTAAGCTGCATCGATTGTTCATGAGATTTTAATTCATTTAAGCGATATTGTTGATTTTCTGTCATTAGCTGACGACGCGTAGTGATATTTGTCGATGCCCATGTCATCGCTTGCTTAGGTGTATTTGCCAAATACTGCAAAGGACTCACCATTGATTGTAAATAACCGCGCAGAGATTCAAAGCTTGCCATTTTATGATCGAAAAAAATCAATAAAGCAGAACAAAACAGCACCAAGACAAGTCGGTGCTGTGGGGATGGACCATGTTTAAAAATTGGGTTCATAAGCGCTAGTTACGAGTTACGAGCTCCTAGTTACGAATAGCTTCAATTTAATTTCTCTTATTGCTAATCGCTAATTTATTCGCAGAAATTTAGTTAAAGAACAAGAAAAAAGCACGGAGTTGACGCTAGTCAATGAGTACTTTTGACGCCGTAATTTAGCTAAATTACAAAGAATCAATAGTGATTTATTCGTAGGAAAATAAATCACCACCATGCATATCAATCATTTCTAAGGCTTTACCACCACCTCTAGCAACACACGTTAATGGATCTTCTGCTACGACTACAGGAATGCCCGTTTCTTCCATTAGCAAACGGTCTAAGTCTCTTAACAAAGCGCCACCGCCAGTAAGCACCATGCCGCGCTCAGAAATATCTGATGCTAGTTCTGGTGGAGATTGCTCTAATGCCACCATAATAGCACTAACAATACCTGACAATGGCTCTTGTAATGCTTCTAAAATTTCATTGCTGTTTAAGGTAAAGCTGCGTGGTACACCTTCGGCTAAATTACGACCGCGTACTTCAATTTCAACTACCTCATCACCTGGATACGCTGACCCAATTTCATGTTTAATACGTTCTGCTGTCGCTTCACCAATTAGGCTACCAAAATTACGACGAACATAATTAATAATAGCTTCATCAAATTTGTCACCACCAATACGTACTGATGATGAATACACCACACCGTTAAGTGAGATAATACCCACTTCTGTCGTACCACCGCCAATATCAACCACCATAGAACCTGTTGCTTCAGACACTGGCATTCCTGCACCAATTGCAGCGGCCATAGGCTCGTCAATTAAATACACTTCACGTGCGCCGGCTCCCATAGCAGATTCACGAATAGCCCGACGTTCTACTTGCGTAGAGCCGCAAGGAACACAAACTAAAACCCTTGGACTAGGGCGTAAAAAGTTATTGCTATGCACTTGTTTAATAAAGTGTTGTAGCATTTTTTCTGTTACAAAAAAGTTAGCAATAACACCGTCTTTCATTGGACGAATCGCTTCAATATTTCCCGGTGTACGACCCAACATTTGTTTAGCAGCAGTACCAACCGCAGCAACACTTTTCGAACCACCTGAGCGGTCTTGACGAATGGCAACCACTGACGGCTCGTTTAATACGATACCTTGATCTTTAACATAAATAAGGGTGTTGGCTGTACCTAAATCGATAGATAAATCATTGGAAAACATACCACGTAATTTTTTAAACATAAGCTCGAAATGTCCTGTGAAAATGCGACTTCTTAGCGCAATAAGTTAGAGCGTGTTATTATTCGAATAACAGATCGAACAATCATAACCTAGTATTAACATGATGTGTTGCTAGTTTTAGCATTTATTCAAAAAAATCATCATTTTTAGTGGTTTTTTTTAATTATTTACTTCTCGTTGGTAAATAATTCGGTCATTACCGCGAAATAAGCCAAATGTAGCAACAGCCGTAGGGTTTTGATCAAAGTTTCCATCGCCATTCCAGTCGTATAAAAGCCAAGGCATTGATGGAATTGTATAACTAACAGGTACAGCCCCTTGATGCGGTGTTCCCGGAGCAGATAAAATAACACGTCGGGTTGTTCCACTTATAAAACTACCACTACCTGATGCGCTTGTTGTGCCTGGGTTTAAATTAATATCGTCAATAGTTAAATTAATCGCATCAAAAACAGTACAGCTATCAAGTGGATTGGTAACAAAGCTACTTCCATCATAATATTGAATAGCCATAGGCACTGGTAAATCACTTGTTTCTGGGCCAAAAGTATTTTCAACAAACCAACGACCAAAACGAAAATTCACTCCTGTTGGCGAAACAGTATTTGATGTAGGTATATTAGCAACCAAAGATGCATTAGCATTAACATCATCGCTATCTTGTATAGCATCAACAACAATATCGTAAGCCATGGTAAAAGGGGCAGTTTTTGAGTTCGCATCTTTATCATAGGTAAAGGTATCACTATCATTAAAAGTGTATTTCATTACACCTAAACTTGACGCAGGGGTCGATAATGGCGTTGTTAGCGTACCGTTTGTAACTAAAGGCGATACCACCATTTCAGTGGTGTTATCAGTACCTTTTTGAGTTGTATCTTTTTCTGGGAATGTAATATCAATACCTGAATCAATTAATTTTTGATAGTTTGCTTCGGTATAGTTTTGAGTAGTTGCGCCTAAAGTATTTTTTGCAGTGATGAGTAATTCAGGCGTATTTAAATAAGAAAATGGCTGGCCTATATAAGTAAAGTCGGTTACTCCAGCTGCCACACAAGTATCTTCAAATGAATTACTCGTAATTACCACATCAAAATAATCAGGAGTAAAACGCCCTATATTAATGGCATCACCTGCAATGGTATTCCCTACAAATCCGTAATTAGTATCTTGTAAATCTAAATTCAATAAACCAACTTCTGAATACGAAGCACTATTGGTGCTAGATATTCCAGAATTAAAAGCAGTTAGCGTAACATCTTGATAAGTTGGTGTAAGGTGGCTTGTCAAACTACCATTACCATAATTAAAACTACTGTCTACGCCACCACCAGTTGGTCCTGTTCGTGTTAATAAAAACTCAATATTATTAGGAATATAATTAGCAGTAATATTTGCCGCAGCAGTACCAAGAGAGTTAAATGCAGTTACTGTAAAATCAAAGGTTTTCCCTGCTTTATGTATTGTTGTTGAGGTAGCAGTATTACCATCAATACTACGGCCTCCAGACGTTGCAGTAACAACTAATTTTTTTGGACTCACCCAAAAATCATTACTATTACCACTTAAATTAACACCTCCAACATCATACTTAGCATGTAAGCGAATTTGTCCTGCATCTAAATACACTGGAGTAGGAATAATAGCTTTACTATAGCCGTCAAAATTTAAACGAATATTGCTAGTAAAAACTGGGTATTTGGCTACTGAGCTGCCGTTAACATTAAAACTTAGCCCTGATGTACTGTTGGGATCTATATTTTGCTGAGATAATTCAATGTCTACATTACCAGTGAACAACCCCGTACAAACACCATTTACAGTTTCAACCGCTTGCAGTTTGACTACATTAATAAAGTCATCACCACTTATTTGATTTTCAATAGTGGACGACTCCGCTGTACCATACAAAAAGCGAAAACCTGCATCAGCAAATACCACATCACAGCTTGTAGATGCGCCATTTTTACATTCATAGGTTTCATCTAAACTTAACGTAGCGGTATCAGCAACAGTATGAGAAAAATCAGTTGTGGTACTGCCATTAAGCACAGTAATTGTTTTATTGGCTGTGCCATTTACAGACAATTGCACATCAACAGCCGTTGTATGTAATGTGCTACAATCTGCATTGGTACATGCTTTAATGGCAATCGATTCCGCTTCACAGGTTAAACCATTACCATCGTGCACTATTTCAAAGTGATGAGGTGTGCTTATAGCACAGGCATGTGTTTCATTATAAACCGTTGAAATTTGGCTAGCCGATAAGGCGCTTCCATAAAATCTAACTTCATCTATTTTACCAGTGAAACGATTATTCGTTTCACCTGAATCTGTTTCACCACCAATAGAAGCTACACCAGTATCAACACCCCAAGTTCCAGTATAAGTATTGCTTGTAGCGCCACCAGTTACTGTTTGAGCAACACCATTAACATAGATTTCACGGGTTTTATTAACACTGTTATGCACTGCAGTCACAAAAGTCCATGTGTCTGAACTTATTACACTAGATGCAGTATCAACACTTACTGGCGAAACTCCCCTAGAATAAAAACGTAGCTTACCACTACCAGGATCACTTAAACTAAAAGCATATCCTCGGCTATTATTCTCGTCATCAGCAAAAATCCTCGATCCTGATTGTAAATTAGCAGGGTTTATCCATGCGGTAATGGTAAAACTGCCTTGATGGTTTTCAAAAGAACTTGGCAATGCTAAATAGTCATTACTACCATCAAAAGTACCATAACCACAAGTACCTGGACTCCCTGAAATTGCGGGTGTTGAATTTTCAGTATTGGCACCATTAATTGACTGCGCATTAAAGTTACCTGTTTCATCAATAACTTCACTTCCATTACCTGACCACGAGGTTTCATCAAATTGAAAATTGGCAACAGGTTCTACCGTACAACTAGCACGAGTTGCGCCATCATATCCTAAGCCAATATTTTGATTATCATATATTTTAGTTACATCAGATGATGAAATAGCTCTGTCAAATATTAATAATTCGTCAAGCAAACCTTCAACGGCTTGCCGTGAAACAAATCCACCACCAATAGAATCTTGTTCTTGCCCTAAAATTAAGCTTTTTATATTAAGTGGCTTTGATTTTATCGTTGCACATCCTTGAAGAATTTTATTTATATAGATACAGCTCTGAGGTGTTTCATGCGTCCAAACTAAATGCTGCCAACTGTTATCGGCAATTGAAGAGGTTGTAATGTTTCTACTTTTTCTACTTACATAAGGTCGAAAGTCTTCATGGTTTACAAAAAACATAATAAATTCATTATCTACTTCTTGAGCACCAGATAATATACTTTGTACACCTGTTTTTGATGTTTTAGCCCAAATAGATATGGTAAAGTCATTTTTATTATTTAATACATTTTTATCTAGGATCGCATAATCTGTTATACCACTTGCCGATAAATCAATGGCATTACATATTTTACCTGCCACGGGTTGAGCATTTTTTGCTTGTCCGTGAAACGTACCTATAGTATCAACAATTTCATTAGCAACATCGTTGTATTGAATTTCATCAAATCGATATTCCGCAATTGGTGTAGCGCAATTAACAGAAGCTCTTGCACTACCATCATAATTTTTACCTAAACTTTCATTAACATAAATCTCATTAATATTACTATTTGATAACTTTTCAGAATAGAGCTTAAATTCATCTATCCGCCCTCTAAAACTTTGCCATGAGCTAAAATTACCACCAAAGCTGTCTTGCTCTTGCCCTATAACAATAGCTTGGCTATTCGTTACTGATAATATTCCAGCCTCGACATCATCTTCGCAATCTTGTTTGGTGCCATCAACAAATAAGCAAACATCTTTGTCTACGCGAGTAAGTACTACATGATGCCAATTACCATCTGTTAAGGTAATACTACTATCAAGGGTTTCGCCATCATCTCTAACTTTAATATAAACTTCATCATCATAATGTAAGTATATTTCTAGCTCATCATCTCCTGTGCTATCACCTAATGCATGGAAAATTTCTTGTTGGCTTTTTGATTCAGAGGTATTAATCCATACTGATATAGTAAAGTCATCTAAGCCATCCACA
>Ga0209081_1001161_pt1 | contig 15760 bp, 16 predicted proteins | sample GOMGulsemesocosm_4_FD_184636 | JGI IMG/M metagenome (GOLD analysis project Ga0209081, IMG submission 184636) | Methane-oxidizing microbial communities from mesocosms in the Gulf of Mexico - GOM15B Gulf of Mexico (SPAdes) (version 2) | ecosystem: Environmental > Aquatic > Marine > Cold seeps... | reverse complement strand
TATAAATGATCTTAACTTGTAGATACGTCCAAGCGAAGTAAGACACAATAAAAAGAAGCAAAGGCAGGCCTTGTTGAACTTCACTTCGTTCAGGCCAACCGACTAAACCAAGTAAAAGACTGAAGGACACGTTACTTTTTATTTTTTATTTTTTGCTTACGTACAACAAAAAACAAAATTAAGGCAATAACAATAATAACGCCATTGCCCACAGCTATCATTATCATTGTTTGAGTACTTTTATCTTCTTCTATTTTTTGTTGTTCAGCTTTTGCCTGTTCAAGTTCAGCTTCTTTATCTGCTAAAATCTTCTCTGCTTTATCTACTTCAACTGTTTGCTCAACACCATCATTATCTATAGTAGTTAACAATATCTTGTTTGAAATACCTTTTACATTAAAGGAAAACTCAGGTACCACCAAACGAAACTCACGTCCAGAGGTTGTGCGGCCAAATGCACTTAGGTTAATGCGGTGAACGCCTGGTTCAGTGTATGGAATTTCTTTTATTCGACTTTCAATACTGTCGATGCTTTCACTTTCCATTATTGAAAAGGGTCTAGTTTGCTTGTCTGGAAAGGTTGTTTTTCCCTGAAATATTAAACTGCTAGGGTCTACATATGCTGGGTTAATAGTTAATATCAAATGATGTGGAGTACCTTCGTTTTCTGAAGTTTCTACTGAAATAGTTATTGGTGATTTATGTAAAAGAATAGGCTTTTGACGGAGCTCCCTGGTGGCCATTGGCAACTTTATCAAAAAAACGGGCTGCCACTCACCTGCAGCAAAATCTAAAAGAAATTCGCCCGTATAAAGACTATCACCAGCGTACTCATCCAGATTACGACCATCATCTCTAAACGATGTTAATTTGAGTGCGTCAGCTCCAAAGTTATCATAGGCTGAATTATTGGTACTAAAGAAGTTAACATCTAATTTAACCACATCTCTAAAATGCGCAATGTCTATACTTTCATCGCCGTTATAAAGTTTACCAACAACTTTTAATGTTTCTCCTGATAAAACAATATCAGGTAAAGGATCAACGGCAATCTTAACATCTGATACCACTAATATTTTACTTTTAGGTAAAATATCACCAATAGCCTGCCATGGACCAACCATAGGTTTTTTAATTTTGATCATGTCAAAAGTACGGTCATCGTGCCATTGCACATTCTCGCGATCATAATCATTAATACGTATTTTTCTGCCGTTGGGCTGTACCAATATGATAGGTTTACTGCCACGGGTTCGAAAAAAAATCAGCGTGACTTCGTCAAGTTGAGCATCAATACGAAAGCGATTATCAAAATAAGGTATCTGATTAGTAATATTATCACTGTGATAAAAACCTATTTTCCCATTAATTAAAGGTGCTTCTTCCTTGGTGACTTTATTGTTTTTTTGAGTGATTTTCTGCGTGCTTTCTTGTGAAAATACACCCTTAACATTCACTAATAGAAAGAAACATAAGACTAATGACTTGGTAATTTCCAAAGGGGCTCTCCTCCTTTTTGTTTAACAACAGACAACCTTTCTCTATGTGCTATCATTTCATCGGCAGAGGCAGTAATAATCTTTAGCTTTTCTCTGTCATTATTTAAACGTCTAATTGCATTTGCATCACCATTATTACTATCACCCGCTGACAGATTAAATGTTGACTGTTTTCTAGTCATTTCAATATAGACAAAAGCAAGTAATTGAGCATCAATTAAGGCACCGTGATAAGTACGGTCTATTAATTTATCTACTTTATAAAATCGTGCTAGGTAATCTAAGGTTTTTGGTGAACCGAACTCATCCTTTGATGTTTTCAAGGTATCTATAACAGTACAAATATCTTCTGTCATTGGCACTTTATTACGTGAACGTTCAGAAAAATTTAACAATGAAAATTCATTATTCATAAAGCCTACATCGAATTTAGCATTATGAATAACAAGTTCACCACCTCGAATAAAATCAATAAATTCATCAACAACTTGTGAAAAAATAGGTTTGTCATCTAAAAACTCATTGGTTAAACCATGAATATTGATAACTTCTTGTTCCATTTGTAGCACTTGACCACGAGGATTTAGTGGCTTGATGTAAGCATGATAAGTCCGCCCCGTTAATTGTCGGTTGATCATTTCAACACAACCAATTTCGACAATCCTATGACCTTCTTTTGGGTTTATGCCTGTCGTTTCAGTATCAAGAATAATCAAGCGTTCTTCTTGCTTTATATTAGGTTTAGTTTGTTCTTGGAGATTAGTTACATTCACTATTAAAGTCTCTATTTTTACTTATTAGTTTTTCATTGCAATATTAGGAAAAAATATTATTCATTTGACAAGTTTTGTGGGAATTCTTCTAAATTTATTTTAAATCGTAGGCTGTTATAACATAATAAAACTAAGCCAGTGCTTATAATAGCTTGCATTATAAGCCACTCTAGCGACAATAATTGCCAGTAAAAATAACCTACTGCATGAATCAATAAATCAAATAATAATGCCGAAATTAATATTTTACGACAATGTCGCCAACTAACTTGTATCCAATTAGCTGCATCAGGTCTGCGTAAACTAATAATTAACACAATAAACAAACCAATAACGCCAGAAACTAAATTCAAATAAAACAATGAGGTGTCAGGGTATATCCAAGAGATAAAACTGATCCTATCACGCATATTAGTTACCGACATCAGCCAAACTATATAACCGCGTAATACAAATAACAATACCAAGTAAAAGCGCTTAGATAACTTCAAACAATCGTAACTGTCAAAGTCTCCCACGGAATATTGCTGGTATTTTTTTTGATGCGCTTTAGTCACCCATCATTCCTATTTTTTTAATTTAGACTCTCGTTCAAATTGTAAATATTCTTGTCCTGCCGTGATAGCTTTAACTGCTTTTGAGTTAAATTCACGAGTATATAAAGTATAAACAACCCAGAGACTCATTAAAATAAATAAAACTGGATGAAAAAACCAACACATAGCAGCTAAAGCAAAGTAATAAGAACGTAAACCATAATTATAAGAGTGAGCTGCTTGATCTTGCACAACGGCCATTTGTTTTGCATATTTTTTCAAATTCTCATTCAAACCTGATTTATCAATAGGTGCTGCACCTACCATGACATTCACAAAGCCATATTGGCGCATCGACCAAGTAAATTGAAAAAAAGATAGTACAAAAATAAAAGCTAATAAACTGAGTTTAATTTGTATAACCACGTGGTCAGCATGATCTGCATAAGGCATTGATGATATAACATTTTCTAATGTGTCTATTTTTGCAAACAGTGTTAATAAACCGGCCAGAATTAAGAGTGTGCTTGAGGCAAAAAAAGCAATGTTACGTTCTAAATTAGCTAATAATGCCGCCTCACCTACCCTAACTTCTCGGGTAATGGTTTCATACATCCAGTGAATTCTATGTTGGTGCAAACAGCGCGCGATACAGTTTGTGTTTTTAGCTTTTTTACGAGCAAACCAAGTATATCCAGACCAAGAACAGAAAAAGGTTAATAAAGCAAAAATATCAATTATCGATAATGGCATTTGAAAACTCATGAGATAGCAAAAAAATCAGCAAAGCAATACTAACTTGTTAACTAGAGACTGTAACTGAATAATTGACCTTTAATAAGAAAAAATCTCAAAAATCCTGTAGTAGAGAATTTATTCCCGATCTTTTTAAATATCGCGGTTAAAACCACTCCTACAAACAATAATACCGAACTTAATAAATATCCCTGAGTCATATGCATAGGCACGTAAAGTAATATCAATCCTAATTTTAAGTGACCATCAATAAAATAAATTTATAACGAAGTAAGGCGAACATACAAAAGTAAATATTGTGTTAACACTTGAAATTTGCAACAATTCGTCTTTCGATTTACACATAGTGTTTTTAATGACAGTTGGTAGCACATACCAACTGTCATTAAAACGATTCAAAAGTGCAATTGTTATAATAACAACAAATATAATAACGATAAATTTACGGATGATTTATGCTAAAGCTAAGTTATAACAACTTATTTTTACTTTTGATTACTGTTTTATTGTGTTCGTCTATATCAGGTGCTAAAGCAACTGATTCACTTACCTTAACAGCAGTATCACTACAACCTTTAAATATTCCTTATAGTAAAGGTGACATCATCCTTGACGGTGAGTTAGACGAAAAGCTTTGGTCAAAAGCATTATTAGTCGATCTTAACCTTGTTAATAGTCCTTGGGAAAATTTACCTAGCCCGATTAAAACAACGGCGAGACTTATTGAAAATGGAGAGTTTCTTTATGTATCATTTATTGCATCGGATCCTGAACCTGAAAAAATCCAAGGTTTTTTAACCGATCGTGATAATGCATGGTTTCATGATCTTGTCGGAATTAAGCTCGATACTCATAATAATCGCCGCTTAAATTATGAGTTTTTTGTTAATCCTTATGGTGTACAAAATGATGCAACTTTTAATGAAATAACGAATAACGCCAACGATTCTTGGGATGGACTTTGGTACGCCTTTGGTAAAAAAACCGAACAAGGTTATCAAGTAGAAATAGCTATTCCTTATAATATTCTAAATTTCAAAAGCGATGGCAAAGAAAAAAAATGGGCTATAGAGCTAGTAAGAAACTATCCTAGAGATACAAAATTACGTATATCTCATGTGCCATTAAATAGAGACAACCCTTGTTGGCTTTGTCAGTATCCTGAAGCCATTGGTTTTGCAAAGGCTAAAACAGAAAAAAATGTAAGGTTAACTCCAATACTTACGGCAAGCAGAGACGACAATCGTAATATATATGCTAAGGATAACGATAATACAAACAATTGGTCATCGATAGATGATGTCGAAGCAGGTTTTGATTTACGCTGGGGCATTAATGCAAATAATTTATTAAACACCACTATAAACCCTGATTTTTCGGCGGTTGAAAGTGATACTGGTCAACTTAGCGTAAATACAAATTTCTCACTATTTTACGAAGAAAAGCGCGCTTTTTTTCTTGATAACAGTGATTATTTTAGTAGTGATTTTAACTTGGTTTATACTCGTAATATTGCCGATCCAGATTATGGCGCAAAACTCACTGGCCGTACAAAGAAGCACAGCTATGGCATATTCGCGACTAATGATACTGAAACAAATATACTGTTACCAGATAACTTAAACTCAGACTTAGTAACATTAGACAAAAAAAGTAACTCAAGCGCATTACGTTATCGCTATGATTATGATGAAGATTTAACCATAGGCAGTATAGCAACTTTACGTACCGCTGATGATTACCACAATTATGTTATAGGTATTGATGCTCGCTATCGTTTATCAGAATCAAATGCCATTAAAGGGCAAGTATTAACCTCAAATACTTTATATCCAGATGAAATCACTGAACACTATAAGCCAAGTGATAACCGTTTTAATGATCAAGCCTTTAAACTTAACTTTAACCATAATTCAGAGTATTGGTTACTAGACTTAAATCATCAGAGTATTGGCGCTGACTTTAGAGCTGACTTAGGTTTTATGCCTAAAGCCGACATAGAAATTGACTCTGTTTTTTTAAAGAAAGCATTTTACTCAGAGCAAAACAGTTTTTGGCAAGAAACGGGGCTATCAGGAAAGTGGCAAATAACACATAACATTAAAGATGAACTTATAGAGCGTGAACTAAACGTAGGATTTAATATTGATGGCCCGATGCAGTCAGAACTTCAAATAAACTTAATTCATAGTGAAAAAATAGGGCTTCGTTATGATAATACTATTAGTGATATTGATGGAAACACATCTTCTTTCAATGAAAATCAATTTCAGCTATTCACCAGTGCTTATTTAAATAACCGAACTTATGTTTCATTGGATATGGTGTTGGGTGATAAAATTGATTATTTAAATGACCGCCTAGGCGATTTAATACAAATAGCTGGTAATATTACTGTTTTTATAACAGATCATTTAGAGTTTGATTTTTATCAAACCTATAGCAAATTAGATGCAAAAAACAATATTGGCATAAACGCTAATGTTTACGTTGAAAATATTTCAGAGCTACGTTTATCTTATCAATTTGATGTGCGCAGTTATTTAAAACTGAGCTTAGTTTACAGTGATGTGGATAGAAACCCTAACAACAATAAATACCCTAGTTCTGAACTGAGTAAAGACTTATCAGCCCAGCTAATATATGCTTATAAAATCAACCCACAAACAGTATTTTTCTTAGGTTATTCTGACTATAGTTTTCAAGATGATGATTTAAGAACATTAAAGCGAAGCGATAGAACCTTCTTTTCTAAAATCAGTTACGCTTGGACGCCATAAATGTTAAAAATGCCACGTTAAATATATACATTCAACATGGCATTCTTAAATTCTTAAATTCTTAAATTCTTAAATTAACGTTTTAATTCCTTGCCCTAAACCTGCAAGAGTTAGCGGAAACATTTTTTGTTCAACCAGCTGTTGCATTATTTTAATTGAAGCATGATAAGGCCATTCTTGTTCAGTTTGAGGGTTTAACCAAATCACTTTATCAAAATGATCCGTTAACCTTTTCATCCACACACTACCTGCTTCTTCATTCCAGTGCTCTACACTACCACCAGGGTAAGTGATTTCATACGGTCCCATGGTTGCATCGCCAATAAAAATCACTTTGTAATCGCGACCATAAGTGTGCAGTACTTGTAATAAATCTATTTTCTCATTATGACGACGATTATTATCGCGCCAAACAGTTTCATAAAGGCAATTGTGAAAATAAAAAAACTCTAAATGCTTAAATTCACCATGTATAGCTGAAAACAATTGCTCACATACTTTGATGTGATCATCCATGGAGCCACCAATATCAAAGAACATTAAAACTTTAATGGCATTATGTCGCTCTGGCTTCATTTTAATATCAAGGTAACCCGCATTACGTGCTGTTGCGGCAATCGTCTCATTAAGAGCAAGTTCTTCACTACTACCGGTGCGAGCAAATTGACGTAACTTACGCAATGCCACTTTCATATTGCGTGTACCAATTTCAACATTGGCATCAAGGTTTTTAAACTGACGTTTATCCCACACTTTCGTTGCACGGCGGTGCCTTGAACTATCTTGACCTATTCGCACACCTTCAGGGTTATAACCGTAAGCACCAAAAGGAGATGTTCCGCCTGTACCTATCCATTTATTACCACCTTGATGGCGTTTCTCTTGCTCTTTAAGACGCTCGGCAAGCGTTTCCATTAGCTTGTCTAAACCGCCTAAAGCTTTTATATTCGCTTTTTCTTCTTCACTTAATTGCTTTTCAAAATGCTTTTTCAACCAATCTTCTGGAATTTCAGATAAATCTAATTCTAAACTTGCTACACCTTTAAAGTAATCAGCAAAAGCTCTATCAAACTTATCAAAGTGCACTTCGTCTTTAACAAGTACTGTTTTACTTAAAGCATAAAAGTCATCAATACTAGCAAACACAACGCCCTTCTCTAGCGCTCGAATTAAATCAAGTAGTTCACGCAACGTACAAGGTACTTTGTAGTCACGTACCTTACAAAAAAAATCAATTAACACAAGTTAACCTCTTCGACTCATAAATGCTAATTTTTCAAATAAATGAACATCTTGCTCATTCTTCAATAAAGCGCCATGAAGCGGCGGTATAACTTTATTTTGTTTTGTTTCATGCAAAACTTCTGGCGAAATATCTTCTGCTAATAACAGCTTTAACCAATCAATTAATTCCGATGTTGAAGGTTTTTTCTTTAGACCCGGCATATCACGTAAATCAAAAAATAGAGCCAGTGCTGCATCTAATAATTTTTGTTTTATTTTAGGAAAATGAACATCAACAATGGCTTGCATTTCTGATTTTTCAGGAAAGCTAATATAATGAAAAAAACAGCGTCGAAGAAAGGCATCGGGTAATTCTTTTTCATTATTAGAGGTAATAATGATAATAGGCCTTTGCTTAGCAACAATTTTTTCTTGCGTTTCATAAACAAAAAACTCCATTTTATCCAGCTCTAATAATAAATCATTAGGAAACTCAATATCTGCCTTATCTATTTCATCAATAAGTAATACAGGGCGATTATCCGACGTAAAGGCATGCCACAATTTTCCCTTAATAATATAATTACTAATATCATTAACTTTTTCATTACCTAGCTGACTATCTCTAAGTCGAGATACCGCATCATATTCATATAAGCCTTGCTGTGCTTTAGTAGTTGACTTTATATGCCACGGAATAAGTTCTACATTTAAACTTGCTGCTAACTCTTCTGCTAACATTGTTTTACCTGTACCCGGCTCGCCTTTTATGAGTAAGGGTTTCTCTAAAGCAATGGCAGCATTAACCGCTAATTGTAATTCATTTGATGCAATATAATTGCTTGTGCCCTGAAATGCGCTCATATTCAATTTCCAATAATAGTTTAAGGGTAATAAAGTGATAAAATTTATTTTAGCAAAATTGTACTAGAAAAGCACTTATCTATTCCATAAATGCATATAAGTTATAACAAAATATCACTTCTTTTTCTGTTATAAAACGCTAATCTTAACAAATAAGTTTACGTGAAAAAAGTCACAGGATCCTACTATGTCTAATATATTTAAAGATAATTCTACTTCCATTGGTAATACACCTTTGGTAAAGCTTAATCGCGTCATTGCTAATAAAAATAGTGATGGCACACCTACAGCAACCGTTTATGCAAAAATAGAGTCTCGAAACCCAAGTTTTAGTGTTAAGTGTCGTATTGGCGCAGGTATGGTTTGGGATGCTGAAGAAAAAGGCATTTTAAAAGAAGGTAAGGAAATTGTTGAGCCAACAAGTGGTAATACGGGTATTGCGCTTGCTTTTGTTGCAGCAGCTAGAGGCTACGGCATAACATTAACCATGCCAAGTACTATGAGCTTAGAACGTCGTAAATTACTTTCTGCTTTAGGTGCAAAAGTTGAATTAACCGATGGCGCTAAAGGCATGAATGGCGCAATTGCTAAAGCACAAGAAATTAAAGATTCAAACCCTGAAAAATATGTTTTGCTAGGTCAATTTGACAACCCTGCAAACCCACAAATTCACGAAAAAACAACGGGACCAGAAATTTGGCGTGATACTGACGGTGATATAGATATTTTAATTTCAGGTGTTGGTACGGGTGGTACTATTACAGGCACTAGCCGTTACTTGAAACTAACTCAAGGTAAAAAAATATCAAGCATTGCTGTTGAACCAACAGATTCACCAGTCATTACTCAAAAACTTGCTGGCGAAGAATTAACACCTGGCCCTCATAAAATCCAAGGAATAGGTGCTGGTTTTATTCCTGGCAACCTTGATTTAGATATGATTGATGGTGTTGAGCAAGTATCAAATGAAGATTCTATGGCAATGTCACATCGCTTAATGAAAGAAGAAGGCATTCTTGCTGGCATTTCATCAGGTGCGGCTGTAGTTGCAGCTAAGCGACTTGCTGAGTTACCTGAAAACTCTGGCAAAGTGATTGTAGCAATTCTACCTAGCTCAGCTGAGCGCTACTTATCAAGTGCTTTATTTAGTGATAGCTTTTCAGAAAAAGAATTAGTGCAATAATATCACGCTAAATATTATTGACTTACATAAAGGTGCCTCGGCACCTTTTTTATTGAAAAGCTTATGCTGTTTGCGCTATGCTGATATAAATAATGACATACGACTTAAAGTTAATTTGCTTATGTATAAAACACTGCCATTCATCATTTTCTTAATACTTTTCCTTAGTGCTTGTGGTGGTAAAGAAAAAATTAGCGAAATAGATAATCCAAGACTTGTTGCTATTGCATTTTTTGAAGCCATCTATAATGAAAAAGATATAAACAAAGCGGCATCTGTTTGTTCACCTAAACTATCACGTTTATTATTACACTATAAATCATCAAAATCTGTTGCTAGACACCTGTTCAACATGTCTTTTGAAAAAGTTACCGACATAAGTCCAGAAGATACAGGTGTAAAAGTCAGAGAGCGATTTAAAGGTGAGACTATCGTTACCGTTTACATTGAAGGCATTTACAATGAAAGTAAAATAAAAGATGTTAAACGTCTTTTATTAATTCAAAATAATGACGACCAATGGGTTATTGATGAAATTTTAAAAGATCCCTTTTAAATAAATCGAGTGTGCTAGGTTTTGACCTAAGTCATCTCAGTTACGTCACGTTGATATGACTTATTATACTTATTTATTTCGGCTACTAACTGAAACATTCAAATTTTTTAAAATACCATCATGCAAATTGTAAACTAAACCATGCACCGTTATATTTTGCTTAGCAAGCCAAGCATTTTGTAACGTTGTAGTTTTGCAAACATTAGCCACTTGCTCAATAACATTCAATTCACATAATAAATTAACCCGTTCTTCTTTATCTGTAAGTTTATCCATAGTTTCTTTATGAAAACGATAAACATCTTCAATATGATGTAACCAGTTATCAATTAAGCCATGGCTTTTATCATCAAGAGAAGCTATTACTCCACCACATCCATAATGTCCACAGACAATGATATCTTCAACCTTTAAGACTTCAACGGCAAATTGAATAACAGATAAACAATTTAAATCCGTATGAATTACTTGGTTGGCAATATTACGGTGAACAAATACTTCTCCTGGTAGCATGCCAAGTAATTCATTGGCAGGAACTCGAGAGTCTGAACATCCAATCCATAAATATTTAGGTGACTGTTGCTCTGACAGTGATTTGAAAAAATTAGGATCTTCCTTATTTACTTTGTCAGCCCACTGACGATTTTTTTCAAATAGATGTTCTATTGTACTCATAATAACTCTTACCAAATGCGGAAAATTCAATAACGATACTTTATGTTAATATTGAATTTAGTCCAAGTAAAATATGGCATTACTAGTCTATTAAGATTTATAATAATGTATATAACTTATCTTTCTGGGCACAGCATGGCAACGGCAGCAGCAATTCATATTTTAGTTAAAACAGAAAAACAAGCGTTAGAGTTAAAATCGAAATTAGATAAAGGTGCTAATTTTGCGCAATTAGCAAAGAAATTTTCAATTTGCCCATCAAAAAAGAAAGGTGGAGATTTAGGTGAATTTCAACGTGGAAAAATGGTAAAAGCGTTTGATGATATTGTTTTTAAAAAAGAGATATTAAAAGTACATGGACCAATAAAAACTAAGTTTGGTTATCACTTAATTAAAACCTTATATCGAAATTAAAAATCTGAAATTAAAAACATTCAGGCTAAAGCTTCTCGTTTTTTTCTACTTTATTTAAATCATTATTACGTTTTTTAATTTTTGCTAACTGTTCACTGGTCAAGTCAAATTTTTTAGCTGACTTCTTTAAAAGAAGTATTCCGCTCCAAATAACACCTAAAGCTAAAACAATTAAAATTATCGCACTTGGAGACATAAAACCTCTTTATTATTAGCAAAGTAGCCGCAGCGTCTCAGCCATCCACGAGTTACATTATTTAAGGGTGAACAATGAGCCTTTAACCTAGTTATTTTAGTTGAAGAGTCAATTACTGTTTTCCCTCTTGATTTCGTTGCTGTGCAAGTGCTTTAAGTTGTTTAGATTGTTCATGTAAACTAGTACGCACTAATACTTCTCTATCGTCTTCACGAATAAAATGAAATATCACTTTATGTAAATAAACATCGCCTGCTTGTTTTACTTCAATCACATCGCCATAACAATACACACCGCAATTTTCATTTAAGATAAAAATTTTCATTTCTAACAACTGTGTTAATTGATAAGGTTTTTCAGCTATAAACGACAACCCTCCTCCGCCAAACTTTACGCCTTGATAGCGGTGTTTTTCATCATCTTGCTGACTTAAAATGTAACCAATAAGTAAATCTATTTTTGATGATTGATGATTTAAAAACTCAACTAATTGGCTAGCCACACCTGAGAGCGTCTGTAGAGGTCTTAATGCCGCTTGATCTATACTCGATATATCGCTAGCCATTTTAAACGGCGTTGGCATATCAATTAAAAATTGCTCAAAGCTTGTCCCATTTTCTGCTGATAGAGGTATAATATTAAGTGTAAACTCATGTTTAATAGCAAAAAACTCATGGTACTTCGTTAACTTTTGCTCAATTATTTCGTCGTTCATTGATTTCACTTTTATATTTATCTCTTGGCTTTATCAGTTTTATGGATTTTCATAAAATCTTATTAATTAACAGCGTTATAGCTGATGCTATATGCCCATGATACATCAAGATGCGTATGAATATCTTTTATTAACCCTTAAACAACAAAATCATCAAATCATAACTGGCTGTGTTATGCTTACTTATCTATTTTTATTTTATTACTTCTCACAAGAATATTAAATGTTTCAACCTGTTAGCCTATTCATTGGTCTACGTTATAGTCGTAGCAAAAGTCGCACAGGCTTTATTTCTTTTATTACTTTTTTCTCTACCGTAGGTATTTTACTTGGCGTTGCTTCATTGATCACGGTTGTTTCTGTTATGAACGGCTTTGAAGGTGAATTAAAAAAACGTATTTTAGGTATTGTGCCGCACATTATTGTTGCAAAAAAAACAACGTCTCAAGAGCGTATAGAGACAAAAAAAGAAACATTTAAAACATGGCCAACTTTAAGGGAGCAATTATTACAATGGCCACATGTTAACCAAGTAACCCCTTTTTTGAGCAGCGAAGCTCTTATTCAATCATCAGAAAATCTACAAGGTGTTTTATTGCAAGGAATAGTCCCTAAGTTTGAACAAAGTAACATCATCAACCAGAGCATGGTATCTGGTTCTCTTAATAGCTTATCAGAACAAGCTTATGCCATTGTTATTGGTCGTTCTTTGGCAAATAAATTAAACGTATCATTGCAAGATACGGTTCGACTTATTTTACCAAACAAAACCATATTCACGCCTATGGGAAGAATTCCTGTACAGCGTCAATTTGTTGTTAGTGGCATTTTTGATGTTGGCTCGCAAGTTGATGATGCCATGGTGTACGTACATAGTAAATATGGTGCTAAATTATTACGCCGCAAAGGTGACGGTATTGATCAGTTACGACTGTATTTAGATGATGCTTTTAATGCTAAACAAGTTGCTAAAGCACTAAGGGCACTCAACGAAGAAGAATTATCGATAAACGAGTTAACTTTTACCACATGGTACGATAGCCAAGGCGCACTTTTTTCTGCCGTTAATATGGAGAAAAAAATGATGTGGTTAATGCTAAGCTTAATTGTAGCTGTAGCAGCCTTTAATATTGTTTCTGCTCTGGTTATGGTAGTGATTGAAAAACAAGGTGAAATTGGAATTTTACAAACTTTGGGTTTACCTAGAATAGACATAATAAAAATATTTATAACCCAAGGAATGGTTAATGGTTTATGGGGTGTAACATTAGGCGGCATTGCTGGTGTATTAATCGCCTTGAACTTAAATGAAATATTAGCAACCTTTGGCCTTAATATTTTAGGTGGTGGTTATGCTGTGCAAACTTTACCCATACAACTTGAACCTGTTAATGTGCTTGTTATTATTATTTGTGCGTTAGCAATGAGTTTTATCGCAACTTTATATCCCGCTTTTCAAGCATCTAAAACTCAACCAGCCGAGGTTTTACGTAATGAGTAAGGTTTTACATTGTAGTCAATTATCTAAGTCATATCAGCAAGGCGATATAAAAACTAGCGTTTTGAATAACTTAGAACTGACCGTTGAAAAGGGAGAGTTACTTGCTATTATTGGTAGTTCAGGTTGCGGTAAAAGCACTTTTTTACATCTTGCTGGAGCATTAGATTTACCTAGTTCAGGTGAAGTATTTATTAATGATGTTAATATTTTAACGTTATCAGATAAACAAAGAGCGGCTTTTCGAAATCAACATATTGGCTTTATTTATCAATTCCACCATTTAATGATGGAATTTACTGCGCTAGAAAATGTTGCTATGCCTCTATTGATTCGAGGCGATAAACCTAAAGAAGCCATAGCAGCAGCAACCGAAGTATTAACCCAAGTAGGTTTATCTCATCGTGCTCACCACAGACCAAGTGAGTTATCAGGCGGTGAAAGACAGCGTACTGCAATTGCTAGAGCGCTAGTAACTAAACCTGCATTAATTTTAGCCGATGAGCCAACAGGGAATTTAGATGGCGATACCGCTGAGCAAATTTATCAGTTAATTCGCAGCTTAAATAAAAGTGTACAAACGAGTTTTGTTATTGTTACTCATGATATTTCTTTAGCTATGCGTATGGATAGGCAATTAAAGCTAGATCATGGAAAACTATTTCCCTTTGTTGACCATGAAGGTTGAGCATTTAAATAATGTCTAATTTACCCTCTGCGAATAGCAGCACTCATAATCATAAGACAATCAAACAAAACACTAAACTTTCAATATTTAAACCCTTGAGTGTTTTTTTAGCTTTGCGCTATGTTCGTAGCCGCCATGGTCATGGGTTTTCTACTTTTATATCTGCATCTTCAACTATTGGTATTGCTTTAGGTACTATGGTGCTAATTATTGCCCTAAGCACTATGAATGGTTTTGAGCGTGAGCTGGCAGATAAGCTACTTTCTATAGTGCCCCACGCTGAGTTAATGTCGGTAAAGAAACCAATATCCAATTGGCCAACGCGTGTTCAACAAGTTCAGAATAATCCACAAGTCATTGCCGCAGCGCCCGTGATTAATTTAACGGGAATGATGCAACACAAAACACAACTTAAAGCGCTAGAAATTAGAGGTGTTGATGTTAAGTTGGAAACTATTGTTTCAGATATTGAAAATTATATTATTGAAGGGAGTTGGCAAGCACTAAAGAGTCAGAATACCGATTATAATTTAGATACTGCAAACGTTGAAACTGGGATTATAATTGGCGCAGGTATTGCGAAAAAATTATCAGTAAAATTAGGAGATAAAGTACAAATATTACTGCCTTCTAATAATCATGCATTAACTGATGATTCGACAAAACGAAATGTGTTTTCAGCACCTTTAAAGCATCAAGTTAAAATTGTCGGTATTTTTAAGTTTGGAGGCACCATTGATGAAACTCTTGCTTATATTTCAATAACACAAGCGGCTGAAATTAAAGGTTACCAAGTAGGAGAAGCACAAGGTATTCGATTAAAATTAGACAATGTTTTTGCTGCGCCAAGTGTTGCCCGAGCGATAGCTTATAATTTTAATCATTATGTTTACATCATGGATTGGACGCATACCCAAGGGCATTTATTTAATGATATACAAATGGTTCGCATGGTGATGTTTATTGTTTTGGTACTTGTTATTGCTGTTGCTAGTTTTAATATTGTTTCCACTTTGATCATGGCTGTAAATGATAAGAAAGGTGATATAGCTATCCTTAAAACAATGGGAGCTAGTCGTAAATTAATCATGCTAACCTTTATTTATCAAGGTTTAGTTAACGGTTTGTTAGGCAGTATTATTGGTGGCGTTTTAGGTGTTGTTTTGTCGTTAAACCTTGCTGATATTGTTACTTTTATTGAAGACTTATTTGCACTTAAATTACTATCAGCTGACGTGTATTTTATTGATCATATTCCTAGTGAGCTAAGTATGCAAAATGTTTATGTCACTATAATAACCGCGCTCATCATGTCATTTCTTGCCACTATTTATCCTGCCTGGCGAGCAACTAAAGTTGAACCTGCACAGGTATTAGGCCAATTATAATTTTTACCTGTGAAA
>Ga0209081_1001159_pt1 | contig 15764 bp, 12 predicted proteins | sample GOMGulsemesocosm_4_FD_184636 | JGI IMG/M metagenome (GOLD analysis project Ga0209081, IMG submission 184636) | Methane-oxidizing microbial communities from mesocosms in the Gulf of Mexico - GOM15B Gulf of Mexico (SPAdes) (version 2) | ecosystem: Environmental > Aquatic > Marine > Cold seeps... | reverse complement strand
TTCAACGCTTTGGGCGTATTGACCGTTTAGGTTCAGTTAACGATGTGATTCAGCTTGTTAACTTTTGGCCAAATATGGAATTAGATGAATATATCAATCTTGAAGCAAGAGTTAGCGGAAGAATGGTATTACTTGATATTTCTGCAACAGGTGAAGAAAACGTAATAGAGCAAGATCCCACCATCAATAAAGGTATGAATGATCTTGAGTATCGTAGAAAGCAGCTAGAGCAGCTTCAAAATGCAGTAGTTGATCTTGAAGATATTTCAGGTGGTGTATCAATCACCGACCTAACTCTTAACGACTTTAGAATGGATCTTTCAGGGTTCTTAAGCGACAAAGAGAGAGACAATTCAGCCGTATTAGAACAATCACCAACAGGATTATTTGCACCCGTTATTATAACGAAAGAAGCGTTTGATACAGAAGCAAGTAAATTCGCAGGATTGGAGAATGAGATTGAATCAGGAGTGATTTTTTGTCTGAAAGATATAAAAGGTAAAGTTCAAGTTGAGGAAAGCTATTCATTAGCTCCTTACTATCTTGTTTATATTTCTGATGAAGAAGAGATTTTATTATCGTTTAGTCAGTCAAAACAAATTCTCGATTTGTGTAAGAAATTCGGTTCAGAGCTAACCAATATAGATCAATCAACTGATGCTTATCAGCAGTTCGCTAAACGAACTCAAAACGGAAGACAGATGCAGCATTATCAGAACCTTCTAGCCAAAGCGGTAGAAAATATTGCGGGTAAAAGTGAAGAGATAGGTGCAACAAGTCTATTTAACCGAGGCGGTACTGTTTTGTCTGCGGTAAGTTCACAAAAAGTAAATGACTTTGAAGTCGTTAGCTATATGGTCATCTTATAATGGAAAGTCGTAATGGAATATAAAAACTTCAACGCAATAGGTGAAGAAGATCAGTTCTTAATTGAAATGGTTTTTGATCATTTAGCATTACCTGATTCTACGTTTCTTGGTACTCGCATTACTAAAAAGATGCTCATTGATAATAACGAGTTAAGTAGTGCTGATAAGAAATTAGTGAGTGATGTGATTCAATCGGTTGAATGGATAAATACGCTCAAACCTGAAACTCTCAACATCCCTGTTTATGTAACAGAAACGGTTGAATATATAGAGATAGCGGTTATCCGTCTGGTGCTTAAAACTGACGGAAAGCAAAAAGGTAAACTTAACAAGATTAACAAACTTTTGCATAGTCTAATCCCATACCCAGTAATTTTATTGGTCAAACAAGAAGATGAGTTAGCGATTAGCCTAGCGGATAAACGTATTAACCAAGCTGATAAATCTAAGTTAGTTATTGAACATATTTACAGCAGTGATTGGTTAATCACTAAAAATTTAACTGAAAATGAAAATTATTTTCTCAATGACTTTTCTCTGAAAAACAGTTCAAATATTAACTACTTTGAACTTTATCACGACTTTATTTCAATGATGATCAGTCTAGAAACGAGTAAGATTTCTGGGCGTTACCTATCTAAGAATTGGTCTAAAAATCAAAATAATAGTAAATCTACATCAGAATTTTCAGATAGACAAAGTGATACTCTGGACAGTTCAGTTTTTATAGAAAAAACTAATGAAGATAAAACTGCTTTGCTTCGTGAGCTTGGAACATTAGAAACAGAATTGGCTAGTATCAGAAATAAAATAAAAAAAGAAACGCAAATGAATATTAAGATGCAGCTTAATGTAGAAGCAAGCAAGCTTAAACAAACAATCGCCGAGATTACAATTCAGTTATAGTCGTACGATTTGACGAAATAAAACATTAACTTATGAGCCGCTGTAATTCAGTAACTCGCAAAATTAAAAAAAATACTAAAAGGTGAAAATAGCAATGAGCGACATAGATAAAATCAAGGGTAATAGTCCCGAAGCAAAAAGCTTAGATATCACACAGCAAAATATTGAACAGCTCAAGCAGCTTTTTCCTGATGTTTTTTCTGAAAATAAGATTGATTTTGATGCATTGAAAGCAGTGTTAGGTGAAGCCGTTGATGATTCTGATGAACGTTATAATTTCACTTGGAATGGAAAAACAAAAGCACGTCAAATAGCACAAACCCCTTCAACAGGAACGTTACGACCTTGCAAAGAAGATAGTGTCAATTGGGACACAACAGAAAATCTGTTCATCGAAGGGGATAACCTTGAGGTGCTTAAATTACTGCAAAAGTCTTATCATAAAAAAGTAAAGATGATTTATATCGATCCTCCTTATAATACAGGCCAAGATTTTGTTTATAATGATGACTTTTCCGATAATATTTCAAATTATCTCCAACAAACAGCTCAGATTAATGGAGATGGTAAGAAGTTAACTACTAATGTTGAAACTTCGGGGAGATTTCATTCAGCCTGGCTCTCTATGATCTATCCTCGTTTAAAGCTTGCCCGTAACTTATTATCAGATGATGGGTTTATTTGTATCCACATAGACGATAATGAGCTAACAAATTTAAGGCAAGTCTCTGATGAAATTTTTGGTGAAGACAATTTTGTCAATTTAATAGCCGTCAAAATGTCTCATTTGAGTGGGGTGAAAATGTCCCATGTAGAGAAAAAGCTACCTAAGATAAAAGAATTTATACTGGTTTACGCTAAAAATAAAAATCACGCAAATATATCTCCAATATATCAAACTGCAAAGTGGGATGAAGCTTTATCAAGGTACTCTCAATTTATTGAAAATATCGAGGATGACATTCAAAATTGGACATATGTTCCAGTAAGAAAAGCGGCTGAAAAATATAATATTGACTTTTCATCCTCTAAAGAAAGGGAAGCCTTTTTAGTAAAAAATGCAAATAAAATCTTTAGAACAGCTAGAAATAGAGCTTTTCCTATAACGGGAATTAAAGGAGTCTTTACTAAAATAAAAACAGCTAGAGGTTTAGATAAATTTGTATTAAATGATGAAGAAGTATTGTTTGCATCTGAAAAAATGCAGGAGATTGATGGCATTTTACAACCAGTAAATATTTTAGGTGATATTTGGACTGATATTGGCATCAATAATTTGCATAACGAAGGAGGTGTGTCATTTAGAAATGGTAAAAAACCTATAAAACTTTTGATGCGCTTGTTAAGTCTACTTGATGTTAAGGATAGTTTAGTTTTAGATTTCTTTGCTGGATCAGCTTCCACTGCACATGCAGTTTGTGATTATAATATTTCTAATCAAGCGAATAATAATTTTATAATGATTCAACTTCCTGAACCTTGTAATGAAGATGATTCAGAATTTAAAACAATTGCAGATCTAAGTCTAAAAAGGATAACTAATGTTTTTGATGATAATGTAGACTTCTTTCAAAATAACAATTCGATTTTAGGAGTAAAAGTTCTAAAGCTTGATGAAACCAATGTTCGTCCTTGGGATGCAGACTTTGACAATCTTGAACTTGTCCTTCAACAAGCAACTGAATCAATCAAGGCTGATCGTTCAAGTGAGGATGTTCTGTATGAAATCTTCCTCAAATATGGTTATGACCTAACGACTCCTGTAGAAACAAAAACAGTGAATAGTAAACAAGTTTTTGTTGTTGGTGCTGGTGCTTTAATTGTCTGTTTAGATGATGAAATCACAGGTGGAGATGTAGAAGGAATCGCCAAATTAAAAATAGATCTAGATCCTGAAGCGACTCAAGTCGTATTCAAAGATGCAGGATTTGCAGATAGTAATGTTAAGACCAATGCTATTCAGATCTTGAAGCAAGCAGGTATTGATGATGTTAAAAGCATTTAAGGGGTAAATTATGTCTGACATGAAGATAAAATTTGATCCTGACCTAACACATCAAAAAGATGCGATTAACGCTGTTGTTGGTGTATTTGAAGGACAAGAAACATTTCAATCTAACTTTTCTGTATCTAGTGCTGTTCAAGCTGATATGTTTGAAAAAAATGATGGTATTGGTGTAGCTAATGCAATAAAGCTTTTGCCAGAGGAGCTATACGAAAATACTAGAAATGTACAGATCCATAATGGTCTAGCACAAACTGAAAATAATAAACAAAAACTATCAAGCCTTGATTTTACAATCGAAATGGAAACAGGTACGGGTAAAACTTACGTCTATCTGCGTAGCGCATTTGAGTTAAATCAGCGTTATGGTTTAACCAAGTTCATCATAGTTGTTCCGTCAGTAGCGATTAAAGAAGGTGTTCATAAGTCTCTGCAAATGACAGAAGATCACTTTCGAAAAGAGTATAAAAACGTCCAGTATGATTACTTTGTATATGATTCATCAAAGCGTGAGCAAGTAAGAAATTTTGCCACCAATGATTATATTCAAATTATGGTAATTAATATTGACGCTTTCAGTAAATCATTTACAGATCCTGAAAAAGAAACAAAAGCTAACTTGATTCACCGTACCGATGATCGCCTTAACGGTATGAAGCCAATAGAATTCATTCAATCAACAAACCCAGTTGTTATTATTGATGAGCCTCAATCTGTAGCGTCTACTGACAATCGTAAAAAAGCGATTGCAAGCTTAAATCCGTTATGTACATTTCGTTATTCAGCAACATTAACTGAAAACTTTAATATGCTCTATAAGCTCGACTCGATTGACGCTTATGCAGGGAAACTTGTTAAGCAGATTGAAGTGGCTTCACTGGAAGTACAAGATAATCATAACCAAGCGTATATTAAGCTAATTAGTGTTGATAATAAAAAATCACCAATCACAGCCAAGCTTGAAATTGATGCCCAAACTAAAACAGGTAAGCTAAAACCTCGGACAGTTATTACAGTAAAAGAAAATCAAACTAATGACTTATTCGAGCTTTCTGGTGGTCGTACTGTTTATGAAGGTTATGTGATCAGCGACATTTACTGTGAAGAAGGTAGTGAGTATATCGACTTTACAAGTCGTGATGACATCATAGAGCTAGGTCAGGCAATAGGCGAAGTAGACCAAGATACGTATAAACGACTTCAAGTTTCTAAAACCGTAGAAGAACACCTTGAAAAAGAGCTTAAATTCTATCGAAAAATAACCACTGGTGTTGATGTAATGGATCACTCCAAGATTATCAGCCAGAAAGGAATTAAAGTTTTAAGCCTCTTCTTTATCGACAAAGTTGCTAATTATCGTGGTTACTCTAGTGATGGTGTACCAGTCCAAGGTAAGTTTGCTAGTTGGTTTGAAGAAGAGTTTGCTCAACAGCTCCGCAAACCCAAATATCGTATTTTGTACCCTAGTGTATGGGAAAAGAATGATGCTGGAAAACAGATCATAAATGAACACGCCCTAAAAGAACTAGCGAGTTCAGTTCATAATGGTTACTTTGCACAAGACAAGAAAAAAGATGCATCTGGCAATCCTTTATATGCAGAATCAAAGTTGTCAGCTAAAGGTGAAGGCGGTAAAACGGCTGCTGATGAATCAGCTTATAACTTGATTATGAAGGATAAAGAAAAGTTACTTTCAATGGATGAAAAGTTACGATTCATTTTCAGTCACTCTGCTCTTAAAGAAGGTTGGGATAACCCTAATGTATTCCAAATTTGTACGCTAAACGAAACTAACTCTGTGATGAAAAAACGCCAAGAAATAGGTCGTGGTTTGCGTTTAGCAGTAGATCAGTCAGGTGAACGAGTTCCTTATGGATTTGAAGTTAATACGCTTACTGTTATGGCAAATGAATCTTATGACCAGTTTGTTGCTGCGCTACAAAAAGAAATAGAGGAAGAAGAAGGTATTAAATTTGGTGCAGTAGAAAAGCATCAATTTGCCAATATTGTTATTTCTGGTGAACATGATACTAAAGAGTTTCTAGGGGCTAAAAAATCAGAAGAGATATATCAACATCTTGCAAGCCAAGGTTACATTGACAAAAAAGGCAAAATCCAAGACTCCCTCAAAAATGATCTAGTTGATAACACTGTTAGCTTACCTGAAAGCGTTCAGGATCATTCAGATGCGATTTTAGCAACTTTAACCAAGGTTGCTAAAGGCTTGAGTATCAAGAAACACGAAGAAAAGAAAACAGCCACTCTTCGAGAAGATAATGGTAAGCAAATCGTGCTTGGGGATGATTTTAAAGCACTTTGGGATCGCATTAAGTACAAAACAACTTATCGTGTGAATTTCAGCGTTGGTGAGCTTGTACAGAAGTGTATCAAAGAAATTAGAGCATCAGTTGCCGTTGCAAGTGCAAAGTTTGAATACAAAAAGGTAAAAGTAGCGATAACGGAAGCAGAGCTTGAAACTTATGATGAAAAATCAAAGATTCAGTATTACCGTAATCGAAATTTTAAATTACCTGATGTAGTAACTTATCTTGAATCGAACACAAACCTTACTCGTAAAACTGTTGTTGAAATTTTACTTGGCCTTGGTGACAAATTAGAAGCGTTTAAAAACAACCCTCAACGATTCATAGAACTATCGAGTGAGGTAATCCGTAAACAGATGCGTTTAGCAATTGTTGATGGTATTTCTTATCACCGTATTGGTGATGATGATTATTATGCTCAAGAGATGTTCCAAGAAGAAGAGTTAACAGGTTATCTCAAGAATATGGTTGAAGCTAATAAGTCTGTTTATGATTACATTGTTTGTGATTCTGATACAGAGTTTGAATTTGCTGAAAAACTCGAAGAATCAACGGATGTTAAGCTTTATGCTAAATTACCAGCTTGGTTTAAAATTGATACTCCATTAGGTAGCTATAACCCTGATTGGGCGGTATTGATTGATAAAGAAGATGGAATGGGTGATCAGCTTTATTTCGTAGTTGAGACTAAATCAAGTATCTTCTCTGATGATTTAAGAGCCTCTGAACAAGCGAAAATTAATTGTGGTATTGAACACTTTAAAGCATTATCGAAAGATAAAAACGGTAACGATTTAGACAATCCAGCTAAGTTTGTTAAAGCCGATAATTATAATACGTTTTCAACAAATTTATACGAGTAATTAGTCAAGCTCACTGCTACTTTTAGCCGTGAGCTTTAACAACTAAGGGAGTGATAAAGCGTAATGAGTGAAGATAATTTAGATGACAACACAGTTCAAAAAATGGATAAGCTTGAGATCTATAAGCGATTAACATATCACTATCGTGAACTGTCATATGAACTTAGTCTAATCGAACCTAATGTTGAAGAAGTCAAAAACATTGAGCGTTATATTGTATATTTAGAAAAGCTAACTGAATCAGACGATTTTTATAAATACTGTAAAGAATGTCGATGGGTGGAATTACATAGAATAGTTTCTGATACTGAACTACCTGACTCAGAATGTCTTGGTTGTAAAGAAGATGATGCGCCATTGATTGAAGTACAAATTGATTAAAAGGCCGTATTGAAACTTTGTTATTTAGCTACTAAAAAGCACGGCTATTTGCGGTGCTTCTTTACTTAAAAGTAATAGTATTAACAAAAATATAAGTCTATAGCATTCCATCCTAAGTCCATAGCATTCTTGATGGCAAGTCCATAGCATTCCAGTAATAGATAGATCTTCTAATCTTTAAAAGATAAATATTTAGATCAGGTGTAACTCATTACACAATGGTTTAAACAGCACTAAGATATTTCTGGTTCTTTTTAGCTTTTTACTCTTGATGTTTTTCTTTTATGGGGTAAAACATAGGGATAATACAAGAAAAAACCAAGCGCAAACTTGGTTTCTTAATTCAATAACAACTGGTGCATTGCTATAACATTCATAATTTTAAGCTATCACGGATAATCATTGAGTCAATACTTCTTGTTATAAAAATAATCAGGAGAAAATCAATGACTAAAGCACTGACCCACTATAAATACCTTTCAAACCAAGCTCTTTCACTACCCACAGAATTACTTCAAGTTGGTTTTTTTCGTAATAATCAAAAGCAAAACTCAGAAATTATTAAACACAATTTATCTAAACAGCGCTATCAGTTAAACGATCTGTTCTGTGATACGTTCGTTGAGACACCACTTTTCAGTATGATGTTAGTTGAGCATCAAAACTTTTATATTGAACCAGATAACGCAGGTAATGAAGAAGGAATAATATTAAGTTTAGAAAGAGGCTCAAAGCTTCTAAAGCAACTTAAAATGAAAGGGAAATACATAATTTCCGTGTTGGAAGGTAAAGTATGTGCGTTTATTGAAAAGTTTAAAGGCGCTGATTTTTACGTAAATGAACAGCCAATACCTATATTTGAAGAGCTGTTTATCAATCCTCACGACAACAGCCTACGCTTTGAATTTCACGAAGAATTCATTGATTATCTGAACGAGCGAGGACACGCCTTGACCTTCATCCAGACCAGCGATTTTGTCGCTATCAAGCGCAGAATCCAAGTTCCCATTTTTCTGATAATCCAATCGTTAAAAGGGTTAAACCAACCATTTTTTACCAAAAAATATATCACTGATATTTTGGGCGTTAAGGGTGATCAAAACAAAAAATTGTCCGTAGCGTTTAAAAAATTGAAGGAAAAACACGTTCTTGAATATGAAAAAGAGGTCTGTATCTTACCTGGTATTCCATCGGCATTTTCCAGATTTAATATAAAAAATGTTGATACTGATTTTGTATCAAAAATGGAACAAGATAAATTACAAAAGGTAAGTAGCACCACCTCAACACCAGCAAAGAGCGAAGCGAATCAAAAGAATGAGCCAGAGGCTCAACCAACACAAATAACGGCTAATAAGCCTATTTGTGATACTGATAGTCAAACCAATAACAATGTTGTGTGTTTTACGGCATTTAAACAGAAAAAATTAATTAAAGAAGGAAGCCCTGATATGAAAGAGCTAATTGACTTGGATTTAGATGAACTTGATGAAGCGTGGTGTTTAGGCGTATCTGATGAAAATACTGTTGCGTATCGCTCTGTAAATGGTGCATTGAGTTTCTGCGACAAATCTCAAATACCAAGTAATGTTCAAGTTTTCACTCCTGAAATTATGAGCCGTTCAAAAATAAAACGCTTTAACTTTCAGCAATAAAAGTGCATTTGTTATGCTGGAACTTTTCAAAACATAAGGACGTGATACGACATAAGTAACCCATAACAAAGGAGTTACTTATGAAAAAGCCAAGATCGAGTGTAGCGGTTCACACTTCAGAAAAAAAGAGCCAACAAGATCAAATACTAGACAGACTATTTGATTATTTTTCCAAACCAAAGGGTGAAAAGCCAACATCCGACAGTGATATTGAGGTGAGTTTTTATCGCTCAACACTGAATGATTTTCCCCACAATTTTCACGATGATCAATATGCAGGAATAAATGTGGTTATGCTGCTTCAATCTCAAGAAGATTCAGCTACTAAAGTACCAATTTACTCAACATTCAAACAAGCTGCTGCGCTTCTCGAACAAAACAAAGAGCAACTGCCACCAAAGTCAGAACATTTTGATCCTGAAAAGCCGTTAAAGGGCATAAAAATAAATGCTCAAGTGGTTAAATATCTGGCAACATATAAGAAGAACGGTAAAGCAATAAACAAGAGTCAGTTTGAACGAGAAACTGATGGTATGAGCTTTAATGAAATGCATCAAAATGGTTATAAGAAGCGTAGTGGATTAAGGCTATACAAGGTCTTTCCGATTGAGAAAATTAAGCAACTATTACCTCAATCATTCATTGATTCTCGTCCCTACTTTGCCAAACAAGAAGCGCTTGAAAAACAGGAAATGAGCGAAGAAATGAAAGATGAGCGTTTTGTTGAAAAAGCGTTAATTATAATTGAAAGTATGGGCGTTCCAGTGATTGAAAAAAATGAAGAACGTGCTTATTATTCCCCAAATGAACATATTATAGTATTACCATTACGCAAAAGATGTTCATCTGACAAAGCTTTTTTATCTCTAGCGCTTCATGAATTGAGTCACTCAAGCTCAAAAGCATTAGGTCGAGATATAAACAACTCTTTTGGAACACTAGGATATGCGAAGGAGGAATTAATAGCAGAATTATCAACAACCTTCATATCTTTAGAACAAGATCTAGGCGAATGCTTCCATTCGCACGCCAAATACCTCGAAGGATGGGCAAGCAGTTTTGCGGATAAGAAAAAAGTGTTGTTAAGTGTTTGCAAACAAGCGAAAGAAGCACAGCAATACATTTCTGATAAAGTGGCAGAGCATAAGTTAAAACTAGCTAACCAAACAACTTATACCGCTCCAAATAAATTAGAACAAAACGCTGACTTTAGTCCTAAATATAGCCAAGAATTACGTGAATTTATAAATATACAAGCTGACTCTTACGGCACAATGATACCGTTAAGAAATCAAGAAATAGTAGGGTTAAATCGTATATCTAAAGGCGTAGAGGTTTTTACTGAACACAAAAGTGTAAAAATCTATGGTCCTGTGGCTAAAGCACTGGAAAATAAACTCTCTGATCTGGAAATGAAGCAAGAATTATTTAATGAAACTGAATTAACTTTTGATCCTTTAGAACAAAAAACTGTAAAACCAACCTCTTCAAATCGCTTGTCGATGAAATGATTAAGGCGGTTAGATTTTTTCCTAGCCTAAAACACAAAAAGCCCTAAATGGGCTTTTTTGCACGGGAAAACTAGCATTTTCCATTCTCATCATAAACTAATGATGTTTTATTGCTCTTAACATCACCTGAAAATCCATATCATCAAGCTGATAATCATCCCGTGCTTGATAGAGTTGCTCCTCTACAAAGTCCATATTTTCTATTGATAGCTGTTCATACCAGTTTAAAGACTCAATAACCTTTAATCTTGCATAGTTTGGAAAAGTTAATAAAGTATTAATTTGGTTTGAAACAATAAGATCACTTGCTGCCTTTTCAAGTAGCTCTACATCATTATTTTCAATTACATCACTGATCTTCCAGTTATTGTTAATTTTATTTACTGACCAAGTTTCTACCGTTTTAATTATTAATCTGTTTTCTTCTATATTTTGTTGTTTCATAATTTACCTATCTGTTTCGTACATAATTTGTTGTGTTATTTCTCTTTTTTCGTTAAACATATTAATTATTTGCCTTTATTCCTAAAGTCAAAATACAATGCATAAATACATCATACATTTCTGTATCATGAGCGATCATATAACTTGTTAACTCATTTATACTTGCCCCTTCAGAGGCATATGGTTCTAAAAGTTCAACAAACTCCATAAAGTTTTGAGCAAAGAACATATCGACATTAATGATTGGCTCTGCTTGATAAAGTTGTTGAAATTTCTTGTATGTTTGTTCATTAATATTCATAAAATCACCTGTTAGTTGTGCAACATCCTTGTTGCGTAAAGTTCCCCTTCTTGAAAATGACTATTCATCATTCTTACTCTCTTTATTTGGTAACCATTTTACATTTTGACAATTAAAAGTCATCAAGGCCCAATACTTCACCAATCGAAGCGATTGAGGCTTGTAACAGCCTCAAAAACATCTGTTGCTGAAGTTGGAAGTCCACGTTTTCATTGGCAAACGCCTCAACATTTCTTTGAATGAAATTAATCCCATCACCAAACTCTTTCATTGCTTGAAGAACATCTCCCAAATCACATTCATCTTGGAATCTAAATAACTTTTCTATTAATCTCATTTCGGCTCTCAAGTATGGCATAAAATCTAACTCCAAAAAGAAGCTCATTGATGCTGATATCAGCGTACAGTTATTGTTGAAATCTTCATTGTCCAGTGCGTGGTTTTTCGTCATATCTACTATATTCATAATTTTTCTCCAGTGGTTTAATGTTTATTTTCTATGTTATTACTGTGCTGCTATAAAAAGTGTTGTTGGTTCATACTTGACTTCCCAAGTGCTTGAACAATCATTACAAGCGTAATGAACAACAACGAGATCTGACTCCACAACGGTATCTTCAATACCTGAATCACTACTTTTACAACGCCAGCAGCAATTTGAACTTTCGTTAATATCCATTTCTTCATCAAACTTAATAACTTCATTTTCTTCGTACATAATTATTTCCTCTTTTAGTTAATTAATTGTTTAGTTATTTTTACGACAATAAAGTATTCATACTGTCGTTAATATCGATCTCTTTTACCCATACCCAACGAGTGCCTAAAGCCTTATCCTTTCCTTGGTAATACCTTTGTGCTCGTAAATTACGGAAAAAAGGCACTTTTTGAGTGATTTTTCGTTCACCCTTTTCTGACTTTTTACCACTAGATTGGTGAGATTTGGTAGAGCAAAGCGTCAATCCCTTGTAATCCAATCTTGTTTTTCCTTTTGACAAATGGACAGCCGATTCTGGATATCCTTTTTTCAGCTTTCTCCCATCGGTCGCAGAGTGATACACACATAAAGACAGTGCGATTTTAGCTAAAATATCAACCTCATCTATCGAGTCACCGTTTGCATATTTCTTAGATATAGGATCTTCATAAGCATTAAGGTGAGAATGGCTGATACTAAAATGATGCTTATCATCATTAATATTGACGTATACACATAGACCATCAAGATCTCTATCAGTCTCAGGAGGTAGATTTAACCCCAAAACATTTTTTGAAATATCAAGAAGATCTCTAAGAGTCATAATGCTAACTAAACCGTTTGTCATTGTGATCCCTTCAATGACTGTATTTTCAGGAAATGACAAAGCAAAAGTCTTGTATGGTGGTTCTACATTGAAATTATTTTTAATATCAAATGAAGCAGAATAAAGGCTTGTTGCTAACTCTTTATTTTCGATAAATATTGTTGGTGATCCTGTTGATACCCAATCATTTTCTCGACCAAGAAGGACAAGCATATTTGAACTATATTCACCTATACCCTCTAAACGTCTGATTCCTTCCACTTGTATCTCTAGAAAATCTGAATAAGTGATTGGTTTTTTCCCGAAAAGTTCTTTTAATTTCCTTCTTATTTTTGACTGACTTATTGCTTGATCTAGTTGGTGCTGATAATTTTTATAACTCATAATTTATTCCTCATATGTTGTTTTTAGGGTGCAAAAATCCCCACCCTGTGGGTGTATTACCTCTTTTTCTGAAAATTAGGCGCAAGAATCCCTATGACAATTTTTAAAAAACTGACGGTTTTCTTTTATCTAAATGATTTGTTAAAAATCAGATAAGCTAACTTAGACTAATATTGAATATTTGCCGTTTGCTTATTGAAAGAATATTTGACGTGTAAAATTGATATTGAAGGGTAGTGGTATGTTTCGATATTAAGTTTGTACTTTTGCTTTCTGCTTGTGTACCTCTGTTTAAATGATGCATTGTTGTTATTCCTTATTTAGTTAGTTTTATCTCATATCTTTTCTCTTTAAAAGGTTGTAAGTATTTAAGATGTAGCTATTTTAGCAAAGTCAAGAGGTATCTGTCAATATTTTTCTTAGCGCATAACTTTGGATTATGCAAGTTATTTAATAAATAAATAAAAGAAGAAATGTTCAATGTCTTGCGGTGTAGGCGATAGAGAATTCTTTGAAAAATAAAATAATTTAAAAAATAATTTAAATTATTTTTTTTATAGCGTAAAAACACGATAAAACAGGTGCTTTTGTTCATCAGGAAGAGGAAAAATAGGGATGTTATCCGTAATTTTATTGTAAAATATAAGACTTTTACTCTTATATGCTAAACCGTTCTATATAATGACTCTCAACCGTTTAATAATCTATATTTGAAAGTATTAAAGATGGAAGTGAGTATCAATTACCTTACCAACCATCTTTTTAATTGGTTGTGGTCAAAATGACAAAGCTTGATGATTAATTTTTAATTACTAATTGAGATAATAATTTAGTAGCTTTTGTAATCTGATATGAGAGTTGATCAAGTATCTCGACATCTTGAACCATTATTATTTTATTAATCAATTTATTTATTCTGTTGAGATAATTCTCTAATTTCTTATTCTTTATATTTTTTGTATTATCAAGAAGAGCTATAAAGTATTCTTGCATTTCCCATATCTTTGGATCAATAACGGTAGTAACTCCATTAAGTCTCTTATGACTAACTTTACCATTCGGTAATGTACAACCACCAAAATTATAATTTTCATCAATCACGACTGTATGAACGTGGTTATCTTTCATTTTAAAAACAATGAAAGGACAATAATCATAGACTAAATAAGCGCTATCTATTTTTTTCAATAAATAGCTATTAAAGTTTATTCTATTTGAATACAACTTTAATTTATCTTCTTCAAGAATTACGTCATTGTACAATTCGTTATAATGATAATCGGCTTTAAAAGTTAATATTTGATCTTCAATTGTTTTGATTTCGGCACTGTAATTTTTAATATCACTTGATAACTCACTTATTTTATTTTGTATTGGTGAAGCTGTGAAATCACCATTTAATAAAAAATTAAGGTTATTATTAGCTTTTTCATTTAAATCTTGAAGCTTGACAAGTCTTAAATTTAATTCTGTGGGAGGCTCTGGCTTTGGCATAAAACCATTTTCTGTGGTTAGATGTAATAACATTAATTCAAGTGGTAAATACTTATAATGTTTGTTTTGACTACATTCACCGCCACGTTTAGAATTAGAGCAAGTTAAATATTTTCCACCTCTAAACTTATCTTTTCCTTTATCTACGAACTCCATTTTGCCATCACAACTCCCGCATTTTATAAAACTTCTAAATAAGTTTGAAAAGTGATTGTTGCTTAACTTGCCACGACCTACGGCTCTACTTTTTCTGGCAACTTGAGCTTTTAAATATGTTTTTTCATCTATGATTTGTGGGTAATAGTTTAGAATAGGCTTACCCAAGGGTTTACGTTTTTTATCTCCAATTCCTCCGTGTTTACCAATATGAGGTTGATATTCACCTAAAACGGATTTAGTTGTAAGAATACGTGTAAGACTGGTTCTAGCCCATAATGGGTTTTTATTTTTTCTTTTATTTGTAGGTATTGGAAATCGATCTAAGTTTTGGTTTAAGTGTCTTAAAAGCTGTGTAGCTCCCATTCCATTAATACATTTATCATAAATATATTTGATAATTTCGACACGATCTTTTTTTATATGAAATGTTGTTCCATCTTTTGATAAGTTTAACCAATGTGGGTATAAGGACGTTAATTTTTTAGTTTCAATATTTGCACGTCTTTCATCCCAACTTTCTTTAAGTCTTTTTTGCTTTGTTGCGCTTTCTTCGTAAGCACGAGACATGATGATTAAACTTGTCATAATATCTAACATTTGAGTATCATTTTTTGCTTCGTCAGTATCAGAAATATGTAAGTATTTCTTTTCATCTTGAAGAGTATAAATATCGACATATTCTAATAAATGCAAGAATTGGCGCATTGCGATATTTATTTTCTGACGTGATAACCTATCAAGGTTCTCAACAATTAATAAAGATCCTTTTTCGATTTTTCCACTTTCACAATCACGAATAAAGCGTTTCAGGTTTTCCTGATCACCAGAAAAACCTGAAACGCCTAATTCATTGTAAAGTGATAGGTTTTTATCAAGTTCAAAGCCGTGTTTATCGCAATAAGTTTGTGTTAATGCTAATTGTCGTCTAAAACTATCGCCCTTAGCTTGTTGAGGTGATGAATATCTAATATACGAGTATGCTTTTTTCATTACTTAAAATGCCATTTAGTAGCCTTGTAGTGATTATAACATAACTATTTATTTATTGGTCCACCGGGTACTGGAAAGACGATGTTAGCCAGTCGGTTGGCCGGTATATTACCAAAAATGACGGAAGCCGAGGCATTAGAAGTAGCGTCTATTCAATCAATTAGTAACCAAAAT
>Ga0209081_1001156_pt1 | contig 15781 bp, 16 predicted proteins | sample GOMGulsemesocosm_4_FD_184636 | JGI IMG/M metagenome (GOLD analysis project Ga0209081, IMG submission 184636) | Methane-oxidizing microbial communities from mesocosms in the Gulf of Mexico - GOM15B Gulf of Mexico (SPAdes) (version 2) | ecosystem: Environmental > Aquatic > Marine > Cold seeps... | reverse complement strand
CAAAATAAAGCCTTTGCGTGGTTCAGCTCTTTTTGTCTTTGATCCCAGTTTGGTGTTTTCAATTGTTGATACTTATTTTGGTGGCTCAGGGCGTTTCCATAATAAGGTCGAAGGGCGTGAATTTACCGCAACGGAAATGCGGGTTGTTAGAATTATTTTAGATATTGTTTTTAGCGATTTGATGAAAGCATGGGAGCCTGTTTTGAAGCTAGATTTCGAGTACACAAATTCTGAGGTAAATCCTCAGTTTGCGAACATCGTTAGTCCAACAGAAATAATGGTGGTGTCTACTATTCATTTGGAGCTTGAAGGAGGCGGTGGTGACATTCAGTTTAGTTTGCCTTATTCCATGCTTGAGCCAATAAGAGAGTTACTGGATGCGGGTATTCAAAGTGATAGAGGTGATACAGATGAGCACTGGAAGAGTACGCTAAGAGGCGATATTAAAACGGCTAATGTGGATCTGGTCAGTTTGTTGTTGAAAAAAGAAATGCAGTTAAGGGATGTTGTGGGTTTTCAGGTTGGTGATGTCATACCCATTGATATGCCAGATAAGGTGCTTCTTGAGTGTGCTGAAATGCCTTTATTTAGAGGGAAGCTTGGGGTTAGCAATGGTCATTTTGCGGTTCAGTTGCAAGAGAAAATGGAGCGCGAAGAAATGAATAAAGTAATCAATGAAGAGGAATAGCGATGGGTGATGACGGTAGCAATGATGATGGTGCTGATTGGGGTGATGCGCTTGAGGAGCAGGCCACTGGTGAGGCGGGCGCTGATTGGGGAGATGCACTTGATGAGCAAGCGAGTGGCGAGGCAGAGGCTGATTGGGGTGACGCTCTAAATGAGCAAGCAGATGCTGAGGCGGCTTCATTTGACCCTATTTCAGACACGGCTGGGAACAGTTCTAATAGTGAGCTAAACCTAGATGTTATTTTAGATGTTCCAGTAACAGTTTCAATGGAGGTGGGTAGTACAAAAATTAGTATTCGTAACCTTCTTCAGTTAAACCAAGGGTCTGTTATTGAGTTAGATCGTCTTGCGGGTGAGCCGATGGATGTATTGGTCAATAAAACACTCATTGCTCGTGGTGAGGTTGTTGTCGTTAATGATAAATTTGGTTTACGTTTGACGGATATTATTAGCCCCGCTGAACGAGTGAAAAAGCTTTCATAATGATGAAACAGCTGAGTTTCCTGTGTTTGTTTTTTATTACGTTTACTGCTTTAGCTGCACCAGCAGTTATTGGCTCTAAGAGTGTAGACCCTTTATCGACAGCAAATTTAACACAGTGGACCGTAGGCTTGATGTTTGTTCTGTTGTTGATTATTGCAGTCGCTTGGTTTGCAAAACGGTTCACAGGATTTGGCTCGGCGCAGGCTGGGCAATTAAAGGTTTTGTCTGGTGTATCGTTAGGTGGCCGAGAAAAGGCGGTATTAATTAGGGCGGGTAACCAGCATCTTTTATTAGGTGTCGCTCCAGGGCGTGTAGTGACCTTGCATACGTTTGAAGAAGGTGACATCGTTGAGCAATTACAGCAGGAGCCCGTAGCCAGTTTTCAAGAGGGGTTACAGAAAATGATGAAAAAACAGGTGGCTAAATGATAAAGGTAACATTTGCTTTTTTGCTGGTAATGTTACCAGCAACGGTTTTTTCAGCCGAAGGTATTGAAGCAATAACAATCGCTGGTGATGGAAAAAGTTACTCGGTAACATTGCAAATTTTAGCCGTAATGACGCTGCTAACCGTGTTACCTAGTTTATTGGTGATGATGACATCATTTACTCGCATCATTATTGTTTTTTCTATTCTTAGACAAGCAATGGGTACGCCCCAAACACCGAGCAATCAAATTCTTTTGGGGTTGGCGTTATTTCTTACTTTTTTTATTATGTCACCCGTATTAGAAAAGGCAAATGATGAGGCTTTACAGCCTTACCTTAGTGATCAAATTAGTGCTGATGTTGCCATTAAAAAAGGGATTCAACCGTTTAGAGATTTTATGCTTCGGCAGACACGTAATGATGACTTGGAAATGTTTGCACGCATTTCAGGTATGCCACCTATTCAGGATGCTGAGAGTGTACCGTTATCCTTATTGTTGCCAGCCTTTGTAACCAGTGAGTTGAAAACAGCATTTCAAATAGGATTTATGATTTTTATACCTTTTTTAATTATAGATATGGTGGTTGCTAGTGTCTTAATGTCGATGGGCATGATGATGCTATCCCCGCTGATTATTTCTTTACCCTTTAAATTAATGTTGTTTGTTTTAGTCGATGGTTGGGCGCTGATTATGGAAACCCTCGCGGCTAGTTTTTTTACTTAGGAGGTTTGATATGACACCCGATAGCGTCATGGAGTTAGGTGAGAGAGCCTTGGAAATAACCGTCATGTTGGCTGCACCGTTGTTGTTGTCAGCGTTAGCAATTGGCTTATTGGTGGCAATGTTTCAAGCGGCAACACAAATTAACGAGCAAACGTTAAGCTTTGTGCCTAAATTACTGGTAACGGTTGTTGTGCTATCAATGGCGGGGCCTTGGATGTTACGTTTGATTATAAATTTCACGCGGCAGACTTATATGCAAATACCTGAGTTGATTGGCTAGGCCCCAGTCTTAAGTCGTTACCGATATGGTTTATACCGAACAAGAAATTATGCTCTGGCTATCTAGCTTTATTTGGCCTTTGTTAAGGGTGAGTGCCATGTTTGTGGCAATACCTGTGTTTAGTGGGCGCTTCGTTTCCAATAAAATCATGGTGGGTGCATCGTTAATTATTACATTCTTTAGTATGCCTTTATTACCGCTGCATACGGTGGTGGATGTACTAAGTCACGCGGGGATATTGACGGGCTTGCAACAGGTTGTGATTGGTTTAACCATGGGTTTTGTTTTGCAGCTAGTCTTTGGTGCGGTTATTTTTGCGGGACAGGGCATTGCTTATAGTATGGGGCTTGGTTTTGCATCAATGGTTGATCCTATTACGGGTGTGAGCGTACCGGTCATTAGTCAATTTTACTTGGTGTTATCTACCTTATTGTTTTTAACGTTGGGTGGCCATTTAGTGTTAATTGAAATGCTGATTGATAGCTTTCAAACGCTGCCTGTTGGAATGGTTGGTTTGGAACGATCTGATTTTTGGTCGATTATTGCGTGGTCTGGCCGCTTGTTTTCGGCGGGTCTGTTAATGGCCGTTCCATCGATTACCTCTTTACTGATGGTGAATATTGCTTTTGGTGTTGTTACCAAAGCGGCTCCTCAGTTGAATATTTTTGCTGTAGGCTTCCCAATTACCTTGCTATTAGGTTTGTTATTAATGTGGGTTACTCTGCCTTCAATATTGGATAGCTTTACTAATTTATTGATTGAAAGTTATGGTGTTATTGGCGACTTTTTAAGGATTAGGCGTTAGCAATGGCTGAGCAAGGCAGTGACCAAGAAAAAACGGAGGAACCCACCGCCAAGCGCGAAGAAGATGCGCGGAAAAAAGGGGACATTGCTCGTTCTAAAGAGCTTAATACGGTAATTACTTTAATGATGGGGTCGATGATTATCTGGATGGCGGGGGATCGTATTTTCCTTGGTCTTTGGGAGGTGATGGAAAGTTCTTTTAAGATTGACCGGGCTCGGATGTATGACCCTTTAGAAATGGTGATGAGCTTAGAATCATCCATGCAAGATATGGTTGCTGCGATTGCGCCTTTTTTGGCAGCCATGGTGGTTGCTGCACTAGCGGGGCCTATTGCTATGGGGGGGTGGTCGTTCAGTGTTGAGGCGCTAACGCCGAAGGCGAGTAAAATGAATCCATTGGAGGGTTTAAAACGCATGTTTGCTGTGCGTAGCTTGGTTGAGTTGGTTAAATCAATATTAAAGTTTGGTCTAGTGTTAGGCGTTATGCTTTTATTGGTGGATGTGTATTTAGCGGAGTTTATAGGTTTTAGTCAGCTGCCGATTGCAACGGCTTTATTACGAGCCAGTGATTTAATGACGATGTCTTTTGTGGTGCTTTGTTCATCACTGTTACTGGTAGTAGTGATAGATGTTCCTTTCAGTTTGTGGGAGTACAAGAAAAAGCTCAAAATGACCTTACAAGAAGTTAAAGATGAAATGAAACAAACCGAAGGCAGGCCTGAAGTCAAAGGTAAAATCCGTCAAATGCAGCAAGAAATGTCGCAAGGTCGCATGATGGAAGCTGTTCCAAAGGCCGATGTGATTGTTACCAATCCAACACATTTTGCGGTTGCTCTTAAGTATGAGGAAGATGGATCTGGTGCGCCGATGTTGGTAGCTAAGGGTGGTGATTTAATGGCCGCTCAGATTAGAAATATTGCCATTGCAAATGACATAACGTTGGTGTCTTCGCCGCCACTGGCTCGAGCGCTGTTTTTTAGTACAGAGGTTGATCAAGAAGTACCTAAAGGTTTGTACCTTGCTGTTGCTCAAGTCTTAGCGTATGTATATCAATTGCGCATAGCAACCGATAAACGCTGGAAAAAACCACAGCCGCCAAAAGATATTACGATTCCCGATGAATATAAAAAACATGCGAATAGAACGCATTAATACAGTTAAGGCTCAATATAAGCGATGAATGATCTTTCTAAAATACTAATGAATTTTGCTCGTAATGGTCTGGGTGCGCCGATCCTCATTATGGTGATGTTGTCCATGTTAGTGCTACCTCTGCCTCCATTCCTATTGGATTTACTATTTACTTTTAATATCGCTTTATCGTTAATTGTTTTACTGGTTGTTGTCTATGCGTTAAAACCTTTAGATTTTGCAGTGTTTCCTAGCTTTTTGTTGGTGGCTACTTTATTAAGGTTAAGCCTAAACGTAGCATCAACCCGTATTGTTTTACTTGAAGGGCATAATGGTGGTGATGCGGCAGGTAAGGTGATTGAGGCTTTTGGTGCCTTTGTCATTGGTGGTAACTATGCCGTTGGTTTAGTAGTGTTTAGTATTTTAATTATCATTAACTTTGTTGTTGTGACGAAAGGTGCTGGGCGTGTGTCGGAAGTAAGCGCAAGGTTTACCTTAGATGCTATGCCCGGTAAGCAAATGGCTATTGATGCTGATTTAAATGCGGGCTTGTTAACGCAAGATGAAGCACGTGCTCGTCGTACTGAAATTAGCCAAGAAGCTGACTTTTATGGCTCGATGGATGGTGCGAGTAAGTTTGTTCGTGGTGATGCGGTTGCCGGTATTTTGATTTTATTGATTAATATTGTAGGCGGTTTAGGGGTTGGTATCTTGCAGCATGACTTGCCCTTTTCGCAGGCGATGGAGTATTACACCCTACTAACCATTGGCGATGGCCTAGTTGCGCAAATCCCTGGTTTATTGTTGTCTACTGCAACGGCGATTATTGTAACGCGGGTTAATAGTAACCAAGATATGGGGGAGCAAGTATCGGCACAAGTGCTTGGTAACCCAAAAGCCTTAGCAATTAGTGGTGGCATTATCGGTTTGCTGGGTTTAATTCCTGGGATGCCTAATTTTGTATTTATTTCTTTGGCATCGGCACTCGGTTATGCCTCGTATAGGGTGTATAAAAAAGGCTTAGTGAGTGAGCAAGTTAGCTTAGAGCCTGAACCTGCGGTGCAGGCTTTACCTGATGAGCCAAAGGAGTTGTCATGGGATGATGTGGCACCCGTTGATATGATTGGGTTGGAAGTTGGGTATCGTTTAATACCATTGGTGGATAAAACTCAAGGTGGCGAATTGATGTCGCGCATTAAAGGTGTGCGTAAAAAATTATCCCAAGAGCTCGGTTTTTTAATTCCCTCGGTTCACATCCGCGATAATTTAGACTTGGCGCCTAATGTTTACCGCTTAACCTTAATGGGCGTTAATATTGGCGAGGTGGAGGTTCACCCAGATAGGGAAATGGCGATAAATCCAGGGCAAGTGTTTGGTGATATTCAAGGTATTCCAACAAAAGATCCTGCTTTTGGTTTAGATGCTATTTGGATTGATCCTACACAAAAAGATCAGGCTCAAACAATGGGGTATACCGTGGTTGACCCAGGAACGGTGGTCGCTACGCACCTGAGTCAAATTATCCAAAAACATGCGCATGAGTTATTAGGGCACGAGGAAGTGCAGCAAATGCTTGATACATTGAAAAAATCAGCCCCTAAACTGGTCGAAGATTTAGTGCCTGATACTTTGCCATTAGGTTCTATTGTGAAGGTCTTACAAAATCTCTTGCAAGAAAATATTCCCGTTAGGGATTTACGTACGGTGGCTGAAACTTTGATTGAACAAGGGCGTATTAGTCAAGAAACTGGCGCGTTAACGGCGGCGGTTAGAATTTCACTTGGTCGATCAATTGTCCAAAGAATCAGTGGCTTAGACAGTGAATTGTCTGTTATTACGCTTGATCCAGATTTGGAACGTTTATTGCAACAAAGCTTACAAACGTCAGAAGATGGCAGTGCAGGATTGGAACCAGGGTTAGCAGAGAGAATGATAAAAGCATTACAAGAAAGTACGCAAAAATTAGAAATGGAAGGCAAGACGGGTGTGCTTCTCGTTTCTGCCTTTTTACGCCCTTGGTTAGCCCGTTTTGTACGCCACTCAATATCAAATTTGAATGTTTTGTCCTATAACGAAATCCCTGAAGATAGACAGGTTAGGGTCGTTGGAAGTGTTGGGCAAAATGGATGAAAGGCTTAAGAGGTGTGATAAATGAAAATTAAACGATTTTTTGCTCAAAATATGAGAGAAGGTCTTAGTTTAGTGAAGCAAGAGCTAGGGGTCGATGCCGTTATTTTGTCGAATAACGCAGTGGATGGCGGCATTGAAATTGTCGCAGCAAAAGATTATGACGAGCAGGCGATTAGGAATGCGGCGGATAAGAAAGAGGCTGATCTTGATAAGCGTCTTGATGCTGAGCTAAAAAATGATCGCCTATCTATTGATTGGAGTACACCGCCAAAACAATCCTACAGAGAAGACTATACACCGGTGAAAAAGAAGGTGAGGTCAGCGGCTGTTAATGTTGAAAAAGAGCCTGTGAAGAAGGCAGTTCAAGCTCGTAAAAAAGCGGAATGGATTGAAGATCCTGCGATTAAGGCGGTTAAGCATGAGCTAGATATGATGCGGCATGAGTTTAGAACGCAGTTAAATGAGTTATCTTGGGCTGATAAAACGCAGCAAAACCCAGTGCGTATCGATGTTATTAGGCGTTTGCTGGATACGGGCTTTTCTAAAAAGCTAAGTTTAAAACTTGCTGAATCAGTTGTTGCTGATACTGAGCTTGAGCAGGCATGGCTCAGTTGTCTTAAATTGGCTTCTCAGTCATTACCTATCATGGAAAATAAGATTCTCGATGAAGGTGGTTTAATTGCTTTAATTGGGCCAACGGGGGTGGGCAAAACGACTACGATTGCAAAAATCGCGGCACGTTTTAGAATGCGTCATGGACCTGAAGAAATTGCTTTAATTACGACAGATAATTTTCGTATCGGAGCGCATGAGCAGCTAAGCAACTTTGCTCGAATTTTGGGTGTTCCAATGCGCGTCGCTTCTACACCTGAAGATTTTCAGGAAGCATTAAGTGATTTTATTGATAAACGCCTGGTGTTGATTGATACAGCGGGTATGAGTCAGCGTGATATTAGAATGACCGAGCAGTTTAAATTATTACGTGATGATCGGTACGATATTGATAATTACCTTGTGATTTCTGCCACCACAGAGGCTCGTGCAATGCGTGAAGTGATAAAAACCTTTTCAGATGCAAAGCCAAAAGGCTGTATTCTAAGTAAGTTAGATGAAACCGATTGCCCGGGTAGCGCACTTTCGGCGATTATAGAGCAACAAATACCGTTAAGCTTTGTAACCGATGGGCAACGTGTTCCAGAGGATCTTCATTACCCATCAGCAGCGGATTTAATGGCAAACTTTATTGAGCCATCGTCAATGCTTGATGAGGATGACATTAGTTTATCAGTATTGCTTAATGGTTCATCACAATATGCGAATGTTTAAAGACGGTGTGGATCAAGCATCAGGAATAAGAACTATGACTAAAAAGAAGCCTGTTAGAGTGATTGCTATAGCGAGTGGGAAAGGTGGGGTAGGTAAAACTAACTTATCGGTTAACTTGGGTATTTCTTTTTGCAAGTTAGGTAGAAATGTGGCTTTGCTAGACGCTGATATGGGGCTGGCCAATGTTGATATTCTATTAGGTTTGCATCCTGAGTTTAATTTAACCCATGTTTTGAGTGGTGAGAAAACATTAGATGATATTGTGGTTGAAGGACCGCAGGGCTTGAAAGTTTTACCCGCATCATCGGGTGTTCAGCACATGGCTGAATTAGGCACGATGGAACAAGCTGGAATTATTAACGCGTTTGGTGAGTTTGAGCAGGATATTGATATATTACTGGTTGATACGGCTGCGGGTATTCACGGTGGGGTGATTAACTTTGCCAGAGCTTGCCAAGAAGTGTTGATCGTTGTTTGCGATGAGCCAACCTCTTTAACGGATGCGTACGCACTTATTAAATTGTTAAATCGGGATCATGGGTTGAACCGTTTTCATATCATTACAAACATGGTGGAGAGTTTGCATCATGGTAAGGTGTTATATCAAAAGTTATGTAAAGTGACGGATCATTATTTGGATGTTGCTTTATATTTTACGGGAGCAGTGCCGTTTGATACGAGTTTACGTAAATCGGTTCAAAAACAGCAAGCGGTCGTTGAAATGTCGCCAAACAGTCAGGCTGCACTTGCGATTAAGAATTTAGCAAAGAAAATTGATAATTGGCCTGTGCAACGTGGTGCAGGTGGCTATTTAGAGTTTTTTGTAGAACGTTTGATTGAATCGAGCCAACAAGGGGAGTCTACGGGGTGAACGGGATAGCGATGTATACCAACCTTCAAGCGAAGAATTCTGGGGAACTGGTTACTACACACGCGCCGCTAGTAAAACGAATTGCTTACCATTTATTAGCAAAGCTCCCTGATACGGTATTGGTGGAAGATTTGATCCAGTCGGGTATGTTAGGCCTGTTAGAAGCATCAAGCAATTATAGTGATTCACATGGAGCGAGTTTTACGACGTATGCGGGTATTCGTATTCGTGGCGCAATGCTTGATGACGTAAGGCGTACAGACTGGACGCCAAGGTCAGTACATAGAAAAGCACGACAGATCACTCAAATTATGCAGCAGATCGAGCAGAAAACGGGGCGTGATGCACGTGATACTGAGATTGCTTCGTTATTAGAAATTACTATTGATGAATATCATAAAATCCTATTAGACAGCACTTGCTGTCGCTTATTTAGTACCGATGAGGTTGAAGGTGGGACGGACCCTTCATCGACAGAAAATATATTAGAAAGCCTTAGTGAAGATGATTTTCGGAAGCGATTAATTGAGGCTATTGATAGCTTGCCGGAGCGTGAGCGGATGGTTGTGTCCTTGTATTATGATAATGAATTAAATTTAAAAGAAATTGGTAAGATCTTAAACGTTAGTGAATCTCGAGCTTGCCAAATTAATAATCAAGCAATGCTTCGCTTGAAAGCTCGTTTATCAGCCTTTGTTCGGCCACAAGAAAAATAAAGTTTTATTGAACAAATTTGAAATAGTTGACTAGACTTGTAACACACAAGCTCGGTAAACACCTTGTAAAGTTAAAATTAAGGAGTAATCCAATTGGATAAGAATATGAAGATTCTGGTTGTAGATGATTTTTCTACGATGAGACGAATTGTGAAAAACTTGTTGAGAGAGCTGGGTTTTACAAACCTAGATGAGGCTGATGATGGGCAAACCGCATGGCCGAAACTTAAAGCGGGGGGGTATGACTTTCTAGTGACGGATTGGAATATGCCAGGAATGACAGGAATTGAGTTATTAAAAACAGTTAGAGCCAATCCCGAAACAGCTAACATGCCAGTTCTTATGGTAACGGCAGAGCAAAAAAGAGAGCAAATTATAGAGGCTGCTCAAGCTGGGGTTAATGGCTATATCATTAAGCCTTTTACTGCAGCAACTCTAAAAGAAAAGATAGATAAAATTTTTGCACGCAGCGCTGGCTAGGCTGATAAAAGGACGGTTATATGCAGGATGAAAGTGATAGATTGGAGCTGCTTGTTAAAGCGAAGCAACTCGTTGAAAGCATAGAGGCAAAAAATGATGCCCGCACGGATGAATTACTAAGTGCTATGAGTGTTGACAGAGAGCGAGGCCTATTTAAAGAGGTAGGCCACTTAACTCGTCAATTACATGATAATTTATCTTCCTTTGCATTAGATGAGCAGTTAATTGATTTAACAGGAAAAGAGATTCCTGATGCAAAAGAGCGTTTAAATTACGTTATTGAAATGACAGATGATGCAGCACATAAAACGCTTAATGCGATTGATGAAATATTACCTGTTACTACTGAAATGCAACAAAAATCCGAGCTGTTATCTAAAAATTGGAAAAGATTTTTGAGTCGGGAGTTATCGTTAGGTGAGTTTAAGGATATGTCTGGGGAGATCAGCCAGTTTTTAGAATACTCTTGTGTGAATATGAAAGTTCTTAATGATAAAACGAATGAGATTGTATTAGCGCAAGGCTATCAAGATTTAACAGGCCAAATTATTAGAAAAGTTATTACTTTAGTACAGAGTGTTGAAGATAGTTTGGTTGACTTAGTACGGATTTCTGGCTCACCTGAAGAGGGAGACAGTTCTTCTAAGAAAGCTGAAAAAGGGGTGTTAGAAGGCCCGGTTGTTCCTGGTGTTGTGGTTGAAGGATCGGTTAATAGTCAGGATGAAGTGGATGACCTTTTATCAAGTTTAGGATTTTAGAGAAAATACAATGGCCATTGATTTAGAAGATGAGATTTTACAAGATTTTTTAGTTGAGGCAAGTGAGATTCTTGAACTGCTCAGTGAGCAGTTGGTGGAATTGGAACAGACTCCAGAAGATGCTGAATTGCTTAGTTCGATTTTCCGAGGCTTTCATACGGTAAAGGGCGGGGCTGGTTTCTTAGCGCTTGATGCAATGGTTGGTATTTGCCATATTTGTGAGGATGTCTTTGATGTCTTACGAAATGGTGATCGTATAGCCGATGCAAAGTTAATGGATGCTATTTTGAGGGCACTTGATGTTATTAACGATATGTTTGATGCGGTTAGGTCGGGTAATGACCCAGAACCTGCATCTCCAGCGTTAATTGCCGAAATTGCAGCATTTAAGTCGGCGCCTGGGGCTGAGCTTCCGCAAAACATTACAGAGCCTGTTGCTAAATCGGATGATGCACCGGTGACAGATGAGGTTCAACAAGAGTTTGATGCAATGCTTCAATCGGCAGCAGAAGAGCCCGTTGAGGAATCGGAAGTTGCACCATCGGATGATATTACTGAAGAAGAGTTTGAAAGGTTACTGGATGAACTGCATGGCTCAAATAAAGGGCCATCACTTGTTCCTGATGAATTAAAACCGTCGTTAGATAAGGGAAGTGCAAATACAAATACTCCAGTCGAGGCTATTTCTGAGAATATAACAGAAGATGAGTTCGATAAGTTACTAGATGATATGCATGGTGTAGGTAAAGGGCCAACAGCAGCGATTAGCGCTCAGGAAAAGGTCGAGGTTGTGGAGCCAGAAGTAATAGCGCCGACAGTTGTTGTGCCTGTGAAAAAAGAGGTTAAATCTACCGAGTCTGCAAAAATTAAAACACCGGCAAAACAGCCAGCCGAAACGACGGTCAGGGTTGATACTAAACGCTTAGATGACATTATGAATATGGTGGGTGAGCTAGTGTTAGTTCGAAACCGCCTATCAAAGCTTCGTTCAGGTAGAGAAGATGATGAAATGTCGAAGGCGATATCTAATTTAGATATTGTGACGGCTGATTTACAGTTAGCGGTAATGAAAACACGTATGCAACCAATCAAGAAAGTCTTTGGGCGCTTTCCTCGCGTGGTGCGTGATTTGGCGAGAAGTCTAGATAAAAAAATTGCTCTTGAGTTGGTGGGTGAGGAAACAGATTTAGATAAAAATTTGGTAGAGGCGCTGTCAGACCCTCTCGTGCATCTAGTGAGAAATGCGGTGGATCATGGTATTGAGACACCGGAAGAAAGGCTTGCTGCTGGTAAACCAGAAGAGGGCTTGGTTGTCTTGAGTGCAATACAAGAGGGTGACCATATCTTGTTAAGTATTGAGGATAATGGCAAAGGTATGGATGCTGATGTGTTACGCAAAAGTGCTGTTAAAAAAGGAATGATGGATACAGAAGCTGCTCAGCGGCTATCTGATGTTGAGTGTTATAACTTAATTTTTGCCCCTGGATTTTCGACTAAAACAGAAATTTCTGACGTGTCGGGCCGAGGTGTCGGTATGGATGTTGTTAAAACACGAATTACGGGTATGAATGGTACTGTTCATGTTGAGTCTGAATTAGGCGTAGGCAGTAAAATAGTTATTAAATTACCTCTAACATTGGCGATTATGTCGACGTTAATGGTAAAACTTTCGAACCAGGCTTTTGCACTGCCACTTTCAAGTGTTGTTGAGATTTTGAATTTAGATCTATCCAATACTAATATGATTGATGGGCGTCTAGTTGTTCTTGTTCGGGGTAAAGCAATGCCTCTTTACTATTTGAATGAGTGGCTGATTCCTGGGTATGTGCCAGGCGCCGAATCTGAGGTTGATCAACATGTTGTTGTTGTTAGTGCCGGGCATCAACATATAGGCTTTGTTGTGAATCAACTGTTAGGACAAGAAGAAATTGTTATTAAACCTTTAGGGGCGATGTTAACGAAAGTGGAAGGTCTTGCTGGGGCAACAATTACAGGCGACGGTGGTATTGCTATTATTTTGGATATTCCAAGTATGTTGAATCGTTATGCATAATAACGTACTAGCTTTGTAGTTCTCGGTTTTGATATACGTTATGTAATGGTAAAAAGATTAATATTGAGTTTGTATTGAAGAATAAGTGAACATATAACTATTATAAAAGTGGCTTATTTGTTGGGTTAAGGAGAGATTCGTTTGGATGTTTTAACAGTACTGGGCGTTATTATTGGTTTTGGTGCTATTTTAGGTGGTAACTTTATGGAAGGTGGGCATATTGATGCCTTACTGAATGGACCTGCCGCATTAATTGTTCTTGGTGGTACTTTCGGAGCTGCTTTATTACAATCTCCAGCAAGGACTTATATTGGGTCAATTAAACTATTGAGCTGGGTTCTTTTCCCTCCCAATCTTAAGTTGAAAGTAAAGATTGAAAAAATAATAGATTGGAGTGAAATTGCTCGAAGAGAGGGGTTGTTAGGTCTTGAAATGGTTGTTGATGATGAGACGGATGACTTTGCCAAGAAAGGCTTGCAGCTACTCGTTGATGGGGGAGAGCCAGAGGTTATTAGAGATATATTAATGCTTGAGCTTGAAGCACTGGAAACTCGTCAATTGCAAAGTGCAAAAGTATATGAGGCGATGGGTGGCTATTCTCCTACTATAGGTATTATTGGCGCGGTAATGGGGCTGATTCATGTAATGCAAAATCTCTCTGACCCGAGCAAGCTAGGTTCTGGTATTGCGACTGCGTTTGTAGCGACAATTTATGGTGTTGGTTTAGCGAATCTTTTTTTTATACCTGTGGCAACTAAATTAAAAGAACAGGTACTCGCATACTCGCAAGCTAGAGAAATGATGATAGAAGGTATTACGGCAATTGCTGAGGGTGAGAACCCACGGAATGTTGAAATAAAACTTCAGGGTTATTTATAAAGAGTGGCTAGACGGAGAAAAAGACAAGAAGAACATGAAAACCATGAGCGGTGGTTGGTTTCATATGCTGATTTTATAACTCTGTTATTTGCTTTTTTTGTTGTTATGTATTCAGTTTCTTCAGTTAATGAAGGAAAGTATAGGGTCCTATCCAGCACGTTGGATGGAGCTTTTAAAGGTCAGTCGCGATCGATGAAAGCGATTGAAATTGGCGATATCATACAAAATAAGGCGCTCATTGAAAGTTTAATGAACCTTGATGCGGGTGGTAATAAGGCAATTGCTGATTTGTATTCAGACTCAAGCAATAAACAAGCAGTAGAAGTGGTTGATTCAACCGTTGATGCTACTCATAAAATGAGTGAAGCTCAAGCATTGGAGCAATTAGGGGATGAGCTAGAAGATGCTCTTTCAGTATTGATTGACCGAGACCTGGTTTCAGTTGTGAAAGATGAGCTTTGGGTTGAGGTTGAAATGAATAGCAATATGCTATTTGGTAGTGGTAATGCAACATTGTCAGATGAGGCATTGCGGGTTCTCTGGAAGGTTGCAAAACCTATTAGGCGGTTAAATAACTCTGTACAAGTAGAAGGCTTTACCGACAATATTCCTATTAATACCTTTGAGTATCCCTCTAATTGGGAGTTATCAGCGGCACGTTCAGCAAGTGTTGTTCACTTGTTTGCTAAGTATGGTATTGCCCCTGAACGTTTAGCAGCGGTTGGGTATGGTGAACATCACCCTATAGAAGATAATGAAACAGCTATTGGGCGTGAGAGGAACAGGCGAGTTGTTATTGTTATTCAATCCAACGCAATTTCTCGTTTTACAGAAAAAAGAAAGTCGGCCGATACAGTAGAGGAGCGGCAAGTTATGGATAGTGTTGCAGTTGAACTCGAAGATGCCATTAAGCCTCTAACAACAATTAGCGAGGAATCAGATGAACAACAAGCTGAGAAAAAACAAAAACTTGAAAGAGCTAAAAACAGCCGGTTTAATAAGTTTTTAATACAATGAAAACTTGGACAATTTCAAATCAAAAAGGTGGGGTTGGAAAAACGACAACGGTAGTAACACTTGCCGGCTTGCTGTCAGCCCGAGGTAAGCGAGTTTTATGCATAGACTTAGATCCCCAAGGCTCTTTAACTTGTTACTTTCGTTTAGATCCCGACACCATTGAAAACAGTGTTTATAACCTATTTAAGGATAGTTCAGAAAAACGTGAGTTAGAGCCCCAAAAATATATACGCAATACGTTATTTGAGGGCTTAGACTTGTTGCCAGCCTCAATGGCACTGGCAACGCTAGATCGACAGGCTAGCCAGTTTAAAGGGCTTGGTTTGGTTATCAGTAATGTTTTGAAGAAGTTAACGTCTAGCTACGATGTTGTATTAATCGATAGCCCTCCAATGCTAGGCGTGTCGATGATTAATGCATTAGCTGCTTGTGACCACCTCATTATTCCTGTGCAAACAGAGTTTTTAGCAATAAAGGGCTTGGAGCGTATGATCAAAACCTTGGGGATGATTCAGAAAACACGTCACCAACCACTTGAATATACTATAGTACCGACCATGTTTGATAAAAGAACACGTGCTTCAATTAGCAGTTTGAACTCCTTACGTAATCGATATAGGGGGACTTTATGGCGAGGCTATATTTCAGTGGATACACAATTAAGAGAAGCTAGTCGTGTTGGTGTACCTGCTCCTATATTGGCGCCAAAATCTAGGGCAGTCGTTGCTTACGGTCAATTATTAACAGCACTTATGTCGCATAAAACAAAACTAACCTTGGTTGCTAATGATGGTTGATAGCAATAATAATTCACTTTTAGATCAAGACTTAGCAATGGAAAGCTACTTAGATGGCTTGTTATCGACTCTTGATGTGCCGGCAGAGGAAAGTAATGTCTTAACGGGTATGAAGTTGGTGCACTGCAAAGATTCTGCTTTGGCTAAAGCAGAACGTGCCGAAGCAGAACGTGCCGAAGCAGAACGTGCCGAAGCAGAACGTGCCGAAGCAGAACG
>Ga0209081_1001155_pt1 | contig 15783 bp, 15 predicted proteins | sample GOMGulsemesocosm_4_FD_184636 | JGI IMG/M metagenome (GOLD analysis project Ga0209081, IMG submission 184636) | Methane-oxidizing microbial communities from mesocosms in the Gulf of Mexico - GOM15B Gulf of Mexico (SPAdes) (version 2) | ecosystem: Environmental > Aquatic > Marine > Cold seeps... | reverse complement strand
GTCCATCGTGAATTAGGGTGTGGATTTCTAGAAGCGGTTTACCAAGAAGCATTAGAAGAAGAATTCAAAATAAGAAAAATACCTTATAGCCGAGAACAACAACTCACAATAAACTATAAGGGAAAAAAACTAAATAAAAAGTATCAGGTAGATTTTATATGTTATGGAAGTATTATTGTTGAACTAAAAGCGCTTATTGAGCTAAACTCCACACATAAATCGCAATTAATAAACTACCTAAAAATAACAGGGTTAGAATTAGGCATATTAGTTAATTTTGGTAATAAATCGCTAGAAACAAAGCGAGTATATAACCCACGGAAATAAGGTTTTTAATCTATTAAATTAGCTGACAAGGTCTTAAAATATTCTTGTCAACGAATTACCCTAATTAGACGAATTAGAGATCAAATAGATAACAAAGAAAAAGGTTTAAGTCTCTTAAATTAGAGTAATTAGCGCAATTAGCTGACAGTGTCTTATCTTTTATTTTTTATGTTTTAAACTAAAATAATTAGCTAACAAACTCCTATTTTTACCAAGGTATTTATGAAAAAAAGAATATTTATAGCAGGTCATAACGGCATGGTCGGCTCAGCAATTGTTCGTCAATTAAAGAACAACAAAAACATAGAAATCATAACGCGATCACGTAAAGAGTTAGACCTAACCAACCAGCAATCCGTACTTGAATTTTTTCAAACAGAAAAAATAGATCAAGTATACCTAGCTGCTGCAAAAGTAGGCGGTATTGTGGCAAACAACAGCTACCCAGCAGACTTTATTTATGAAAACCTAATGATTCAATGTAACATCATTAACAGCGCCCACTTAGCTAATATTCAGCAATTACTATTTTTAGGTTCATCATGCATCTACCCTAAATTAGCAGCGCAACCACTGAAAGAGTCAGCCCTGTTAACAGGAACGTTAGAAGAAACTAACGAGCCCTATGCTATTGCTAAAATAGCGGGTATTAAATTATGTGAAAGTTATAATCGCCAACACAACCGTGATTATCGTAGCGTCATGCCGACAAACCTTTATGGCGCACATGATAATTTCCACCCAGAAAATAGCCATGTAATTCCCGCTTTAATTCGTCGCTTTCACGAAGCTAAAATAAATGGCGACAAAGAAGTAATTGCATGGGGAAGTGGAAAACCGATGCGTGAATTTTTATATGTTGATGATATGGCAGCTGCGTCCATCTATGTAATGAATTTAGATAAATTAGTTTATGATAAAAACACTGAGCCTATGCTAAGTCATATCAATGTTGGTACAGGTGTTGACTGCACTATAAAAGAATTAGTGGAAACCGTCGCCAAAGTCGTTGGCTTTCAAGGTGAAATAGCCTTTGATGCCAGCAAACCTGATGGCTCACCGCGTAAATTGATGAATGTTGATAGACTTAAGTCTCTTGGTTGGGAGCATATTATCTCATTAGAGAGTGGTTTAAAATTAACTTACCAATGGTTTATTGAAAACCAAAATAATTTTCGTAAGTAGAACGGTAAAATAAAATGTCATTTAATGTATTCTTATCTCCAAGTCAGGTTGAATTTACAGTTCAAGATGGACAGTCTATTCTTGAAGCTGCGTTAGCTGAAAATATTACATTAGAATACAGTTGTTCAAATGGGCAATGTGGTGAATGTATAGCTACTTTACAAACAGGTAAAGTTAACAGCACAAATCATGCTGCAGACGTGGAGTTAAGAGAAGAACAGATATTAACTTGTATGTCATATCCTATCTCAGATATAGTACTTCAGGCAAAATATATTAAAGAATTGCAACACATAAAAAGAAAAACAATTCCTGCAAAAGTTGATGAAATAAAACATATCTCAGATGATGTATTAATTTTAAAGTTTAGATTACCTCCAACAGCTAATTTTGAATACCTGCCAGGCCAGTTTATCGACTTGATGTGGAAGGGTCAAAAACGAAGTTATTCTCTTGCATCAAGTAAAGTAATAAACAACACACTAGAACTTCATATTAAAAAAGTAGAAACAGGTCTTTTTAGTGAATTTTTATTTAATGACCTAAAAGAAAATCAGCTATTACGTTTTTATGGCCCTCTAGGTACCTTCTTTGTTAGAGATAGTAAACAGCCAATTGTCTTCTTATGTACAGGCTCTGGGTTTGCTCCTGTTAAATCTATGGTTGAACAATTAATTGATAGTAACTCTGAGCGTCAAATATATATTTACTGGGGTGGAAGGTATCGTACAGATTTATATAGTGACCTCCCTAACTATTGGGCAAATCAATCTGACAGTATTAACTTTACAGCGGTTTATTCAAGAGAGACAAAGTTAAATAACGGGGAATCTAAAGGCTACTGTCAACATGAAATATTAAAAGAGCATCAAAATTTAAATGGTTTTGAAGTATATGCATGTGGGTCTGATGAAATGATCTATGATGCTAAAAATTTATTTATTAAGCATGGTTTACAGGATGATAATTTTCATTCTGATTCATTCTTACCATCAAATTAAAATCAAAGGAATCTCAATGAAAGCAGTAATATTATCTGGTGGCCTCGGCACACGTCTTAGTGAAGAAACCTCGTTAAAACCAAAGCCAATGGTAGAAATTGGTGGTAAACCAATACTTTGGCATATTATGAAAACGTATGCTGAGCATGGCATTACAGAATTCATCATTTGCTGTGGTTATAAAGGTTATGTAATTAAAGAATACTTCGCAAATTATTTTCTACATATGTCAGATGTCACTTTTGATATGAAAGATAATCAAATGCATGTTCATAGCCAACGTGCAGAACCATGGAAAGTTACCTTAGTAGATACGGGCGACGGTTCAATGACTGGTGGTCGCTTAAAGCGTGTGGCAGAACATATAAAAAATGACGAGGCTTTCTGCTTTACTTATGGTGACGGTGTTGGTGATATTGATATAACTAAATCAATCGAGTTTCATAAGGCACATGGCAAACTCGCTACACTTACCGCTACTTTTCCTCCTGGGCGCTTTGGCGCGTTGGATATGAGTAATGGGCAAGTTAAAAGCTTTCAAGAAAAACCTCGTGGTGATGGCGCAATGATAAACGGTGGTTTCTTTGTATTGTCACCTAAAGTACTTGATTACATTGAAGACGATTCGACAACTTGGGAACAATACCCATTAAAGAAATTAGCAGACGACGCTCAATTGATGGCGCATGAACATCACGGCTTTTGGCAACCAATGGACACTCTTAGAGATAAAGTTCATCTTGAAAAATTATGGGATACAGGTAAAGCCCCTTGGAAAATTTGGAAGTAGCTTTGGCTGTTACGTTAGTATAAGTATTTGAAATATAGTTTTAGGAATAGTTGCGTGATTGATAAAAAGTTTTGGCATGGCAAAAAAGTATTTTTGACAGGACACACTGGCTTCAAAGGAAGTTGGTTGTCTTTATGGCTGCAAAATATGGGTGCAGTAGTTAGGGGATATGCACTTACACCACCAACTACTCCAAGCTTGTTTGTTGTCGCAGATGTCGAAAAAGGAATGGATTCTGTCATTGGTGATGTTCGCGATTATGATTCCCTCTATAAAAGTATTAAAGAGTTTCAGCCTGAAATTGTTATTCATATGGCAGCTCAACCGCTTGTTAGGTTATCATATGAAATGCCAGTAGAAACCTATGATACGAATGTAATGGGTACCGTTAAGTTACTTGACTGTATTCGAAAAACAGGTGGTGTAAAAGCAGTCGTTAATGTGACAAGCGATAAATGTTACGACAACAAAGAGTGGCCATGGGGTTATCGTGAAGATGAACCTAAAGGTGGTCATGATCCATACAGTAATAGTAAAGGCTGTGCTGAATTAGTTGCTGATGCGTTTAGAAAGTCTTACTTTAATGCAGAAGATTATAGCAACCACGGTTGTGGAATCGCCTCAGCAAGGGCAGGTAATGTAATTGGAGGAGGGGATTGGGCGCTAGATAGATTAATTCCTGATATGTTAAGTGCATTTGAAAGCGATAGAACAGTAAATATTCGCAGTCCACACGCTATTCGACCATGGCAGCATGTTTTGGAGCCGTTGTCAGGGTATTTACTAATAGCTCAAAAACTTTACCATGAAGGTTGTGATTTTGCTGAAGGATGGAATTTTGGCCCTAAAGATGAAGATGCAAAACCAGTTCAATGGATAGCGGAAAAGTTAGTTAATGTGTGGGGAAATAATGCAGCATGGTCTTTAGATGAAAGGGAACACCTCCATGAAGCACATTACTTGAAATTAGACTGTTCAAAAGCTAAAATGCGCTTGCATTGGCAGCCACGTTGGTCTTTAGATTCAACGTTGGAAAAAATAGTTACTTGGCATAAAGCTTGGTTGGCTGATGAAAATATGCATGAACATACATTAAATGAAATCAAACAGTACATAAGTACTGAATACAAATGCTAGAAATAATAGGTTAAAAAATGAATCAACAAGAACTTCGTACAAAAATTAGTGAGTTAGTGGCACAGTATTCTGAATTAGCTGATGCACCTAAAATGTTTCTAGCAGGTGAATCTGTCGTTCCTCCTTCGGGTAAGGTTGTCGGAACCAAAGAACGTCAATTGATGGTGGAAGCCTCACTTGATGCTTGGTTAACTACAGGCCGTTTTAATGATGCTTTCCAAAAACGTTTAGGTGAATACTTAGGTGTTGAACATGTGTTAACAACGGTATCAGGTTCGGCTGCTAACTTATTAGCGCTTACCGCATTAACATCACCTACATTAGGTGATAGGGCTATAAAGCCTGGTGATGAAATGATCACGGTTGCAGCGGCTTTTCCTACAACGGTTAATCCTGCGATACAACAAGGTTTAGTGCCAGTTTTTGTGGATGTTGATATTCCAACTTATAATATAGATCCTACCCTGATAGAAGCGGCTATTACGGATAAAACAAAAATTATTATGATTGCACATACATTAGGGAATACTTTCGACCTTACAAAAGTGCGTCGTATTGCTGATAAATATAATCTATGGCTTATCGAAGATTGTTGTGATGCGTTAGGGACGACTTACGATGGGAAAATGGTAGGAACTTTTGGTGATCTAGCTACGGTAAGTTTCTATCCTGCTCATCATATAACTATGGGTGAAGGTGGAGCAGTATTTACTAAATCAAAAGAGTTAATTAAAATAGTTGAATCTTTTCGTGATTGGGGGCGTGATTGCTATTGTGACCCAGGCTGTGATGATACCTGTGGTAAACGCTTTGACCAACAGCTAGGAACATTACCTCATGGTTATGACCACAAATACACTTATTCAGAGTTAGGTTACAACTTAAAAATCACTGATATGCAAGCCGCCTGTGGTTTAGCACAGATGGACCGTGTTGAAGATTTAGTTGAAACTCGTAAAACTAATTTCAACTACTTAAAAGAGGGGTTAGCATCTTGTGAAGGGTTCTTAATCCTTCCTGAAGCAACTGATAAATCAGACCCTTCGTGGTTTGGCTTCCCTATAACAATCAAATCTGAAAGTGGAATCGACCGTGTTGAATTGCTTAAATTTATGGACCAATACAACATTGGTACACGTTTACTATTTGCAGGAAATTTAACACGTCAACCATATTTTGAGAATGTAGAGTATCGTGTAGTGGGTGAATTAACTAACACTGATATTATCATGAATCATACCTTCTGGGTTGGAGTATTCCCAGGATTATCAACAGATCATTTAGACTTTGTTATTGAAAAGTTTGAAGAGTTTCTTGGTTTGAATTTTTAATATTATTAATTATAAGCCAGTGAATAACTGGCTTAATTTGGGTAAATAAACCAATGAAAGCTTCTGACGCAATAGCGAAAGTGTTGAGTGCGAATAATGTTACCGTAGGCTTTGAACTTATTGGTGGGATGATTGCTCACCTAATTGATAGCATAAATGTGTTAGGAGAAACTAAATTAATACCTCTCCACCATGAGCAAGCCGCAGCATTTGCTGCGGGGGGGGTTGCTCGTGCCACTTGCAACAAGTCTTTAGGTTTAGCTCTTGGAACAAGTGGTCCTGGAGCCACTAATTTAGTTACAGGAATAGCCGATTGCTGGCTTGATAATTACCCGTGTGTGTTTATTACGGGACAAGTTAACACTCATGAGCTAAAAGGTGAGCGTAATATACGGCAACAAGGATTTCAAGAGCTAGATATTGTCAGCATTGTAAAAAGTATTACTAAATATGCAGTACAGGTGAAAATAGCTGAAGATATAATTCCAGAATTACAAAAAGCAATCGATATGTCAGTTTCTGGCCGACCTGGCCCTGTATTGATAGATATCCCTATGGACTTGCAACAAGCTGAATTAACAGTTAATGAACTTGCATATTTGTCTGATTTAAGTACCCCCCCTAAAAAAGAAAGTATTTTAACTGATGAAGTAAAAAAACAATTAGAAGAAGTGTCTGCAAGCCTATCCATTACAAAAAAGCCTCTTTTTTTAATTGGAGGTGGTGCTGTAAATGAGCCAAGCTTTTCAGAGTGGCAAGAATTAATTTCACAATTTGACATGCCTCATGTAGCAAGCCTAAAAGGTAGTGAGAAAACACCTGCCCTAAATGGATATTTTGGTTTAATTGGTGCTTACGGAACACGAACGGCAAATTATGCTATACAGAATGCAGACTTAATTATTGTTCTCGGAAGCCGGTTAGATGTTCGTCAAACAGGTGCTGATGTTAACGATTTCGCTAGACTAGCGAAAAAAATAATTCAAATAGATTTAGATAAATCCCAGCTTACTAACCGTGTAAAAGGGCATGTAAATATTCATGCTACATGCGAACAGTTTTATCAAAGTTACTTTAAATTAGCAGACAATAAAAAATATACAAATAAGCTATGGCTCGCAGAGTTAAAGTCATATTGGGATAAAACATTTAGAAATGAATATGAAGAACTATCTATTAGTCCATTTAAAATATGTACATCACTTTCAAAGCAATTAAAAAGGCAGGCAGTTCAATTTGTAGCAGATGTTGGTAATAATCAAATGTGGATAGCTCATTCGTTGTTGTTGGATAAAGGTCAGATGATTCATCACTCTGGTGGACTAGGCGCTATGGGGTTTGCTATTCCTACTTCAATCGGTGTTCAATATGCCACAGGTGAAAATGTCATTTCTATTTCAGGTGATGGAGGCGCGCAGTTAAATATTCAAGAACTTGATATAATTGCACGTGATAACTTACCTATTTTAACAATTGTTGTAAATAATGAATCATTGGGGATGGTAAGAGCGTTTCAGGAAATGTATTTTGAAGGACGAAATCAGTCCACCTATTGGGAAGGTTATAGTTCTTCATTTGTGGGAATTGCTACAGCTTATAATATGAAAGCATTGCTGATAGAGAGTGAAAGTGACTTTGATGATGCCGTACTATCTTTTACAAAAAATCCAGTCCCTACATTGTTAGAGGTTATTATGCGAGATGCCACAGAATGTAAACCTCGGCTTGCTTATGGAAATCCTATTGATCAACAATACCCAAATGGTGATCAATAGTGTCTGTTAATATTGAAGACTTAGCCCTTATTGGTGACAAGTTAACTGAAGATTTTCAATTTTATAAAAATCAAAAAATATTCTTAACAGGTGGTACTGGTTTTTTTGGTAAGTGGCTATTAGAGGCATTTATATACTTAAATGAGGTTCCTGAATTAAATATATCTGTGATGATTCTTTCTCGAACCCCTGAAAAATTTACATTTGAATACCCTCATTTTTCGAAGCATAAAAACTTTAGCTTTGTTCAAGGTGATGTCCGTACTTTTAGTACTAGTAGTGAAGAGTTCGATCTGATTATACATGCAGCAACAGATGCTTCCGTAGAGCTTAATAAATCTAATCCTGAATTAATGCGTAACACCATTATTGATGGTGCTAAGAGAATTTGTGACTTCGCTGATAGGGTTAACTGTAAGCGCATTCTTTATACAAGCTCTGGTGCCGCATATGGCCTGCAGCCGAAAAGTATGTCGCATATATCAGAGGGCTTCATCGATAACCCTGACTTTAATAGTAATGATGCTTATGCTACTGCAAAATTAGAATCTGAAACCTATTTTAAAGACAATGCACCTTGTGATGTTGTTATTGCAAGATGCTTTGCTTTTGTGGGTCCATACTTACCTTTAAACGGAAGCTTTGCTATTGGTAATTTTATTTCAGATGTACTGGGCGGGAGGGATATTAAAATTATAGGTGATGGAACAGCTATTCGCTCCTATTTATATGCAGCAGATTTAGTCATTTGGTTGTTAAGACTTTTGTCATCAGGGAAAAATGGTGAAATTTATAATGTTGGTTCATCCCAGTCGATCAGTATTAAAGAGTTAGCTAATAAAATCAGTTTATCTAAAGTGAAGGTTTATGTTTTAGGTGAAAATAATATTAACACTAACATTTATGTGCCGTGTATAAATAAAGCAAAGAAAGAGCTAGGTCTCGATATTTATACACCATTAAGCTTAACTATTTCAAAAACAATAAACTTTTTTGAAGATAAATTAAAATGTTAATGACAGAGCTTATAATACTTCGCCTTATTAGTAAATATAAGTAGAATGATGAAATTACAAGTTATAGCTAATACTCTTGATAAGATTATAAAATTAGGAACAAGCTTTATAATCTCCATAATTGCTGCCAGATATCTAGTAAAAGATGATTTTGGGATTTTTGTTTACATAAGTATGCTTATTTCATCTTGTGTTGCTATAACAGGTGCGGGTTTAGATACTATTTTAACAAAGAAAATAGCTGAGAAGAAAAGAATTGATAAAAGTTTGTTTATAGCTGTTTTACTTGTTAGGTTTTCCATTGCACTTGTACTTGCATTGGGGGTTGTAATGCATCTGAGTAATGGAAAGGCCACAGATGTTTTTACTTTAGGGGCTGTTTTCCTCCTTTGTTGTATGGCCACGTTAGCCATCAGTGAATCTCTGTTGGTTTCTCTCTTACTTAATAAACAACTACTTACTATAACTATTATTGCATTTGTAATTTTTTCTGGAGGAAAAGTATACTTATTAATTTTTTTGAATAGTATTGAGGCTAAGTTCCTATTGGATTCCTTAGAATTGTTATTTATATTTATTGCAAGTTTTTTTGTCATCAAAGTATTCTTTAGTGGTAGTTTATCTTGGTTATTTGTCTTGCAATATATAAAAGAGCTGATGAAAAGTGCGCTTCCTTTGTGGTTAAATGGTCTTGTTTTAATCATTTATTCTAGGTTAGATCAGTTATATGTAGGTCAAATAGGAAAAAGTTCTGATATGGCAGAATATGGTATTTCCATAACAATTAATAGCCTTGCCCTTATTATCCCAACTGCAATTTTATCTGTAATTTTTCCCAAAATGGTAACTCTTTACAGGAGTAACCTACCTCGATATCAACACCAAACTATTAGATTATTAAGGTTTGCTGTAATTTACGGTGTTTTATGGATAGTATGCTGTCATTTATTTGGCGAATATTTTATAACATTGCTATATGGCATTGAGTATTCATATTCTGCACAATATTTGAATATATTATCATACGGAATTGTCTTTATTATTATTGGGCAAGTTGCCGGTCAGTGGGTTCTGATTGAAGGAAAATATTGGATCTCTTTAAAACGAAGTGCCGTTGGGATCATGGTTATATTGCTCTGTTATTATATTATGGGTAACGATATTGCAATCAAAGATATTGCATATATATCTTTGATTAACCTACTGACTGTTAATTTTATAATGTATTTCTGCTTACTAGATACTAAAAGCGTAAGAGAAATATTTTTACGTGCGATATATGAGAAAGATAATGGATAATTATTGTATAAACACGAGTGCGGACTCTTTGTACTTCTCCCGAGTCATTAATTTAATCGGTTCAGTAAGACAAAACTTTAATCCAAACGTAAATATTGTTGTGTGGGATCTTGGTTTAACAAATATTCAAAAATACACCCTTAAGTTAATAGGCGTTAATGTTGGAACTATTAATCAAAACACTAAACATTGGAAGCAATGTTACAGCTGGAAACTTTATGTATATCAACAATCATCTGAAGATGTTTTTTTTCATCTTGATGCTGGCAATATTGTACTAAAAGATTTGAGCTCTATATTTATAGAAATTGAAAAGAATGGCATGTTTTTAATAGATCAAGGTCAAACAATTAAGGATATAGTGCCTTTAGATTATGTTGATCTTTTTAATCCTACTGTAAATTTAAATGATGAAATTTTTGCAGCGGGAAATATTGGGCTGAATAAACGAAATGAAATGATTAAATGTGTAATTAATGAAACGTATACGGCTTCTGTTCAAGGTTACTGCTTAGGTTATTCAGAAACAGAACAGTTTAGAGATACTGAAAATATTAATATAGTGAGGAATTGTAAGGTTTTTAGGCACGATCAATCTGTTATTAATATTATTATGAGAAAGTTTTTTAAAGTACTTAAATTAAATAGTCATGATATTTATGCAGCAATAAAAATGAGTAAAGATACATGTATATTTAACCATAGAGGTTATCATTATGGTTTTATTATAAGATCAGGTCCTGTTTTGATAACAATACCGTTACTTATATATTGTTACAGTATCGATTTTTATAGACGTGTATTCAGAGCCATAATTTCTATGAAAGGTAAATGGATATTCAGTTGGACCATAAAGTAATGATTCCACGCTTATTTTATGTATTCCTATTACCTACTATTTTTCTGCTAAGTGGCTTTTTAGCTGCGTTTTTACTTGCTAATAACCCAAGATCAGATATGCAAAGCTATATTTTGGGTGCGGAAGATTATGGTTCTACTTATTTTGAACCACTAGCGCTTGTATATTTTGAATCTATAAGGGTAATTTCTTCAATATTAAATATTCCGTGGTTACTGGGGAGTATTTCATCCTTTACTTTTATTTATTTTTTATATTTCAAAGCGAAATGTAATACGCATCTATGCATGTTTTGGTTGCTAACATTAGGTTTAGTTTTGCCATTAATTAATATTAGGTATTCTGTTGTATTCCTAATAGCTATTTTTTTTCCTGCAAATATAGTAAAGTATCTAGCTTTTTTTGCTCACTGGAATTTAATTATATTGCTTGTTCCTAAAAGTAAGAAGCAAATAGTTAGATTTTTCTTGTTCTCACTACCCTTGATATTAATCTTGCTGTATTATCACATCCTTGATTTTGTTTTTTTGAAAATCACTCACTATTTGTCTTTGGAGGAAAGGGTTTATGGTGTAGCTATCTTTGTTGAGTTGTTCCTTGTCGCTTTTGCTTTTAGGCGAATTTATCTTGAGTTAGGCGAGAATAGCTCTTTGTTCTTTATGCTGATTATATTTGCATTATTAGGGGGTATTGCTGGTTTCCCAGTTGTGGCAGGTCGAATACTAACGCTTGCATTATTGGTTACAGTAATTGACTTATACAAAAGTAAAAAGGTAAAGTTAGACCTATTTTCAGTCTCTTTATTATATTTAGTATCTTTTTATGAGATATTCAGAGTTATTTCTATGATAGGACTAATTTAGGTGTTATGTAAAAAGCAAAAGGTTTAAAAATGGATATTAAATTTAGTATTATAATCCCTGTCTATAATGAAGAGTCAAGGATCATACCTTTAATAAATTCACTGATAGGTTTTTGTGATGATATTATTGTTATTAATAAATCATCTACAGATCGAACTAAAAAATTAATAACTATGACCTTCAAAGAAAATGTAAGGGTAGTAGATTTTCCGTATACAGAAAAGGGGATTGATGATTTTAAGGCTTATTCTACACATAGCAAATATGAATGGATATTCGTGTGTGTGGCTTCTGAAGTTATCAGAAATAACTTCTGGGAGGTGTTTAGTGTAAACGTAACGGAAGATAAAATGTCTACTTTTACAGTTATCATGATTCCACGTCTATATTATTGTTTTGGTTTCAATGTGGAAAACTCTCCCTGGGATGTTTCTTATTTCCCTTTTTTCTTTAACAAGAATAAAGTGGTTTTTTCGGATAAATTACATGAACACTTCACAGTTATAGATGAATCTGAACGACATTATATGCACTGTAACAGATCGGATATGATACAGCATCTAACTCATCAGACTGTTGAATGCTTTTTGAATAGTACGCTTAATTATGCAAAAATTGAAATGAATGAATGTAAGAATCAAAACTTTAATGTTTATGTAAAGCAGTGGATGAAGTTAATTAGAGAGGGAGGAGATCTTCTTAAAGGGTATTCAGGACCTGAAGCTATTATGCACTACGCCGCTTGGAATATTTATTGGTCAACAAATATCCTTTTCCTTTGTGAGTCAGCTAGAGAGCTAAATTCAAATGAATTATATCAAAAAATCAGAGAACGGCAAGATATTAGTAAGTTAGAGTTATTTCTTGTGGGGAAAAAACAAAATTTTTTCAAAAGGACGTTATTTGAATCTTTATTTTTTAGAGCAAAAAAAATATTGAAGTTAATGATGATTAGATATTGTTGGCTTCGAAAATTTGTTTTTCAATTAAGGGGGTAGGTAATGTTGTTAACAATAATAACGGTAGTTAGAAATGGAGAGTTCGTTATAGAGCGCTGCTTAAAAGAAATAGCCTCATTGAAAGATAAGTTGGTTGTGGAGCACGTTGTTATTGATGGTCAATCTAGTGATAATACAGTAAAAATTTGTGCTAAATTTGATTGTAATGTTATCCAACAGTCTGGATTAGGTATCTACAATGCTATGAATGAGGGGATTGACAGCGCTAGCGGGAAGTACATTCTTTTCGCAAATGCTGATGATTATATTGATGCCGATGGATTAATGGCTGCAATGGGAATATTGCACTCTGATGGCGAGTGTAATCATTTGTTTTCTGTTAAAAATAAACGACTAGAAAAAACAGTAACAATGTGGAACCCCTCTGCAACCTTTTGTAGACGCTCTACTATGCCAGCACCTCACCCTGGTATGATTATTAAAAGAAATCTGTATAAGAGAGAGTTACGATTCGATGAATCTTATAAGTATAGCGCCGACTATAATATGGCGCTTAAACTGCATCGGTATCAGAGGGTATACAAAGTAAAATGTCATAATATTATAATATCTAACTTTCAGCTTGGTGGGGCATCTTCGAATGTTAGAGCTATTATTGAAAATATTAGAATAAGATATAAAAACAATTTAAAAATACAGGAATTATTGTTCGGTTTTAGCTGCGATATTTACAGATATATATGCAGCTTAATAGTGCGAAATGTATAACAAATCAACTTTTATTCCTAGATAAATATTTCTTGAAAATTTTAGAGTAAATTTATGATAGTAAATAGTATTGCTTTTAAAAAAAAGCTAGCAAATGTATCCGTTATTATCCCTTATTATAATGCAGGGGCAACAATTAAACGCTGTTTGTTATCTATTTATATGCAAACATTATCAGTTTTTGAGGTGATTATTGTTGATGATTGTAGTTCTGAAAATGAACACTTATTATTGAAGTCAATAATCGTTGATTTCAATAGTAACTCAGCATGGCAAGTTTCAATAAAATTAATAACACTCCGTGTAAATAAAGGAGCTTCATATGCAAGAAATATTGCAATAAAAAATGCAAGCGCTAAATATTTAGCCTTTTTAGATGCAGATGATGTTTGGCTTAAAAATAAGATTGAACTTCAATATGATTTTATGGAGTCAAATAGTTTCTTCATGACTGGTCACGGTTATGTTTTTGACTTAAAGAAAGAAAATGTTGCTGATAAGGCTTTTAGTTATAGAGATGTTAATAAATGTGAGTTCATTTATAAAAACCCTTTCTTTACGCCTACAATTATGGTTCTACGCGAAGGTCTTAAATTGTTTGATGAGTCTTTTCGAAGGGTAGATGATTATAAATGTTGGCTTGAGAATTTTAGTTCTGGGAATGCAGCTATCATTAATATAAAATTAGCTGGTGGGTTTAAACACCCTATTGGTGCTAGTGGCTTGACAGGTTCATTAAGTAAAATGCATTCAGCTTATATTGATGTGTTAAAAAGTTTATATGCAGAGAGAGTTATTTCAGCACCTTTTTACTACCTTGCTAAACTAATAGAACTTTTAAAATATCCACTGCGCAAAATCTGCAGTAAATTTTTATGAATTGTCACTGGTTTTATTGGCAAAATAAATGTAGCAATATGACAATACACATAGCAATAGTGTCGCATGGACATAAAGATATAATTGAGGAAGTTGGATGTTTACCTTTTTTAGCTGGTGACAGTCTAATTAAAGTTTGGCTTTTGGATAATATTGGTGAAGCAGGGTTAAAACTATACTGCGAGAAGCATAATGTAAACTATTTAAAAAATGACTTTAAAAAGGGTTTTGGTACAAATAACAATATCATTTTTTCATATATAGAGAAAAAAATTAGCTTTACCAAAAACGATTGTTTTTTAATCTTAAATCCTGATGTCTCTGTAGAGCTTGCAGATATATTGGATATTGTTAATCTAGCTGAAAAATCAAACTCAGAACTTACAACACTTAATTTATATAAAGATAAAAAGTTGAGTGTTTTCGATGACTGTGTACGAAAATTTCCTGCTGTTTATGATTTTATTTCTTCATATGCGGGCTTAGGTAATAAAACAATTATAGATAAATCTAAAATAACGGAAGCTGTGGAGGTTGATTGGGCAGCAGGATCTTTTTTGCTTTTTAAAGCTTCACTTTATCGTAAGTTAGGAGGTTTTGATCCTAATTACTTCATGTATTGTGAAGACATTGATATTTGCTGGCGAGCACAAAAAATATTTGGTGAGAAATTAATGTTTTTCCCACAAATAAAAGCAATTCATCATGCTCAGCATGCGAATCGCTCTCTTTTTTCCAAGCACTTTGTTTGGCATGTGAAGAGTATGATTAGGTATTTATTATTGTTTTATGGTTTAAGAAAACCATACAAGAAAAATAATAATGAAAATCGCTTATAGAAAGTTTGTTAGTTAAAAGTAAATCTGTCTTTCCGCACCTAAAATTTATTTAAAATAACTTGACGAGGGACGAAATAAAAAGGGACACCCCTAAATTTGACAATTAAAAATCATCGACTAAGCTAAATATTAAGCCATTATTAACTTTGTAGGCAAGCATGATGACTCAACCTAGAAAACAGCAAGTGCGTTTAGAAACTACACCTTATTATCATTGTATTTGTCGTTGTGTGACGTTCAGGACGAACTAATGTCGTGGTGTCATGGATGACAATGAACGACCCATCATGCTTTTTTGTGTGGTGAAGATAAAGTAACCGGACAAAACTTCGATCATCGTAAACAATGGTTAGTAGATAAAATTACGCTGTTGCCTTCTGTTTTTTCTATTGAAATTTGTGCTTATTCTATTATGAGTAATCATTACCACTTGGTGCTTAAAGTAGATAAAGTAGCGGCAGGGCAATGGACTGATGAGGAGGTTGCCTCTCGGTGGGTGCAATTGTTTAATAGTAACGTTTTAGTTAATCGCTGGCTGAAGGAATCTAATATAACGCAAGCTGAAACTGATAAGGCGCTTGAGTTTATTACTGAGTGGAGAAGTCGTCTTTATAATTTAGGTTGGTATAAACATCGTCACTTATGGCGGTGATATAAAGTGCTTTTTGTTGTTCCTATATTGAATTTTAGTTTTTTATCTTATTTCTTCGTCGGTGACTATACTATTTTCATCAAAGTCTATGTATTTATATATA
>Ga0209081_1001154_pt1 | contig 15785 bp, 29 predicted proteins | sample GOMGulsemesocosm_4_FD_184636 | JGI IMG/M metagenome (GOLD analysis project Ga0209081, IMG submission 184636) | Methane-oxidizing microbial communities from mesocosms in the Gulf of Mexico - GOM15B Gulf of Mexico (SPAdes) (version 2) | ecosystem: Environmental > Aquatic > Marine > Cold seeps... | reverse complement strand
CTGCTCTTTTAGCGCCATTGCTGTATCAATAAGCTCTCTTGTCAGGTGCGGTGCAAAGGAACAAATGAATTCGTACATATAGCCTCGCAAGAATGTATCTTTACGAATACCTATTTTAGTCACACTCTGGCCAAACAAGTGTCCGGCGTCAATTGCCACCAAATCGCTATCCACTTTATCGTCATAAGCCATGCGCGCTACGATTCCTACTCCAAGACCAAGTCGCACATAGGTTTTAATAACATCAGCATCTACCGCTGTTAAGGCAACATCTGGGCTTAAATTTTCAGCTGCGAAAGCATCATCTAGTTTAGAGCGGCCTGTAAAACCAAACACATACGTAATTAACGGGTGATCAGCAATATCTGCAAGGCTCACTTCTTTTAGCTTAGTTAAAGCATGTCCTTTAGGAACAAGAATACAACGGTCCCATGAATAGCACGGCAGCATCACTAAGTTTTCAAACAACTCAATCGCCTCAGTTGCTATAGCTAAATCAACCTTTCCTTGCGAAACCATCTCTGAAATCTGTACTGGCGTTCCTTGCTGAATATCCAAACTTACCTCAGGTAAGTCCTTCATGAAGGACTTAATCACCGTGGGCAATGCATACCGTGCTTGAGTATGCGTTGTTGCGATGGAAAGCGTACCATGGCTTTCATCAAGGTATTCTTTAGCAATATTCTTGATATTCGCCGCCTGCATCAACATATCCCCAGCAATAGCAATTATCTTCTTACCAGCAGGCGTCATATCAGTTAAATGCTTGCCGTTACGCGTAAAAATAGGAATCCCTAATTCATCCTCTAAAATTCGAATTTGTTTACTTATACCGGGCTGAGAGGTATAAATAGTCTCCGCTGTTGCTGAAACATTTAAGTTATTTTTCGACACTTCCCAAATATAGCGTAATTGCTGTAATTTCATAATTCCTTTATCTCGTTTCGTTATAAATATAGAAATATCTATTCCTTTTAATTATAAGGAGTTTCCATTATATTTCAAGCCCATTCTAGGTATCGGACAGTATTTTGGATCTACTCTATATAACAGCAGGCGCAGTCGTAGGCTTTATTATTGGCCTAACCGGCGTAGGCGGAGGATCTCTAATGACACCGCTGCTTGTCCTTGGCTTTAATATCCAGCCTGCTATCGCTGTTGGTACAGACCTTCTATATGCTGCCATTACAAAAGCGAGCGGCGTATGGTCGCATCATAAGTTCAAGAATATAGATTGGAGCATTGCCAAGAATTTAAGCCTAGGGAGTATTCCCGGTTCAATTACCTGCATCATAGCCATACAGTTTTTCGACCTATCCGGCGAGGCTTTCGAAAGTGTAATTAGCGTTACTTTGGGACTAATGCTAATACTGACATCTATCGTTATATTATTTAAAGAGAAGCTTAGTGCATTTTTCAAAAAACCACAAAATTACGAACCTAGTAAAAAAACAATTATTGCTTTAGGCGCCGCCCTAGGCGTACTTGTTACACTCTCTTCAGTTGGAGCTGGCGCTATCGGTAGCGCTCTACTTTTATTACTCTATCCAAGTTTAAAAGCAAGAAAAGTAGTTGGAACAGACATCGCCCACGCAGTACCTCTAACCGCCATAGCAGGCATGGGGCACCTGCAGCTTGGGCATGTTGATTTTAGTCTTTTATTAAGCCTAATAACCGGCTCCCTTCCAGCTATCTATGTTGGCGCAATGGTAGGTGAGAAAATACCTGAAAACATCTTGAAATACTGTGTCGCTAGCATTCTCATGCTAATTGGCATTAAGTTCGCTCTTTAGTAAAAAGAACTTATATATTAATCAATTAAATAAACCCAGTTTTGCTTATAATAGCAACCATAAAATTACTTTTAAGAAGGAAGAATAATGACATTCGTAGTAACTGAATCGTGCATCAAATGTAAGTACACTGACTGCGTTGACGTATGTCCCGTCGACTGTTTTCATGAAGGACCAAACTTTTTAGTTATTGACCCTGATGAGTGTATAGATTGCACATTGTGCGAGCCTGAGTGCCCAGTAGAGGCAATCTACTCAGAAGATGAACTACCCGAAGGGCAAGAAGAGTTTATTAAGCTTAACGCTGACTTATCACTTGAGTGGCCTGTCATTACCGATGTCAAAGACGCACCAGAAGATGCAGATGAATGGGCTGAAAAAGAAAACAAGCTGGATCAATTAGAACGCTAAATAATCAGCAAATATTTTAGACAAAAAAAAGCCCGGTTAACCGGGCTTTTTTTTAGACTTCTTAAACTAAATTAAGCATCTACAACTTCTTCCTGCTCTGCTGGTACTCTATCCACCAACTCAACAAACGCCATTGGCGCTGAATCACCAGTTCTAAAGCCACACTTTAGAATACGAAGATAACCACCAGGGCGATCTTTATAACGAGGCGCAAGATCATTGAATAGTTTAGTTACACTGTCTCTATCTCTTAGACGAGAAAATACTAAACGTCTTTTTGCAACTGAGTCAGTTTTTGATGTAGTGATAATTGGCTCAATGAAACGACGTAGCTCTTTTGCTTTAGGCAAAGTAGTACGAATAACTTCATGATCAATTAATGAGTTTGCCATGTTTTTAAACATTGCTTTACGGTGGCTGCTATTACGATTAAGCTGCTTGCCTGATTTACGGTGACGCATATTTAAGTCCTTAAATTAGATTGAAGCAACCGCTCTATCACTAGTAATTAAACTAGAAGGCGGCCAATTTTCAAGACGAATACCAAGAGACATACCTTTAGAAGCTAATACATCTTTGATTTCTGTTAATGATTTCTTACCTAAATTTGGTGCTTTTAACAATTCAACTTCAGTACGTTGAATTAAGTCACCAATATAGAAAATTTGTTCTGCTTTTAAGCAGTTTGCTGAACGAACTGTTAACTCAAGGTCATCAACAGGACGTAAAAGTATCGGATCAAACTCAGGCTCTTTAGGAAGCTCAGGTTCAACTTCAATATTTGTAAGATCTACAAACACAGCAATGTGATGGTGCAAGATAGTAGCAGCCATTCTAATGGTTTCTTCTGGCTCTACAGTACCATTTGTTTCCAACTCAATAACTAGCTTATCAAGGTTCGTACGTTGTTCAACACGTGCTGTATCAACTTTATAAGAGATTCTTTTGATAGGACTAAAAGAAGCATCTAACAGTAATGTACCAATAGGCAAATCTTCGTCTTCTTGTTTACGAGAAGCGGCAGTTTGGTAACCTGACCCACGCTCAACTTTGATAGACATAGACAGCTTACCGTTAGCTGTAAGATTAGCAATAACTAGTTCTGGATTGAAAATCTCAACATCATGATCCGCTTGAATATCTGCTGCAGTAACAGCACCTTCGCCTGATTTTTCAATTGTTAAAATAACTTCATCTTTAGAGTTCAATGCAACAGCTAAGTTTTTAAGGTTTAGCATGATGTCGATCACATCTTCTTGAACGCCATCAATAGTTGTGTACTCGTGAAGAACACCTTCTATTTTAATTTCAGTTACCGCACAACCAGGTATTGAAGATAGCAATACACGTCTTAGAGCATTACCTAATGTATGCCCATAGCCGCGCTCCATCGGTTCGATGGTCACTTTTGAAAAAGTCGGAGTTACTGACTGAACTCCTGTAACTTTAGGCTGTAAAAAGCCTGAAAGTAAATTTTGCATTTTTTTTCCTCTTTAGATTACTTAGAGTACAGCTCAACAACTAGGTGTTCGTTAATATCCATATCAAGCTCAGCACGATCTGGAGTTGATTTATAAACGCCACTCATGTCTTTCACATTAACTTCAACCCATTCAGCAAAACCATAAATTTCGGCTACTGCTAGAGCATCTTTAATACGCTGTTGCTTCTTACCTTTTTCACGAATTGAAACAGTATCTCCAGGTGAAACTTGGAAAGACGGAATGTTTGTAATAACACCATTTACAGTAATTGACTTATGGCTAACTAACTGACGCGCTTCAGCTCTTGTACAAGCATAACCCATACGATAAACAACATTATCAAGGCGTCCTTCTAACAAACCAAGAAGGTTTTCACCTGTAGCACCTTTTTTAGAAGCTGCTTTCTTATAGTAGTTCCGGAATTGCTTTTCTAGTACACCATAGATACGACGTACTTTTTGCTTTTCCCTTAACTGTAATGCATAGTCAGTTAAACGAGTTCTTCTTGTACCATGCTGCCCAGGTGGCTGATCAAGTTTACATTTCCCTTCAAGCGACTTACCTCTGCTTTTTAGAAAAAGATCAGTGCCTTCACGACGGCTGAGTTTACATGTTGGTCCAATATATCTTGCCATAATAATTTCCTAGTTATACGCGTCGTTTTTTAGGTGGACGACAACCATTGTGTGGGATAGGTGTTACATCTTCGATGTAAGTAATGTTAAAACCTATGTTATTAAGTGCTCTAACAGCAGACTCACGTCCTGGGCCAGGGCCTTTAATTCTTACTTCAAGGTTTTTCATACCGAAGTCTTTTGCAACTTCGCCAGCACGTTCTGCTGCAACCTGCGCTGCAAAAGGCGTACTTTTACGAGAACCTCTAAATCCTGAACCACCAGCAGTTGCCCAAGAAAGTGCATTACCTTTGCGGTCTGTAATTGTGATAATCGTATTATTAAATGTAGCATGAACATGAACAATGCCATCAATTACATTCTTTTTAACTTTCTTTTTACTACGACTTGGTTTAGCCATACGACAAGTATCCTTTATTAAATCTTATTTTCTAATTGGTTTACGCGGACCTTTACGGGTTCTAGCGTTTGTTTTTGTACGCTGCCCACGAACAGGCAAGCTTCTACGATGACGAATCCCACGGAAACAGCCTAAATCCAACAAACGTTTGATATTCATCGATACTTCACGACGTAAATCACCTTCTATCAAATATTTGCCAACTTCAGTACGAACGAGCTCTAACTGATCTTCAGATAGCTCTCTTACTTTAGTCGCTGTATCAATTCCAACCGCTTCGCATATAGACTTTGAACGTGTTAGTCCAATCCCATAAATTGAAGTCAGTGAAATAACAATGTGCTTATTATCAGGTACATTAATACCAGCAATACGTGCCATTAATTCTCTCCGTTATTTTAGCCAGTAGAAAACCGGCAATTTTAATCTTTATTGTGAATAACTACAAGCTAAAGTATTAGCCTTGGCGTTGTTTATGACGTCCATCTTTACATATGACGCGAACAACTCGGTTACGCCTTACAACTTTACAGTTACGACAAATTTTCTTTACTGATGCTCGAACTTTCATATTTAAACTCCTACTAAAACCTTAACTTATTTGTTTTTAAGGTTTGCTTTTTTCATTAAACCTTCATACTGCTGAGACATAAGATGTGACTGCATTTGAGCAATAAAATCCATGACAACAACAACGATAATCAATAAGGATGTACCACCAAAGTAAAATGGCACATTCCAATATACAATCAAAAATTCAGGCAACAAACATACAGCTGTTATATACATTGCACCAATCAATGTAAGCTTAGTGATAACAGCATCAATATATTTAGTTGTTTGCTCACCCGGTCTAATACCTGGGATAAACGCACCTGATTTCTTTAAGTTATCCGATGTTTCTCTCGCATTGAACACCAATGCTGTATAGAAGAAACAAAAGAAAATAATCGCAGCGGCATAAAGCAAGACATATATTGGCTGTCCTGGCGATAGCATACTTGATAAATCCTGCAACCAAGCCATTCCTTCATTATTACCAAACCAACCAGCTATGGTTGATGGGAATAGAATAATACTTGAAGCAAATATCGGCGGTATAACACCAGCCATGTTCAACTTCAATGGTAAGAAACTTGATTGCCCAGCCATCATTTTATTACCTTGTTGACGCTTTGCATAGTTAATTGTTATACGTCGCTGAGCACGCTCAACAAAGATAACAAATGCTGTCACAGCAATAGCCACAAGAAACAACATAATAACCATTATGGCATTCATTTCACCTGAACTAACAAGCTCAAGAGTTCCACCAATTGCGGATGGTAATCCTGCAACAATACCGCCAAAGATAAGGATTGATATACCATTACCTATTCCGCGCTCTGTTACTTGCTCACCTAACCACATCAAAAACAATGTACCCGTCACCAATGTCACAACTGCTGTAAACATAAATGTGAAGCCGGGGTTAAATACAACAGGTAAACCACCAGCAGATTGGCCTTGAATAGCTGTCGCAACACCAAATGCTTGGAAAGTAGCCAATACAACTGTGAAGTAGCGAGTATATTGAGTAATTTTCCGTTTACCCGACTCGCCTTCTTTTTTAAGCTGCTCAAATTTAGGAACAACAGAAGTCATTAGTTGGATAATAATAGATGCCGAAATATATGGCATTATACCTAAAGCAAAAATACTTAAACGCTTAAGGGCCCCACCAGAGAACATGTTAAACATGTCAAGGATAGATTCACCTTGTTGCTCAAACATTAACGCTAAAGCATTTGGATCAATTCCAGGGACAGGAACATGCGCGCCAATTCTAAAGACAAATAAAGCACCTAATACGAAAAAGAGTCTTTTTCGTAATTCAGGCATATTACTCATCCCACCAGATGAACCCGCTGAAGCACCTAAAGCAGACATAAACTAAGCTAAACTTCCGCCAGCAGCTTCAATCGCTTTAACAGCACCGGCTGTTGCAGAAATACCCTTCAAACTAACTGCTGAAGTTATTTCACCTGAAAGAATCACTTTTACTCTTTTGGTAAACTCAGGAACAATATTTGCTTTGATTAGCACATCAACTGTAATTATATCTGCAGAAAGGCCAACCAGTTCATTCAATCTAACTTCTGAAGTTAATCGTTTTTTAGCTGAGGTGAAACCAATTTTAGGCAACCTACGCTGAATAGGCATCTGCCCACCTTCAAAACCAATTTTCGGCATACCACCAGAACGAGATTTTTGACCTTTATGACCACGGCCACAAGTTTTACCAAATCCAGAACCAATACCACGACCAACTCTTTTAGCTGCTTTCTTACTACCCGCAGCAGGCTTAATTGTATTTAAGAACATACTCATCTCTAACCCTCTTCAACCTGAAGCATATAGTGGATCTTATTGATCATGCCTCTATTTTCAGGTGTATCAATAACTTCAACTGATTGATGCATTTTACGTAGTCCAAGGCCAGCTGCACATGCTTTATGTGATGCTAAACGCCCGTTTTTACTACGAACCATTGTTACTTTAATTTTTTTATCACTCATTATTATTACCCAACAATATCAGCAACAGATTTACCACGTTTCATGGCAACCAATTCTACATTTGTCATATCTGACAAACCTTTAATCGTTGCTCTTACTACGTTTGCAGGATTGTTACTACCTACACACTTAGCAAGAACATCATGAACACCAACAACTTCAAATACAGCACGCATCGCGCCACCAGCAATAATACCAGTACCCTCTGATGCCTGCTTCATAAACACTTCAGCAGCGCCATATTTAGCTGTAATTGGGTATTGTAATGTCTGGCCACTTAAATTTACAGTTACCATGTTTTTACGTGCTTGTTCCATGGCTTTTTGGATAGCTACAGGCACTTCTCGTGCTTTACTAATACCAAAGCCAACACGGCCTTTGCCATCACCAACAACTGTTAGTGCGGAAAATCTAAATTGACGACCACCTTTTACTACTTTAGAAATTCTTCTAACAGTAATTAGTTTTTCTTGTAAATCGTCTTGCTGTTGATTATTTTGTCCAGGTGCTGATGCCATAATTGCCTCTAAAATTCCAAACCATTTTCACGTGCTGCGTCAGCTAATGCTTTTACGCGGCCATGATACTTATAACCAGAACGATCAAAAGCAACTTGTTTAACACCTGCTTTTGTCGCACACTCAGCAATTGCTTTACCAACAATTCCTGCTGCTTCGATATTACCGGCATTTTTAAATGAGCCTTTAACATCGCTTGATAGTGTAGAAGCAGATGCAACAACTACCGCACCATCAGCACTTGTTACTTGTGCATAAATGTGGCGAGGAGATCTGTATACGCTAAGACGCATTTTTCCACTTTCTTTAATACGCGATCTAGTTTTAGTCGCCCTGCGTAAACGTGAACCTTTCTTATCCATTATTTTACCTATTTCTTCTTAGCTTCTTTCATAACAACATGCTCACCTACATAACGAATACCTTTACCTTTATAAGGCTCAGGAGATCTGTAAGCACGAATGTCCGCTGCAACTTGACCAACTTGTTGCTTGTCACAACCTTTAACAATAATTTCTGTTTGGCTTGGCGCCTCAATTGTCATACCTTCTGGAATAGCGTATGCAACTGGATGCGAAAAACCTAATGTAAGATTTAGTGACTTACCTTTAACTTGAGCTCTGTAACCAACGCCACGTAGCTCTAATTTTTTCTCATAACCCGTTGTTACACCAACAACCATGTTATTAACTAAAGCGCGCATTGTTCCCGCAAGTGCAACAGATGACTTATCTGCCACTTTAGATTTAAAAGAAATGACACTGTCATTTACTTCAATATCAACGCAAGCTATATGGTTACATGTAAGCTCGCCGTTTTTACCTTTTACAGTGATCTGACCGGCTGCGTCTTTAAACTCAACGCCTGCAGGTAATTCAACTGGACTATTTGCAATTCTTGACATAATTAAACCCGACTTAGCTGATGTAACAAAGAACTTCACCACCGTGGCCCGCAGTACGCGCAGCACGATCTGTTAACAATCCTTTTGAAGTTGATATAACGGCGATACCTAGACCACCTTTAACCTTTGGTAAGCTATCTTTCGACTTATATATGCGAAGACCAGGCTTACTTACACGATCAATTGATTCAATAACAGGCTTACCTTGGAAATATTTCAAAGTGATTTCTAACGCTGGTTTACCGTCTGAATCTTCTGTTTTATTTGAACCTGTAACATAACCTTCTTCTTCTAAGATATTAGCTAGAGCTAGTTTCTTAGTTGAAAACGGCATGCTTACTGTTGTTTTTTCAGCAGACTGCGCATTACGAATGCGGGTCAACATATCTGCAATAGGGTCACTCATACTCATATGTATATTCCTCTTTTACCAGCTAGCCTTAGATAAACCAGGCACATCACCGCGCATAGTTGCTTCGCGTAACTTGTTACGCCCTAGACCAAATTTTCTATAATACCCATGCGGACGACCTGTAATATTACAACGGTTCCTCTGACGACTTGGACTTGAGTCTCTTGGCAATTTAACCAATTTAGCTTGCGCTTCTGCAACTTGATCGTATGTCGATTTTGGGTTTCTAATAATTTCTTTTAATGCCGCTCTTTTTGCAGCAAATTTCGCAACTAAACGAGTACGTTTGTCCTCTCTAGCTATCATTGATTTCTTAGCCATTCTTCTAACCTTGTTTTTTAATAGGAAGATTGAAGGCTTGTAGCAACGAACGGCCCTCTTCATCATTTTTTGCGGTCGTAGTGATCGCAATATCTAGTCCACGCAGCGTATCAATTTTATCGTAATCGATTTCTGGGAAAATAATTTGCTCAGTAACACCCATTGAGTAGTTACCTCTGCCATCAAAAGATTTAGCATTCAAACCACGGAAATCTCTAATTCTAGGAATAGCGATTGAAATTAAGCGCTCTAAAAAATCATACATACGATCATTTCTTAAAGTCACCTTACAACCGATAGGCATATCGTCACGGATTTTAAAGCCCGCAATAGATTTCTTAGATATAGTTATGATAGGTTTTTGACCAGATATCTTTTGCAAATCAGACACAGCGTTTTGAATAACTTTCTTATCCGCAACAGCTTCACCAACACCCATGTTTAATGTGATCTTGGTTATCTTAGGAACTTCCATTATAGATTTGAATTTCAAATCCTTCATCAAAGCAGGAACAATCTCTTTTTTATAACGATCTTCTAAAATTGACATATTTATTCTCTATCTACTTAAGCGTCAAGCACTTCGTTATTTGACTTAAAGAAACGAACTTTTTTGCCGTCCTCTAAAACTCTAAAGCCAACACGATCTGCTTTTTTTGTTTGAGCGTTATAAATGGCGACATTAGAAACATGAATCGGCATTTGCTTATCAATAATTCCGCCTTCAATACCTTTATTAGGGTTTGGCTTTTGGTGTTTTTTAACACTATTAATGCCTTCCACAAGAATCTTTTCTTCTGAAACAACTGATAAGACAAGGCCTTTTTTACCTTTATCCTTACCTGTTAGCACAATAACTTCGTCGCCTTTTTTAATTTTATTCATAATTAACTTTAAAAATTCTTTAAATAACTTCAGGAGCCAATGAAATGATTTTCATAAATCTTTCAGTTCTTAACTCACGTGTAACGGGACCGAAAATTCGAGTACCGATCGGTTGTAAATTAGCATTCAACAAAACAGCTGAATTGCCATCAAAACGAATAGCCGAACCATCAGGACGACGAATTGCTTTTTTAGTTCTTACAACAACAGCATTAACAACATCACCTTTCTTCACTTTACCGCGAGGAATTGCGTCTTTAATACTAACCTTAATAATGTCGCCAATTCTCGCATAACGCTTATGAGAACCACCAAGCACTTTAATACACATAACGCTACGAGCACCGCTATTATCGGCCACATCAAGCCTTGACTGCATTTGAATCATTACTTACTCCAACTAACTCTATTTTGTTTTTTCGATAATTTCGTGTAATTTCCAAGTCTTAGTCTTAGAAATAGGACGACAAGAAACTAACGATACGATATCACCTTCAGAGCATTCGTTCGCTTCATCATGGGCGTTATATTTTGTTGTTCTTTTAATCACTTTGCCATACAAAGGATGCTTAACTTGGCGAGTAACATTTACTGTAATAGACTTATCAGCCTTGTTACTTGTTACCACACCAGAAATAGTTCTCAGTGTTTGCTCTTCTGTACTCATTTAGACTCACCTGCTGCCTGCTCATTCAAAATGGTTTTAACTCGTGCAATATCACCGCGCACAACACCAAACTGATGAACTTGATTTAACTGACCAGTTGCACTTTGCATACGCAAGTTAAACTGCTCTTTTCTAAGCTCTAGCAATAATTCATTTAGCTCTTGAGCTGTTTTTTCTCTTAATTCTGAAGCTTTCATTACATTATTGTCCGTTCAGCAAATTTTGTTTTAAATGGTAGTTTTGCAGCAGCTAATTTAAATGCCTCAGTAGCAATTTCTTTAGAAACACCCTGCAATTCAAACAACATTGTACCTGGCTTGATTTGAGCAACCCAAAATTCAACACTACCTTTACCTTTACCCATACGTACTTCAAGAGGCTTTTTGGTAATTGGCTTATCAGGGAAAACCCTAATCCAAACTTTACCACCACGCTTAATGTGACGAGTAATTGTTCTACGACCCGCTTCAATTTGACGCGCAGTCATTCTTCCGCGCTCAATTGACTTAAGGCCAAACTCACCGAAGCTCACTGAGCTTCCACGATGCGCCAAACCAGTATTTCGGTTTTTATGCGCTTTTCTATATTTTGTTCTTTTTGGTTGTAACATCTTAAGTACCTATTCTCCTGTTACTTCCTTAGAACCTACAAGAGGAAGTGCTGACTTATCATCAAAAACTTCACCTTTGAATATCCAAACTTTGATACCCAAAATTCCGTAAGTTGTTAAGGCTTCAGTAAAACCATAATCAATATCCGCACGTAATGTATGCAAAGGAACACGGCCTTCTCTGTACCACTCATTTCGAGCAATATCAGCACCATTTAATCGACCACTAACTTTGATCTTTATCCCTTCAGCACCCAAACGCATTGTGTTAGTCACAGCACGTTTCATTGCACGCCTAAACATTATGCGACGTTCTAATTGCTGAGCAACGCTTTCAGCAACCAATAAAGCATCTAGCTCTGGCTTACGAATTTCTTCAACATTGATTTGAACAGGAACGCCCATTATTTTACTAACTTCAGCTCTTAACGAATCAACATCACCGCCTTTTTTACCAATAACAATACCAGGGCGAGCCGTGTGAATTGTTATCTGAGCATTACCTGCCGGACGATTAATTTGAATTTTACTCACTGACGCAGACATCAACTTCTTCTTCAAGAAATCTCTGGCAATCAAATCCTGCCTTAACATTTCAGGATAAGCTTTTGAACTTGCGTACCAACGTGAATTCCAGTCTTTTACAATTCCAAGACGTATACCGGTTGGATGTACTTTTTGACCCATATCTATTTACTCTTATTTAGTATCACTAACTTCAATAGTTAGATGGCAGTTTCTTTTAAGGATTTTATTACCACGGCCTTTAGCACGCGCTTTAAAACGTTTATATGTTGGCGCTTCATCGACAAACACTGTCGAAATAAACAACTCATCAACATCAGCCCCTTCATTATGTTCAGCATTAGCAATAGCAGAGTTAAGAAGTTTCTTAAAACTGTCAGCTGCTTTACGTGTACTGAAACTCAAAAGATTCAATGCACCCTCAACATCCTTTCCGCGGATTTGATTAGCAATCAAACGGCCCTTTTGGGCAGAGAAATTTGCATTTTTTAATATAGCTCTAACTTCCATTACTTCACCAATTATCTTGATTTCTTATCGATGATATGGCCACGGTATGTACGCGTTAAAGCGAACTCACCTAGCTTATGACCAACCATATTTTCAGTAATTAATACTGGCATATGCTGCCTTCCATTATGGATGGCAATAGTCAAACCAACCATGGTTGGCGAAATCATTGAACGTCTAGACCAAGTCTTAATTGGTCTGCGATTATTACTTTCTACAGCCGCCTCTACTTTCTTCACTAAATGAAGATCAACGAACGGCCCTTTTTTAATGGATCTTGGCACAATATATCCTTAACGTTTTGTTCTGTTTCTAACAATCAACTTGTCTGTGCGTTTGTTCTTACGCGTCTTATAACCCTTTGTTGGCATACCCCAAGGTGACACCGGATGACGACCACCAGAAGTACGACCTTCACCACCACCATGCGGATGATCAACTGGGTTCATAGCTACACCACGAACCGTTGGTCTAACACCTCTCCAACGTTTAGCGCCAGCTTTACCTAACGAGATCAAACTATGCTCTGAGTTACCAACTTCGCCAATAACAGCACGACAATCTGATAATACTTTACGCATCTCACCTGAACGCAATCTTAGCGTCACATGAGCACCATCTCTAGCAACTATTTGAACAACAGTACCCGCACTACGAGCAATCTGAGCACCTTTACCAGGTTTTAATTCAACACAATGAACTTGAGTACCAACGGGAACATTTCGCATTGGCAAACAATTACCTATATTAATTGGGGCTACTTCTGAAGAAATAATCTCATCACCAACGCTTAAGTCCTTTGGTGCAATGATGTATCGTCTTTCGCCGTCATTATATAGTATCAGCGCAATATTAGCAGTTCTATTTGGGTCATATTGCAGACTTTCTACTTTTCCAGGGATATCAAGCTTATCTCTTTTAAAATCGATAATTCGATAATGCTGCTTATGTCCGCCGCCACGATGTCTTGTCGTAATACGACCATTATTATTTCTACCACCTGATTTTGACTTTTTAGCCAATAACGGTGCATGAGGCGCATCTTTGCTTAGATCAGGATTCTTAACCCTAATAACAAAGCGTGAGCCCGGTGAAGTTGGTTTTGATTTTACAATAGCCATAAGATTTTATATCTTTCCAATTAAGCAGAAACGAATTCTATTTCTTGCCCTGATTTAATACGAACATACGCTTTTTTAACATCGGAACGCTTTCCGAGGCCTTTACTAAAACGTTTGACCTTGCCTTTCATGTTTAGAGTTTTAACTGATTCAACATTAACATCAAACAGCTTTTCAACCGCTGCTTTGATTTCTGTTTTAGTCGAGTCATTACGTACTTTAAATACATACTGATTGTTATTATCTGCAGCCAGTGAGCTTTTCTCTGTGACAACAGGCGCTACAATCAACTGTAATAAAAATTCCTGATTCATTTCAAACGCTCCTCAATTAATGCAACCGCATCAGCCGTCATACATACTTTCTCATATGCTAGCAGCGAAACAGGGTCGATATCATAAGCCGTACAAACCTCAACCTTATGAAGGTTACGACTAGCTAAATCTAAATTAGCATCTTCAGCAGCAAGAACAAATAAAACACTTGTTAAACCATTCTCAGCCAAAATACCGCTCAAAACTTTTGTTTTAGGCTCATCAATAGAGAAGCCATCAACAATAACTAAACGCTCTTGGCGAATAAGTTCAGAGAGGATAGATCTCATACCTACCGCATACATTTTTTTGTTTAGTTTCTTACTGTGATCTTGAGGCTTAGCAGCAAAAGTCACACCACCTGTACGCCAAATCGGACTTCTAATCGTTCCAGCTCTGGCACGACCCGTTCCTTTTTGCTTCCAAGGTTTTACGCCACCACCACTCACTTCTGAGCGTGTCTTTTGAGCGCGTGTTCCAGCTCTTGCGTTAGCCATATAGGTTACAACAAGCTGATGTATGATTCCTTCGTTATAGTCTTGGCCAAAAACAGCTTCCGACAAATCTTTACCTACGACAGGCGATTGAATATTCATATATATGCCTATTTATTAGTTTTAACTGCTGGAGTAATGACGATATCGCCAGTTTTAGCTCCAGGAATTGCGCCTTTAATAAGAACAACTGACTTATCAGCATCAACTCTTACTATTTCTAAGTTCTGAGTCGTTACTCTTTCAGCACCCATGTGACCCGCCATCTTCTTGCCTTTAATAACGCGGCCAGGTGTTTGACATTGGCCAATAGAACCAGGCGCACGGTGAGAGATAGAGTTACCGTGAGTTGCATCTTGCATTTGGAAGTTATAACGCTTAATAACACCAGCAAAACCCTTACCTTTACTGTTGCCACGAACATCAACTTTCTGACCCGCTTCGAACAAGTCTAGAGGAAGATCAACACCTACTTCAAGATCTGAGTCTTCATCAAGTCTAAATTCCCACAAACCTCTACCAGCGTCCACACCAGCTTTTGTAAACTGACCCGCTTTCGCTTTGTTTACTCGTGCATTTTTAACTTCACCCGTTGTTACCTGCACAGCAGAATAACCATCAGACTCTTGCTTGAAAACACGAGTAACTCGGTTAGACAGAATTTGCACAACAGAAACTGGTATTGAAATACCATCTTCTGTGAACAGTCTTGTCATACCGCATTTACGGCCTACTAATCCTAAAGACATGATTTATCCTATATTCTTTGTTTTAACTGAATTAATTCAGTTTAATTTGAACGTCAACACCAGCTGACAGATCCAATTTCATAAGCGCATCAACTGTTTTATCAGTTGGCTCAACAATATCCATCATACGTTTGTGCGTACGAAGCTCATATTGATCTCGAGCATCCTTGTTAACATGCGGAGAAATAAGCACGGTAAAACGCTCTTTTTTTGTTGGCAAAGGAATCGGGCCCATAACTTGAGCGCCTGTTCTTTTAGCTGTTTCAACAATTTCACGAGCTGCATGATCAATTAAACGATGATCAAAACCTTTTAAACGAATTCTAATAGACTGTTTAGACATAATAATTACTCAATAATTTTAGCAACAACACCCGCACCAACTGTACGGCCACCTTCACGAATAGCGAAGCGCAGACCATCTTCCATGGCGATTGGGTTGATTAATTTAACGGTCATCTTGACGTTATCGCC
>Ga0209081_1001153_pt1 | contig 15789 bp, 7 predicted proteins | sample GOMGulsemesocosm_4_FD_184636 | JGI IMG/M metagenome (GOLD analysis project Ga0209081, IMG submission 184636) | Methane-oxidizing microbial communities from mesocosms in the Gulf of Mexico - GOM15B Gulf of Mexico (SPAdes) (version 2) | ecosystem: Environmental > Aquatic > Marine > Cold seeps... | reverse complement strand
CCTCGGCATCGGACTACCTTTGGTGAGGCTTTTACGCGTGTTCACCAGTTGGCGAACGCATTGGCAAAACTCGGTTGCGCGCCGGGCGACCGTATCGCCACTCTGGCCTGGAACGACTATCGTCATTTCGAATTGTACTATGCGATCAGCTGCTCGGGTTATGTTTGCCACACGATTAATCCACGGCTCTTCCCTGAGCAGGTTTCCTACATAGCTAATCACGCCGAAGACCAATGGGTTTTTGTCGACCCGGCATTTGTGCCCATGTTGGAACAACTACAGGCTGAATTAAAAACAGTGCGAGGGTTCGTGGTAATGACCAGTAAGGCCGCCATGCCTGAAACCTCGTTAAAAAATGTACGTTGCTACGAAGAGTTAATTGAAGCAGAACCAGAAAATTACGACTGGCCCGAGCTTGATGAAAACAGCGCCAGTAGCCTTTGCTATACCTCTGGTACTACAGGTAACCCAAAAGGTGTGCTGTATTCCCACCGGAGTACGGTACTGCATTGTCTGGGAACAAGCTCAAAGGCAACGCTAGGGCTCGATCCTGATGAAACTATTATGCCCGTCGTGCCAATGTTTCATGTCAATGCCTGGGGTACGGTTTATGGTGCCGCTGCGGCAGGCACCAAGCTGGTTTTCCCGGGGCCAAAAATGGGCGATGGTGAAACCCTTGCTTCGTTAATCAATGAAGAAGGTGTGACCTTTGCGTTGGGTGTGCCGACAGTGTGGCTGGCGTTGGTTACTTATTTACAGGAAACAGGTAGTAAAGTTGAAACCTTGCAGCGACTGGTAGTGGGTGGTGCAGCATGCCCACGGTCACTAATGGAAGCAATGGATGCCTACGGTGTTGCCATGCACGTCGGTTGGGGTATGACAGAAATGAGCCCACTGGGTACATATAACACTCTCTTGCCGTGGATGCATGATTTACCCGACGATGAAAAAATGGCTTATCGCCTGAAAGCCGGTCGCTTAATTTACGGTGTTGAAATGCGCATTGTCGATGAGGAGGCAAAAGAATTAGCCTGGGATGGCGAAGCCTCGGGCCGTTTACAAGTGCGCGGTCCCTGGATCTGCAAAAGCTATTACAAACTGGAAGATTCCGATGCCCACCTGCCCGATGGCTGGTTTGATACGGGCGATGTGGCAAGCATCGACAAGTATGGTTTTATGCAGATAACTGACCGTACTAAAGATGTGATTAAATCCGGCGGTGAATGGATCAGCTCCATTGATGTCGAAAACGCCGCGATGGGTCATGAGGATGTTGCTGAGGCTGCGGTTATCGGCGTACCACACCCGAAGTGGACAGAGCGTCCTCTGTTAATTGTAGTCAAGCGCCCCGATAGTGATCCTAAAAAAGAAGACTTGCTAGCTTACCTCGACGGAAAAATCGCAAAATGGTGGATTCCAGAAGACTGCGTTTTTGTTGATGAAATCCCCCACACTGCAACGGGGAAAGTGAGTAAAAAAGATTTGCGCAAAGTATTCAGTGATTACAGTTATAAATAAGTACGCTGTGAATACGAATTCGATTTTTTCAATCAATTTTTAATTCAGTAAATTAACAATTTCACCAACAGGTTAACTATGTCAGTTCCACTATTAAATGACCGTGATGTCGAGTTTTTGCTTTATGAATTTCTTGATACGGAAAAACTTTTAGAGCGCCCTCGCTATAGCGAACACTCCCGAGAAATTTTTGACGCCTCACTACGAACCGCAAAAACAATTGCCGAAAAATACTTCGCCAATCACCTGGTAGAAGGTGATGCAAACGAGCCGACACTAGTAGATGGCGTCGTTAAAATGATTCCCGAAACGAAAGTAGCATGGGATGAATTTGCTAATGCCGGTTTTTTAGCGGCTCATCAGGATTACGATGAAGGTGGCATGCAAATGCCCGAAGTTGTCTTTCGTATGGTGATGGCCTATGTCAATGCCGCTAATATCGGTACGGCGGCGTATCCATTTGTTGCAACAGGTTCTGCAAATTTAATACGAGCCTTCGGGTCGGATGAACAAAAAGCTAAGTTTCTAACCTTGATTATGGACGGCCGAAGTAATGGCACGATGTGCCTTACAGAGCCGGGTCAGGGCTCAGCACTCGGCGATATCACTACCATGGCCGAGCAGGCAGATGACGGCACCTACCGCATCTTTGGCCAGAAAATGTTTATTTCCTGTGCCGATCATGACATCGCCGGTAATGTGATTCACATGGTGCTGGCAAAAATCAAAGGTGCCCCTCCGGGGGTCAAAGGTATTTCCCTTTTTATTGTGCCGAAGTTTTTAGTCAATGATGATGGTACACCCGGTGAGCGCAATGATGTTGTCGTTGCCGGACTCAACCATAAAATGGGTTATCGGAACACGACTAATGCTGCATTGAACTTTGGTGAAAAAGATGGCGCTATTGGCTATCTCGTTGGTGAGGCGAATAAAGGCCTCGGCTATATGTTTCAAATGATGAATGAGGCGCGTATAGGTGTTGCCTTGGGTGCTGCTGCGATTGCCTACCAGGGTTTTAATCATTCATTAGATTATGCCCGGCAACGGCCTCAGGGACGCTTGGCGTCGTGTAAAGATCAATCGTCACCACAGGTCATGTTAGTAGAGCATGCCGACGTACGCCGTTTGTTACTCGCGCAAAAAGCCTATTCTGAAGGCTCTATGGCAATGTGCATGTTTGGTAGTAGTTTGTTTGAAAACCAGAACAGCGCACCAACGGAAGAGTTGCGAACACGCAATGCACAACTCCTGGATTTATTAACACCTATCATTAAGTCATGGCCATCAAAATACGGCTGTATATCGAATGATATGGCGATTCAGATATTGGGCGGGGCTGGGTACACGCGTGAATACCCAGTAGAGCAACTCTACCGAGATCAACGCCTTAACCCTATTCACGAAGGGGCGGAGGCCGTTCATGGTCTCGATTTATTGGGCCGCAAGCTGAATTTATACGATGGCGCTGGTTACCAGTTTTTTAAAGAAGATATCGCGCAAGACATTACTCGTGCTAAAACTTTAGAGTCAGTTAAAAGCTTGGCAGTACAGCTCGAAAATGCCGTGGTATTACTGGATAAAACGACGGAATCACTGCAGCAGCAAATGGCAGAAGATATCGATCGTGGCCTGGCAAACGCAACGGTTTATCTTGATATGTTCGGTCGAATTGTTGGTGCCTGGATTTGGTTGAAGCAGGGCTTGATTGCGGAAGAGGCATTGCAATCAAAACTGCATGAAAGTGACGAGCATTTTTACCAGGGAAAATTACAGGCTGCTAATTATTATATTGAATGGGAATTGCCGGCGGTAGAGCAGTATGCCGAGTTATTACAGGCCGGCAATAGCGTGACCTTTGAAATGCAAGATGAGTGGTTTTAAATAACTAAAAGGTTCTGCTTGATATATGCAGTGAGCCGCTAGCGAAGCTATCCCTTGCTAGCGGCGTGAATTATCTGAACTGCCTTCCTTAGGTTTGTCACGTTGTTTCTTACGGTGAGATTCCCCTCTGACTTTGAATTCACTCAGGTAGATTCGCTCGAACTCTTCCCTTGGCAAGGGGCGGCTAATTAGATAGCCCTGTACAGTATTACAGCCAAGTTCTTTTACGATGGCCATCTGTTGTTCGTTTTCCACCCCTTCTGCAATAGTGGTGAGACTTAAACTATCGGCTAGAGCAATAATACCTTTAACGATGGGCTTGTCATCGGAATTGATTTCAATCTCTTTAATAAAAGAACGGTCAATTTTTAATATATCGACGGGAAGGTTTTTCAAATAGTTAAGCGATGAATAACCAGTGCCAAAATCATCAATAGCTAAAACAAAGCCCATGTCTTTTAGAGCAAGTAATTCCTTCTTGCTTTTTTCGGGATCGTCCATGAGCATACTTTCAGTGAGCTCAAGTTCGACAAGGGCTGGGGAGACCCCTGTTTTCTCCAGTTGATGTTTTAGAAAGTCAGATAGTGCGCCAGGGGTCTCAAGGTCTTTGGCAGATAGATTAATAGAGAGTTTGACGTCAAATTTTTGTTTCTGCCATTCGCTTATTTGTGCAAATGTTTGGCTAATTACCCAAAAGGTTAAATCTTTGATTAACCCCGTTTCTTCAGCAAGGGGTATAAACTCAGCTGGGCTTAGGAAGCCGTGCGTAGGGTGTTCCCAGCGGATGAGTGTTTCGGCAGCGATAATTCTGTTTGATTTGAGTTCGAGTTGTGGCTGATAGTGAAGAACTAATTGATCGTGCTTAATTGCATAACGTAACTGATGTTCAAGCTCTAAGCGTCGTGCAACCTTATCCTCCATCCCCTGTTGGTAAAAGCTGTAATTATTCCTACTCTTTTTTGCACTAAACATCGCGAGGTCAGCATGTTTGAGTAAGGCGTTAACATCGTCGCCATCGTCTGGGTACACAGAAATCCCCAGACTAGCGGTAACGAACATTTTTTGCTGGATAAAGACGAAAGGGCTGCTGATTGAACTGCAAATATTTTGTGCGATGGTACTGATCGCTTCAGGGCCGTCAATATTTTCAAGAACAATAGTGAATTCGTCACCACCAAGGCGGGCTACAAAGTCGCTTTCACGAACGGCACTTTGTAATCGGTCGGCAACCGCCTTAAGTAGTAAGTCGCCAATATTATGCCCAAGAGAATCATTAATGTTTTTAAAGTGATCCAGATCCATGAATAGTACAGCAAAGCTTGAATTATCAAGCTTTGCGCGATTAAGAATTAAGCGCAGGTCCTGCATTAATTTACTACGATTGGGCAGGCCTGTAAGGGAGTCATGGTAAGCAAGTTCTTTAACGCGTTTTTCAACACGGTTAGCCTGTAACAGCCGAGAAACTCTTTCTTTGAGGACTGTGAAGTTTAGGGGCTTGGTAATGTAGTCAGTAGCGCCAGAAGTAAATGCTTTGTTAATGGCCTCGTCATCTTCAAGGGAGGTGATCATCAAGATGGGTGTTTCATTAAAATTGGGAAGAGTACGGATGGTTTTGCATGCTTCGAAGCCATCAATTTCAGGCATGATGGCATCCATCAGTATGAGATCGGGTGTGTCCTGTTTACAAAAGCTTATTGCCTGTTGGCCATTTCTTGCTTCAAAAATAAGAAATTTTTTATCGGTAAACATGTTTTTTAAGGCAAGGCGTATTGTGCGATCGTCATCGACAATAAGAAGTTTGTGCTTCTGTTGGTTAATATCCTCTGCATTTGATAGAGGATTGAGAATATTGTTTTCAATATCGCGTTTTAAAATTTGAAAGTCATCAACTAATGCTTCAATGTAAATATCGCACTGGTGTAGTTGTTGGTTTTTAGCAAGGTGTTCAATAATTTTTGCTGTTTCAAGAAAGTTGTTTGCTCCAAAGTTACTTGCGCTACCTTTTAATGTGTGGGCAAGTTCTCGTACGTTTTTTGAGCTGCCTCGCTGCAGTGCCTGTTTAAGTGAGTCGATATATATAGGTGAGTCTTCAAGAAAGGCTTCAAGCATTTTTATGACGACATCGCCGATGCCTTCGAAGAGGTCTTCCATTATTTTTGGGTTGTAAGCTAATACTTCGGTTTCTTCTTGCTGCGTAGATTCGACGTTACTAACGTTATTTTCTAAAATTTCTACGTGCGGATTAGATATCCAGTGTATGAGTTCGTCGCGGAGTTTGTTAAGCCTTAGGGGTTTTCCGATTGATCCATCCATTCCTGAAACAAGGTATTTATTCTTATCTTCAGTGGAGGTGTTTGCACTCATGGCAATGATGGGTATATGTGTATTCGTTTCTAATTTGCGAATTTCCTGAGTTGCCTCAAAACCATCCATCACAGGCATATTGCAATCCATTAGAATTAGACTGTAACTATGCCTTTGTACTTTTGTAACTGCATCTTGGCCATTAATCGCTATGTCTGATCGATAACCAAGTTTGTTCAGCATTTCTCGGGCAACTTGTTGGTTCACCCTGTTGTCGTCCACAATGAGTACGTTTTCATCAGCATGGTTGGCAGTAGCTTGGGTTTTTGCTCGTATCACCTGTTGTCCGGGATTGCTGGTGAGTGCACTAGCTTTAATATTAAAAAGTTGGTCAAAAGAAGATCGCAACAAAGGTTTTTCAATGGTTAAAAAACGATGCGATTCGAGCTTGAGTGATCTAAATGGATTGACAAGAATAGCAACTGTTACATTGTGTTTAGAGATCAGTCGCGATAATAAGGGTAGGAACTCTTGTTCATTGAGATAATAAAGTTCTTCGTCAATTATAATAAACTCAAAATCAATCTCAGCCTTTTCAAGACGAGATATTTCCAATTGGGCGGCACGTAAACTCCCTGTGGTGATACAGAGAAAATCATTGGTTTGTATGGCGGAGGTGGTGAATAGCCTAACGATCACGCTAGAGGTGATCAATAATGCATGTCTTTGCTCATCAAGCGATAGCCCGATGTGGCTGCCGGGTTCCGTGGTTAGGCGTTCAATCGGTATGGTGAATGTGAATGTCGATCCTTTCGTTGGTACGCTGTTGAGTGCTATTTCGCCACCCATCAGCTCGATGATTTGTTTGCAAATTGTTAGTCCAAGGCCGGTGCCGGTATAAGCTTTGGTAGTTGAAGAGTCGGCCTGTGTGAATGCGTCAAAAATACTCAATTGGCTTTCTTCTTTAATGCCGATCCCTGTATCACGTATTTCAAATTCAATTTCAGGAAGGGGGCCGCGTTTATATCGGATACGTAAAAAGACTTCACCGGTATCAGTGAACTTTATAGCATTGCCTAACAAATTAATAAGGACTTGCCGTGTTTTGGCAGCATCAATGTGTACAAGGTATGATGTTGAATTGTCTTCTATATCATAGCCGAAGTTTAATTTTTTACTCAGGGCCTGGGTGGAAAGAAGCTGGATAACCTCCTCGGCAAGATCACGAATATTCGTTTCTTGTAAATGAATATCCATATTCCCCGTTTCCATTTTTGAGAAATCAAGGATATCTTCAATTAAGTCGAGTAAATTCTCTCCTGAGTTTTTTGCAATATCGATATATTCGGCCTGCCGAGCATTGAGCCGAGTTTCATTCAATAAATCCATCATGCCGAGAACAGCATTAAGTGGTGTGCGTAATTCATGGGTAACATTCGCCACGAATTCGCCCTTAACTCTCGCAGTTTCGAGGGCTTTATCATGTGCTGTTTTAAGTTCTTCTTCTCTATTTTCGATGCCATCCATCATTGTATTGAAGGCGTGTTGCATTTTAGCAACATCAGGCTGGCCTCCAATAGTGGCTCGGATGGCAGTGTTACCCTGTTCAGCCTGGCCCATTACCAGGGCAAGTTGTTCTACAGGTTTAGTGATTCGTCTTGATATTCGATAAAGAGTTAAAATGATTAAAATTGCAATTGCAAAGGCTACAATAAAGCTGGTCTGATAGGTTTTCCGTTGCATTAATAGAAGAGGGGCTTTGCTCATTGAAAGTGTAACGTGGCCTAGCAAGGTATTTTCTTCTTCAGTTTCCTGATAAATATCTGTTAATTCCTCATCAAAACCAGCTTCGGAAAAAACAGGAGCAGAAAAAATCCATTCACCTTCATCTTCAAAAACATGAATAGCTGAGTCTTTGCTGACGACGGTTTTGGTCGTCGTGATGTCAATGTTACGAGCATGGTATAAGACGGTCCCGTCTATAGCTTTTAGTTGTAAAACTTCAATATCGGGGAAGCCTGCGATCGACTTTACAGCGCTTTGTGCGGCGTATTCACTTTGGTAAAGTAGAGCGAGTTTACTTTGAGAGGCAAATGTTTGGGTTATTTGAATGCCCTGGGCATGCATCTGTTTTTTAAGGATGTCGTTAGTCTTACGGCCTACGGCAAAGGAGACGAGTGTTGACATCAGGATGACAGCAATGATGAAAATAATGATCAGCTGTTGACTGAATTGAAGGTTTAGTAGTTTCTTTCCTGTTTGCCTAAACATTAGTCAAAACCCCTATAACATCCGGTGGATATTTAGTCCACGGATACTGTTGGGTATGATGCCCAGGTGCTTGCTGGTGCGTTTATTGATAATAAGATGTACATTTCTAAGAGGCACTAAACCCATATTTTGTGCGTTAGTCGTCTTCTCGTGTTGCTGTGCAATTTCGGCTAGAGCTACGCCCATTTTCTCGTTGTCAGGATAAACAGAGAATAGCGCCCCGCGTTTGACATGACTAGGGTTGGATGAAAAAACGGCTATTTTTTTCTTCCAGGCGGCTTCTAGAATTAGCATCAATATACTAGGCTCATTGAGGTTGGCGCCGCGCATGAGCCAAATAGCATCGTTACTTGTGGCCTTGTTTATTATCTTAAGGTATTTTTCTGCAGCTTGTTGTAGAGATTCCGCCTCTTCACTGTGCAGTGTTTTTCCTTGTTTTTTTAAGTAGATTTCAGCGCGTTCTAGCTGATCGCGTCGGTTAATGTCAGCAACAACATAAATATTATCGACAAAGGGTGCCATTGTTAATAAGTTCGATAAAAGAACTTCGGGGTCAGGGGTCATTGAAATACCTGAAACAGGCTGCTCTGTTTTTGTTATGGCCCCCGCAACGATGGGAACAGGTAGCTTTAATTGGCTTACTGTATTAAGTGATTCCTTTCCGAGGGTTATCAATATATCGGGCTGATATTTTTCAACGCCTTTACTCAGCACCTGATTTTTATCATTGGCTGTAAGTTCAATTTTTTGAGTTGTGCCGGGGTAGCTTTCGCGTATCCCTTTAATAATAGCTTGGTATATTTTGTTGTAAGGCGCCTTTACCGAGGGGTAGACAACAAGTAGGCCTGACGATAAAGCATTGCAGGGCAGGAATATCTGCCCGAGTAAAATCAGGGCGAGCAATGATGAGCGCATCCATTGGGAAGTGAATGAGTTGTCTTTTTTTATAAAACGTAAAATCATTAGCGAAATATTTAGATTATTTTTTAAAATTTATAGCGAATATCGCCATAAATACGACGACGTTCTAGGGGGAGGTCATTGCTAATAGCAGGTAGGGGTTGTCCGTTGATACTAGGCTCTCGGGCATCATCATTAAAAATATTTTTGCCAATCAGTCCTAGTTCTAACTTGTCAGTAAATGACTTGCGAAGCGTAAAGTCGATAGTCGTATAATCCTTGATATCTTTTCTGTTGTCGTTAAATACTCGATTCCTATCCATTACGCGATTGGCCTGAAGACTAATGTCCCATTCATTCGCTAAGGCGATGTTGGTGCGTATATAGAACTGCTGTTCTGGTGCATTTGCAGTGTCGGCGTTATTAAGTTCATCTTCTGATTTTTGCCATGAGTAATTACTCAGCACGGATAGATGGTCATTCACCTGCCACGATGCTTCGAGCTCAATGCCATGGCCTTCCTGCTCTCCAGTATTCTGTGCAGTACGAGTTTGGTTGGCATTGGGGACAAACTGAATAATATCTTTCCAGTAATACTGGAAGAGGTTGAGGTCAACACTTAAGTCGTAGGTGGGTTTATAGTTAAAAGCCAATTCGTAACTTTTTAGTGTTTCCGGTTCCAGGTCAGGATTACCAAGAAATAGCGGGTTAGTTTGTTCGCCTGCTTCTCCAAACGACGGTGCCCTAAATGCTTCACCGTATAATGCTTTTACGGTTAGGTTGTGTCGTGCTGACCAGACGAGTGCGATGCGAGGGTTCGTGGTGTCACCGAAATCTGAATAGTGATCAAAGCGTATGCCAGTTGTTAGCTCCCAATCATCGGCTAAATGCCACACATCCTGTATAAATACATGGCTATTTTCACGTTCGTTTTCATCAAGGAAAACAAGGGGGGTATCAGAAACATCGACGAGAGGGCTGCCGGGTAAAATGGGAAGGCCTGTGGCAGGGTTAAGACCGAAGTTCTTTTCTTCCCTGGTTTTATAGATGTCACCAAAATAATAACCAATGCCACCCATGAACTCATGACGGGCAATACCGCGATAGGTTGCATTCAGGTTTGTGCGGTAATGGCGTTCGTAAACTTCAGGGTTGCCTATGAGTCCGCTGGGGTAGGGGAATGAATTTGATGGGGAGACTGTCGTGCCTGGCGGTAATAGGATTAAGTTTTCATCGACCTCCTGGCTGGTCTGAAGATAGCTAACAGTCGCCTTAATACCGATATTCTGAGTGAAGTTGATATTATCGTAGCTAAGGTCAGCATTATAACGTTCGCTGGCGGCTTGCCCTTTTGGGTCTAGAGCTTGAGCAACACCGGTACCAAGGCCAAGCTGTTTTCTTATTTGGCTACCGGCATGAAAAGTGAATTTCCCATAAGTGAGTTCTAGCCTGGTATCGATACTCTTGCCTTCCCGGTTGATGCTTCCGGGTGCCAGAGATGCGTCGGTACCGGTGAGAGCATCCAATATTGATTGGGCATCGTTGCCGATTCTTTCACTACTACCATCGGTTTTACGGCCTTCAATTATTGCCATATAACCGAGCCCGTTAGCCTCTCCGCCGGTTTGTAGCCAAAAATTCTTGCTGTTCGATGTGCCGTAGCGAATGCCGCCAGAGGTGCCAGAAATTTCCGCTGGCGTCCGGGTGATTATGTTAATAACACCCGCAAAGGCATCCGCACCATAAACTGCGGACCCTGGGCCTCGAATAATTTCAATACGAGATATCGCCTCAACAGGCATCCCGCCCCAGGCTAAATTTCGATCGCCGTAGAAAAGGTTGGTCAGAGGGATGCCATTAATCAGCATAAGTACTTGTGGATTGGTGGTGGTATGAATACCTCTAAAGCTGTAAATAGGGGTGTAGCCTGCATTTCTTGAAACATGTAAACCCGGGACGGTTTCTAAAATTTCATCGATATCTGTTGCCCCTATTTGAAGAATATTCTTTGCTGTAATAACGGATGCGACAGCAGGGGCTTTCGAGATGGGCTGGGATGTTCCCGTTGCAATACTAATAAATTCTTCGTCGCCAAAAAAACTGGCCAGCTCATCTTCATCTTGCGCTATTGCCGTGAGGGCCGGCAGCAGAAATATTGTGATGACAAGTGGTAAGTAGCGTTTAAAAAACATCATTAATTAACCCAACTGCGTTTGGTTACGGATGTTGAGTTAATACGATCAACACTCAGGGGGTAAAAAGTACCTTCGGGTTTACTGAGTGTACTTAAGTGGCTGGGGAGTATTCCTCCAATAAATGCAATCGTGCTCGTGTGGTAGTACTCATCGGCTGTCATGCCGGCATCTGCAGCGGTTGCGGCATTAAACGCCGCAATATTCATTTTGAATTTATAGCGCGTACCTTTTAGATAGTCTTCTATTTCAAAGGCGAGTTTTAAATATTCTCCCTTGTCAGCGTCCATTTTTGCCAGGAAGCGCAACCCAGGGGCTATGCGTTCATCTTCATCCGTTAAGGGGCGACCATAACCACTGATGCAGCGTTTGGCTTTGAGTTCTTCTTTAACAATTGCTTCAATAGAAATACCTTGTTTCTTCTTTTCCGCCGCTTGATAGAGGAAATTAAGCGCTCCTTTAATGGGCTTTAGTCCGTAAATCGTGGCTTCAGATGCGGCGACGCCTGCGGATACGGCGAGGGCTCCCGTCGACCGAGTCGTTCCCGCAAGGGCCGCTATTCGATTGTTCCACAGCCTCGGGTCAGGATAGCTAGTCGTTAGCAGGGATAAGCCTTCGATGATCTTTGCCAGCCTGGGGTTGTGTTTGCCAGTGACCGCAAAAAGGATATATTCCATCCAGCTATAATCATTCAGCTCTGTAAAGAGATCTTTCCCCCGCAGTACCACGCGTTCTGCAGGAAACCAGGCGCCCATCGCTGTCTGCCAATTATCTTCATAATGGCTTAGCAGTTCTGGGCCTGTTAATGATGTGTTGTTTTGTGTATTCATTGCTTATTACTTACTTCTTTGTCGACGGGCCGGGATCATCCGTTAGAGTAAGGCCAGCACCAAAGAATGGATAGCGATTCCATCCCATTCTTTCCTGCTCGAGAGCGTGAGCCGCTGCACCGGGTAGCCGCAGCAGTAGAAAGAGCATTTCAGCCTCTTCAGGCTTAAAGTCAAGGGTGAAAAAAGTCGCTGCAGCAATACCTGAAAAGGACAGTGGCGATTGCGCCTGCTGTTCTAGTAGCAGGCGATTGGATTGTAGCCAAATAAGCTCGTCGTTGTGTTCAATATTGGCGAGGTGGTTCAGTAGCTGTCGTACCGGTTTTGGGCAGCTAGCGCCATTAGGATCAAAGCCCGGCGTGTGTTCCATTTCTGGCCAGACATCGCCGGTGTCATAGAGGGGCGGGTTCTTAATAATATTGATCCAACTATCGATATCTGTACCGCATTGTTGCCAATATTGCATAGCCGTAAAGACTTCGCGGGCCCCGCCAAGGTTGCCGGCACCGATAGAGATGGAGGCAATCAATGCGGCGGCATGAGTCGAGCCGCCAACGCCCGCATTCATTGCGCCACGCACGGACGCGTCGCGGGGGCCAGGGTTGGCGAGGGCGACGGCAAGCCCCTCGAGTGTACGCACCTGTGCTTTACTGGGCGGGTCCAGTTTGAAGAGAAGCCAGAGGTACTCAATAAAACTGACTTTGCCGAGCAGGTCTCCGTAAACATCATAGCCTGCACAATAGCTTGCCGTGGCGGCGAAGGGGTTGTCCGGTTCCGCTTCTTCTCGCCAAATTTTAGTGGTGATTTGCTCGCGGTCTTTTTTGTCCTGGCTACTCATAGATCATTTGTCAGTGTTTTGATTCTCATGCCGAAGGGCGCAGCCTCTTCCTTATCAATGCGCACATCAAGAAGTGTAGGGCCTTGCTTGTTGAAAAAAGCATAACAATCAAGGTTTAGTAAATCGTCGGCAGAATAAATAATGTGGCCTTCTACGTCCATGGATTCGGCGAATGCGGCGAAGTTGATTGGTGGCAGGTTAGCCGCGATGGCTTCACCCCCGGTCATTCGCTGGCCGTGCTTGACCATGCCATAAGCACTGTCGTTGAGTATCACAAAGACGACGGGTAGCTGCTCTTCAATGGCGACGGTAATCTCCTGCCCGCTCATTAGCAAACTGCCATCGCCAGTAATACAAACTACGGGTTTGTCAGGACGGGCGAGGGCTGTGCCAATTGCGCTGCCAATTGCCCAGCCCATGGAGGCAAAATTGAGTGAGGCGCGAAACAGTCCACCTTTTGCGTCTCTACGACCACGGATCCGGCGATCATGGGGGTGTAAATAGTGTGTTGCCCACGAAAAGCTGGCCCCGGCATCGGCTAAATAGTGCGTGTTGGGGGGGAAAACATTGGGGAGCTCGCGCATCAGGCGCTGGGGTTTGATGGGAATAGCATCAGAGCGATATTTATCTTCATCATCCAGAGTGAACTGCTTTAGCTTTTCAAGTTTTTCTGCCGTGGTGTCGACGGCTATTCCGTTAGTTGTGATGAGCTTTAAGGGCTGATTAAAGCCGTTTTTATCAAAGCGCTTGAGAAGAGACTCAAAAATAGTTTCAAGGCGTCCCCTGACATGTAGCGCGGCCATTGGCAATTTGGTCAAGTTTGACTCACTGGCTTCAATGTCGATGATGCGCTGTTTGTGATTTTGTGGCTCCCAGCCCTGGCTTGCCCACTCATTGAGTTGAGCGCCAATAATAAAGACGCTGTCGATAGAGGGATCGGTGAGTAATGATTGGGCACTTTGGTGCCCGGAAAACCCGATAACACCTCTGAAAAGTGGGTGATAGGGGCTTATAAGTCCTTTGCCATGAGGGGTTACAACAAGCTGGGCGTTGAGACCGACGGCGAGACTGAGGATTAAACCAATGGCCTCGCTGGCGTCATCGCCAATAACAAATAGCGGTTTTTTGGCTTGTTTCAGCTCACTGTAAAGGCGGCCGACTGCGTCACTGTCAAACAGACCCGGCTTGCGCAGTAGATTGGGGAGATCGACAGAAGGCGTGGCGCTGGCTGACGCGGTGCGCATCAGGTCAATGGGAATACTCAAATGCACGGGTCCCATGGGTTCAGCGAAGGCGGTCATAATGGCTTTAATCAGTTTGCGCTCGAACTGCTCAGGGTGGGAGACCAGCGTGCTGTAACGGCAGCAGTGATTAAACAGTCCAACCGTATTGACACCTGTACACGATGATTCCTGAAGAGTGCCGCTGCCGAAGCTAGCAAGTGCTGTTTGGGCAGTAATAACCAGCATGGGGATGTTGTTTTCGTAGGCTGATGCGACCCCCGTGAGCAAGTTGGTTGCGCCGGGCCCCGTGGTTGAGCAGCATACGCCGAGCTTGCCAGAGTTGCGCCAGTAACCATCGGCCATAAAGGCAGAGCCGGTTTCGTGTCGGGCGGTGATTGCGCGGGGCCCACCGCGGCGTTCACTGCGGGCAAGTGCGTTATATAGGGGCTCTATCGCCCCCCCTGGAATACCAAAAACATACTCAATGCCAAGTTGCTCAAGATAGCCGAGAAGCAGGTCTCCGTACTCGGGAGTGGCAGCTCCTTCTGCTTGATTTTGTGGTGTCTCTTTACAAACAGTCATGGCTAATAATCTCAATTAATATCAGCATGTTAAAGGGCTTTATTCGTGTTATTTGCATGGTATCGGCAGTTGATGATAAATAGCAAGATCAATAATGTGACGTATTCGGTAGAATGACATTTTTCGGCCTGCTTGCAGCGTATAGGCATGAGATTTTGTTGCTGTGTGACTGTAAAGTAAGGAATTGGATGATGTACAGGAAGAAAATATGACAGATCTCGATATGAACCTGGAAAACTGGTGGCAGCCTTTTACCAACGTTAGGGGCTTTCGGGCCAACCCCCGTTTGATAGAGCGCGCCGAAGGCTGTTTTCTCTACACCGCCGATGGCCGCGATGTCCTCGATATCACCGCCGGCCTGTGGTGTGCCAACCTCGGCCACAGCCGTAAAGAAGTGGCGGATGCAGTGCATAAGCAATTGATGGATATGGACTTTTGCCCACCTTTCCAGTTCGGTTCACCGGTAACGTTTCGCTTTGCCGAGAAGTTAGTCGAGCATGCCCCTGATGCGTTGAACCGTGTGTTTTTTACCAACTCGGGTTCTGAGTCTGTCGAGACCGCGATGAAAATTGCCCACCGCTACCAACTGGCCCGGGGCAAGGCGAGCAAAACCCGCTTTATCTCCCGCGAGCGGGGCTATCACGGGGTCAATGTCGGCAGTACATCACTGCAGGGCATTCCCAATAACCGCAAGGGCTTCCCGACGCTGGAAAATGTCGATTTTCTACCCGATCTGCTCGATATTCCCAACAATGCTTTCAGCCGTGGCCTGCCTGAAAAGGGCGTTGAGAAGCTCGATGCGTTGGAAAAAATCATCGCCACGCGCGGTGCGGAAAACATCTGCGCTCTGATTATCGAACCCATCGTCGGTGCTGGCGGCATGGTGCCACCGCCCAAAGGCTATCTTGAGCGCGCCCGCCAGATTTGTGATGACAATGACATTCTGCTGATTTTCGACGAAGTGGTGACGGGTTATGGTCGCACCGGCTCGGCCTTTGCCGCCGTTGAATTTGATGTCACTCCCGATCTGATGACCACCGCTAAAGCCATTAATGGCGGCACCGTACCCATGGGTGGTGTATTTATTAAAGAAGAAATTCAGCAGACTATTTTTGATGCCGCGCCGGGCGGTATGCCGGAGATTTTTCACGGCAACACCTACGCCGGTGCGCCTGTGGGTGCAGCTGCAGGGCTTGCGGCCTTTGAAATTTATGAGCGTGAGGGTTTGTTAACCCGAGCCTCCGGCCCCATCG
>Ga0209081_1001152_pt1 | contig 15797 bp, 15 predicted proteins | sample GOMGulsemesocosm_4_FD_184636 | JGI IMG/M metagenome (GOLD analysis project Ga0209081, IMG submission 184636) | Methane-oxidizing microbial communities from mesocosms in the Gulf of Mexico - GOM15B Gulf of Mexico (SPAdes) (version 2) | ecosystem: Environmental > Aquatic > Marine > Cold seeps... | reverse complement strand
CGCCACTGACTTGCCATATGTCAACTTCAATGGCGTCGACACCCAGTGTGAGGCAGTGGGATAAATTCGATAGGGTGTTCTCTGTAAATTGGCTTTTGCCGCCGCGATGAGCGATGCAGTAAATTGGGCGTTCTAGTTTGTAGCTGGACCGATTAGAGTTAGAGTGCATTACAATGTACCTAGCGAGAAAGCAGCAGTTCTTTTAGGGCTTGCTCGGCGGTTTGACAGTAGTCTCCCGCAAAGCGGTTGGCGAGGTTGAGCCGTTGGTACAGTTGATAGATAGGGCGCCTCTGCGAGTAACCTTCGTGCAGCGGCCAAATGGACTCGTAGCCTCGATAAAAGTCTTCCGGTAGGCGTCTGCATAGCTCGCTCATGGAAAGATCGACTTCTCGGTCGCCAAAATAACTGGCTGGGCTGTGGGTAATTGGGGTGCCATCAGAAAAACCAAGGTGCTCATGGCTCAGGTCTCCATGCAGAAGTGCGGGTGTTGGTTGATGGTCCTTAAGCAGTCGTCTTATGTGGTCTATGGTCCGAGTGGTGTGAGCATCGCGGATGGAGGTTTGGTGAAAACGCATGAGTTGTTGACCTAGGCGCTTGACGGCAAAAAAGTGCCCCCAGTTATCCTCCCAATCGTTCGGTTGAGCGCTCTTGCCGCAAAAAGTCTCGTGGGGGAAACCGTAACGAGCGCTGCCGCCACTGCTGTGCAGCTGGGCAAGTTGTTGGCCAGCTAAGTGCCAGTCACCCGTAGCTTGTAGATCGAGATGCTCAAGCAACAGGTAGGCATGCTCACTAAACTGGCCGCAGGCGAAGGGGCGGCAACAGCGCAGGGCGTTTTTTTTCAAGAGTTCAGTTAAGCAGTGCATTTGCGAGCGAAAGAGGGGCAGCTTGGCGCGTTCGGTGATTTTCAAGAAGAAGCTAGGGCCGTCCGTTTGCAGGCTGAAGTTTTGGCTCTGACCGCCGCTGTTGTGGTGTTGCATGTGACGTATTTGCCACAGGCTTTGCTGTTCAAAGGGCAGCTTTTTGAAGGCGTCGCTGAGTATCGCCTGAAGATTCTCTCGGCTGGCTTGAAACGCGGGTGTCATGTACATAGGCGCCTCAAAATGATGGCTATATTGCGATAATAGATTCTCTATGGTGATTGGCAAGTCACGGGCGTTATCGTTTTTAAGGGGAACGGTTTAATAACCCACAGGTCTTATCTTTGCAATTTAAAGATCCTGCTAGAGCTGTTAGCGTGTTTGAGGTATAACCTGCAGAATATTAACAATGATTGCCAACAGGGTGCTTGATGCGGGGGGTAGCTGCATTAGGCTTTGATCTGGGCGATGAATCGTCATGAAAACTAGCAGACATTTAGGTGTTAAAGGTATGAGTGGAATAGAGGATCTGTTTGAAAATAACCGCAAGTGGGCCAATAGCGTAAAAGCCGCGGAGCCTGAATATTTCAACGAGCTGTCTGGGCAGCAGGCGCCCGAGTATTTGTGGATCGGCTGTTCTGATAGCCGTATTGCAGCGAATCAAATCGTGGGTATGGAGCCAGGCTCTATTTTTGTGCATCGAAATATTGCCAACGTCGTCGTGCATACGGACCTGAATTGCCTTTCGGTTATGCAGTATGCGGTTGAGGTACTAAAAGTGAAGCACATCATGGTGGTAGGGCACTACGGCTGTGGTGGTGTGCAGGCTTCTCTCGGCGACGCTGACAATGGCCTAATTGATAATTGGTTGGAGCACATCCGCGATGTGAAACGTAAATATCAGGTTGAGTTGGCGGCAGCGCCTGATGCCGAGCGCGGCGATCGCTTGGTGGAATACAACGTGGTTGAACAGGTTGAGCATGTATGCCAGACCACGATTGTTAAGAATGCTTGGCGTCGAGGTGACGAGTTAAGCGTGCATGGCTGGGTTTATAGCTTGCGTGACGGTATCGTCAATGACCTAGAAGTTACCCGTAACACGTTAGTCTGATATCTTTGATATGGCTAAAATTGATCATAAAACTTACAAGGAATGAATTATGCGTTTACTTTTAGCGTTGCTATTGCCATGGCTGCAGTTTTTTACGATTGGCCGCCCCTTCGCCGGTATTATTTGTTTGCTGTTACAGATCAGCTTGATTGGTTGGCTGCCCGCGACCATCTGGTCCGTTTATGCTTTAAGCCAATATAAGACGGATCAGAAGATAGCTGACGCGCTCGATAACAAATAATCGAGTGGAACTCTGAAAGCGGTCGTAGGTCTGAACTGCATGGTTGGTAACACAACAAATAAGGAAGACCGGTGACGAGCTTATTTCAAATATTGACTGATTTGTATTACCGGGCGCTGCATTCGTTGCGCCACATTGACGGCCTAGGCCCTTTGTTACTCCGAGTGTATCTCGCACCTATATTTATTATTGCTGGTGGACATAAGCTGAGTTCAATTGAGTCGACAGCAGGGTATTTTGAGTATTTGGGGATGCCGGCCCCAGAGCTGATGGCTTACTTCGCTGGCGGCACGGAGTTTCTAGGCGGCTGGTTAATACTGCTGGGTTTGGGCACGCGTTTGGTGGCCCTACCGTTGATGCTGACAATGGTCGTGGCAGCGGTGACCGCACATTGGCAGTTTGGTTGGCATGCGCTACCCGAGTCAACCTTGACCATGCCTTGGGAGTGGCGTACAGACCTCATCGATGAAGCCAATGTCCGCAAGGATGCGGTTAAGTCGCTGCTGCGTGAGCACGGTAACTATGACTGGCTAACCGCTCGCGGGTCTATTACCATTTTAAAGAGTGGTATTGAGTTTGCGGCCACCTATTTTATTATGCTGCTGGTGTTGCTCTTTATCGGTGGTGGTCGCTACGTCAGTGCCGATTATTGGCTGGCTAGGTGGCAGGGGCGTGACACGGCTTAATTATGCAATTTCCAGGGCTTTCAAAGAGGCGTTGAACGTAAGTTCAGCGTTTTTTTATGTCTGTCGAAATCACCTTTTGCCGATCCCAGGTGCACAGAATAATCCAGCCGTTTTCAGTGTTTGACACCACTGGTTAGGGACTTTTGGCTGCACATACATTGCAAAATATAAGTGCTACACTGGGACAGTTTTGGCCATTGTAGGGATGAATCAATTGAGCGGTAATTTCAAAAATAATGAAGCCAGCCCCCATGACGAGACAACGGCTTGGGATCTGAGTACTTTCAAAGTCGAGCCGCAGGAAGGCAAAACGCGTTTTCATGATCTCGACCTGCCCCTTGAGTTAATGCATGGCATTGCTGACCTTGGCTTTGAGTACGCGTCTCCGATTCAAGCTCAGTCGTTACCGCACACCCTGAATGGCCATGATGTGGTGGGCAAAGCGCAAACCGGTACAGGCAAAACCGCTGCATTCTTACTGAGTATTATTGACGATATTCTCAGAAATCCAATCGAGGGAGAGCGCTTCGCAGGTGAGGCCCGAGCCCTGATTATTGCACCCACCCGAGAATTGGTGATGCAGATCGCCGATGACGCCAAAGCTCTGTGTAAATACACCGGTCTGCAGGTGCACACGCTGGTTGGAGGGATGGATTATGTGAAACAGCAAACTAAATTGCGGGAAAATCTTGTCGATATTTTGGTCGCCACCCCAGGGCGTTTGATTGATTTTACCGGTAAGCGAGATGTCTTTTTAGATCAAGTGGAGGTGCTGGTCATAGATGAAGCAGACCGTATGCTTGACATGGGCTTTATTCCTCAGGTTCGTCGTATTGTGCGTCAAACACCGAAAAGTACGCACCGTCAGACGTTGTTCTTTTCTGCGACCTTTACCGATGATGTTGAGCTATTGGTAGAGCAGTGGACTGATAACCCAGTGAAGATTGAGATAGAGCCCGATAACGTGGCGACAGACTCAGTAACACAGCGAGTGTATCTGGCGGCCAGTGAGGAAAAGTACACACTGCTTTATAACCTATTGAAGCAGGAGGGTGTTGATAGCCTAATCGTCTTCGCCAATCGGCGTGATGAGTGCCGGCGCCTACATGAGCGTTTGGAACGTCACGGCTTTAAGGTGGGAATACTCTCCGGAGAAGTGGCTCAGAACCGCAGGGTCAAAACATTAGAGGGTTTTAAAAGTGGCCTGCTCGATGTGCTAGTGGCAACCGATGTAGCTGGGCGTGGTATACACATCGATGATATTAGTCATGTGGTGAACTTTACCCTGCCGGAAGAACCGGAAGACTACGTGCACCGTATTGGCCGCACGGGACGTGCGGGTAAAACCGGCACATCGATCAGTTTTGCCTGCGAAGATGACGCCATGCGCTTGCTGCCTATTCAGGACCTACTGGGTGATGGCTTGAAGTGTGAGCAACCACCGGAGCACCTGTTGCAAGAGATTCCGCCATTAGGGCCGCGTAAGGCTCGCCCTGAAGGCGAGCGTGACGATCGAGATCGTCGTAATAAAGCGCCACGCCGTGACGGCAGAGGCCGCTCGGACAGCTCTCGGCGCTAAGGCCTCCATGTTTCTATCTGGGCTCGCTTCTTTATATGGGGTGAGGCCACACATTCGTGTTCTCAATACTCGGCGTTTAGTGTTAAAAGCTTCAGCGCAAGACGTCGTCATCTGATCTAGACTAATAAACCAGCATTGCCCTAATCGTTCGTCGTGTGAAGTCGAGTGGTGTCAGGGCTGTTAATCACCAATGGGCGAAGGTCATGCAACCAATAAAAAAAATAATCGTTGTTGAAGACAGCAGTATTGTCACCAAGATTATTCGACACATCCTAAAAGCTGAGCCGACGATTGAGGCTAGTTTTGCGGCCAGCTTTGCGGAGGCGAAAAGCCTCTACGAATCCTTAAAGGATGAGGTCTTTGCTGCGCTGGTTGATTTGAACTTGCCGGATGCTCCTGACGGCGAAGTAGTGGACTTTATGCTGGAAATGAAAGTGCCTACGGTGGTGCTGACTGGCAGCTGTGATGAAGAGCGGCGGGAGAGGCTGCAGTCAAAAGGTATTGTTGATTACGTTAACAAGGAGGGGCGCTACTCCTATAAGTACGCAATTAATTTAGTCCACCGTTTATACGCGAACCAAGCGATTAAGGTTTTGGTGGTTGAGGATTCAGATACTTCGCGAGGTTTTATCTGCCAACTCCTGAATCGTCACTTATACCAAGTGTTGGAGGCTCGTGACGGTGTTGAAGCTATTCGTGTATTACTGGATAACCCAGACATAAAACTTCTGATCACCGATTACAATATGCCAAATATGGATGGCTTTGAGTTGGTACAAAATATACGTTACAAGTATGAAAAGTCAGATTTAATTATCATTGGCCTCTCGGCTGAAGGTCACAAGGGGTTGTCGGCTAAATTTATTAAGAATGGCGCCAATGACTTCCTACAAAAGCCATTTAATCACGAAGAGTTTCACTGCCGGATCATGCATAACGTTGAATCGCTGGAATTGATTGCGCAGATTCGCGATGCCGCTAATCGTGATTACCTTACAGGCGCTTATAACCGTCGCTACTTCTTCGACGTGGGCGAAAGTCTTTATACGCAGGCAAAATCGGCTGGCACCCCGCTGGCCGCGGTGGTGATAGATATAGATCACTTTAAGAGTGTCAATGATACCCACGGCCATGATGTCGGTGATCGAGTGCTACAGTTATTCTCGTCTATTCTTAGTGAGACGATGTCGCGTTTTCTCGTGGCTCGTACGGGGGGGGAGGAGTTCTTCGCTTTATTGCCTGGGCTGGACAATGAAAAGGCCATGGCATTTGTTGATAAGGTGCGCACGATAGTGGCGGCAACCGCGATCGAGTGCGGTGACGAAGATTTATACATATCCTTCAGTGCAGGTGTTTGTAACCTAGCCAGTGAAACCCTTGATGAACAGCTGAGCACTGCCGATACCTATCTTTATCGTGCTAAAGAGGCGGGTCGCAATATGGTGATTGGCGACGACTGATAAGTGTCAGGTGCTTTTTGGACGCTTTGGTTTCTTTTTGGGCGCGGGCTCTGATGGCTTATGTCTCTAGGTCTTAACCTAGTTACCCACAGTTTTTACTGATTCTTATTCGGTGTTTTTGTGGGTAACTTAAAGGCCTATGTTTGCTTGCCCGTATTGCTCTTTGTTCTTTCCCTAAACACGCCTTTGTGAGGCGACGGCGCGCGATAGTTTTTTCTCCCCTTGAAGGCGCTTCCGCTTACTTGTGTGTGATAGCTCTTTTCGCTATTTCTATATCAGGCAGTTGGCGCTTATCCAGTTCTTCTAGCCAGTAGAGTGTGCCACCGACAACGGCGATAGGCATGATGAAAATATTGGCGAAAGGGATCATGCTGCCGAGCATTACCAGACCGCCAAAACCGAAAGTGGTGTTCTTTTTCCTGCCTAGCTCATCCCGCATTTTTTTAAACCCCCATTGGTGGTTATCCGCAGGGTAGTCGACGTATTGAATCGACATGCTCCATGCGGCCCATAAAAACGCGATCAAAGGAACAATAATATTCAATGGCGTAAATGATAATATAAATAAGCCAAGACCCAGCAGTAGACCTCGCCAAACGAAGTACCAGAGTTTGCGCAATTCACGCAGCAGGGTGCGGGGTATCATTGTACTCAATGGCTCGGGTGCAGGCGCGCTGCCTTTTACCAAAGCTTCGGTTTTCTCCGCCAAAAAACCATAGAAGGGTGCGGCAATAAGGTTGGTTAAAATACTGAAACTGTAGCCGTAAACAACCATCAAAATACTGGCGAACAATGTCCAAAGCAAACCGCTGATAAAACCTGCAAAAACATCCAGCCAAGTGGGCATCCACTCAGGCATAAATCCGCTTGCCGAGCCCAGTAGGCTGCTGAATTGTTGGATTAAAATACCGGTGATGAAGATGAATATCATGATGTTAACCAGCACCGGTACCAGCACAAACCAGCGAAGCTTAGGGTGTAAAATTAACTGCGCCCCGCGGGTTAAATAAGCCAAGCCATTACCCAGCTGATTGGGGCGGGTGGGGAAGAGTGGGTCGTGTCGCATAAAGGCTCGCAATCGTCGGGGCGGGTGAATATGTCTTAATTTACTGTGTGCATCGCACGGCTGCAATGCATTCGTATGTGAGTAGTTATGTGAGTAGCTGGACGTTGGCGTGTTCCATTACAAGATACATTCATAATAAAAAGGCCCTGAACTTTCGAGAGCAGGGCCTTTTTATTACTTCACGAGTATATGTGTGCTATACGGCGCCACCGGTTTTCAGTGCGGCCACATAGTCTTCGCCATGGCGGTGCTGCTGAGCGACCTGCAACAGGGTCACGCCGTCTTGATTGGTGGCGTTGATGTCGCGTCCAGCTTCATTAAAAAACTTAATGAAACTGGTGAAGTTGCCGGCTTTCATGCCTCGGTAAGCTTTTTCGAGGACGTGGTAGTCAGCGTTTAGATCACCGTACGGCTCTAAATTTAAAAAGGTTTTAATGCGCTCGTCGGTGAAGTTTTCGCCGAGAACTTTTTGCTTGTCTTTTTTAAGGGCCATGTTGCCACCTATGCTTTGTTGTTGTCACAGCGTGTCTTCACACGCTGGTTCTGCGTTAATGATTAAAGCCGCTCGTTGAGCTTCTTTAAGAGAATTTCATTCACCACCTTAGGGTTGGCTTGGCCTTTTGAGGCTTTCATGATCGGGCCCATAAACCCGCCAAGCTTCTTCTTACGCTTGGCTTCTTCGGTATTGATGTACTCTTCAACCATGGCTGCGTTGGCGTTGAGGACATCATCGACCATGGCTTCAAGCGCACCCGTATCGCTCACCTGTTTCAAACCCTTGGCTTCGATGACGGTGTCGGCATCGCCCTCGCCCGCCCACATGGCGTCGAATACCTGCTTGGCAATCTTGTTGGAGATGGTGTTGTCTTTAATGCGAAGAATCAGGCCGCCGAGTAGGTCGGCGCTGATAGGGGCATCTTTAATGGTGATTTCGTCGCTGTTGAGGCGAGCGTTCACATCGCCCATCACCCAGTTGGCGGATAACTTAGCGTCGCCCGATACCTTAGTCGCCTGCTCGAAGAAAGCTGACTGTACGGCGTCACTGCTGAGGATGTCGGCATCGTATTCTGAGAGGCCCAGGTCGCCGACGAAGCGAGCTTTACGCGCAGCCGGTATTTCTGGCATGGCGGCGCGCACAGCTTCGATGTATTCATCGTCTATTTCTACCGGCAGTAAGTCAGGGCATGGGAAGTAGCGGTAATCATTGGCCTCTTCCTTGGATCGCATGGAGCGAGCGACTTTGGTGTCACCGTTGTAGAGACGCGTCTCTTGCAGGACCTTGCCGCCGTCTTCGATCAGATCGATCTGGCGCTCCACTTCGAGTTCGATACACTCTGTCATAAACCGGAAAGAGTTGAGGTTCTTGGTTTCTGTACGCGTGCCCAGCTCCTCGCCGGGGCGGCGCACGGAAACGTTGACGTCAAAGCGCATGGAACCTTGGGACATCTCGCCATCGCAGATGCCCAGTGAGGTCACAATACCGTGCAGCTTTTTCGCAAACGCCACCGCTTCTTCGGCGTTACTGATGTCTGGTTCACTGACTATCTCAATCAGCGGTGTACCGGCGCGGTTGAGGTCGATTCCGGACATGCCGATAAACCCTTCGTGCACTGATTTACCCGCGTCTTCCTCTAGGTGTGCATGGTGAATACGGATCGCCTTCGTGCCCCCGTTTGCCAGCGGGATGTCGACATGGCCCCGACCAACAATTGGGCTGTCGAGCTGTGTCGTCTGGTAGCCTTTTGGAAGGTCTGGATAGAAATAGTTTTTACGCTCAAAGAATGAACGCTTACTAATTTCTGCATCAATGCCCAAGCCGAACATCACCGCTAGGCGGTAAGCTTCTTCGTTGACAACCGGCAATGTGCCGGGCATGGCCAGATCAATGGCGCAGGCCTGGGTGTTGGGCTCAGCACCAAATGCGGTGCTGGCGCCGGAAAAGATTTTGGTCTTGGTGGCCAGTTGTACGTGCACTTCCAGACCGATGACGGTTTCCCATTCCATGTTCTTATTCCCTCTCTTCTGGGTTAGTCGATCGCCGGTGCGCTCTGCTGATGATGGTCAGTGATTTGCTGAAATTGATGCGCGGCATTGAGCAGCTTGGCTTCTGAAAAATAGTTACCAATCAATTGCAATCCTACTGGTTTGTTGTCGACCAGGCCGCAAGGGATGGACAGACCCGGCAAGCCCGCCAAGTTGATGGCGATGGTGTAGATGTCCTCCAAATACATGGCTACGGAGTCGCCAGCCATTGCGCCAAATTCAAACGCTGGCGCGGTGGCGGTAGGGCCCATGATCACATCCACATCGTCGAAGGCATCGACGAAGTCTTGTTTCACTAGGCGGCGAACCTGTTGCGCTTTGCGGTAGTAGGCATCGTAGTAGCCAGCGGACAATGCGTAGGCGCCGACCATGATACGGCGCTGAACTTCTTCGCCGAAGGCTTCGGAGCGTGAGCGCTTATAAAGGTCTTGCAGGTCCGCTGGGTTTTCGCAACGGTAGCCGTAGCGCACGCCGTCAAAGCGTGACAGGTTGGCAGAACATTCGGCCGGTGCAATGACGTAGTAAGCCGGTACCGCGAGTTGTGTGTGCGGCAAGCTGATCTCTTTAATGATCGCGCCCTGCTTTTCAAACTCTTTGATGGCGTCCTGTACACGCGCCGCCGTGTCGGCGTTGAGGCCTTCGCTGAAGTATTCCTTGGGTACGCCAATACGCAGGCCTTTAAGGGAATCGTTCAGAGTGACGGTGTAATCTGGGATGCTCTCATCGACGCAGGTCGAGTCGCGCTTGTCGAAGCTGGCCATGGTGTTGAGCATGATGGCCGCGTCTTCCGCGGTGCGGGTAATTGGGCCTGCTTGGTCGAGGCTCGAGGCGTAGGCAATCATGCCCCAGCGCGACACGCGACCATAGGTAGGCTTCAAACCCGTCAGGCCGCAGAGGCTGGCTGGTTGGCGAATGGAACCGCCGGTATCGGAAGCCGTAGAAGCCGCGGCTAGGTGCGCCGCAACGGCTGCTGCACTGCCGCCGGATGAACCGCCGGGCACACAGTTTGTGTTCCAGGGGTTTTTCACCGCACCGTAGTAGCTGGTCTCATTAGACGAGCCCATCGCGAACTCATCCATGTTGACCTTGCCTAGCGTTACCGCGCCGGCGGCTAGGTAGTTATCAACAATGGCCGCGTTGTAGGGCGGTACAAAGTTGTCGAGCATCTTTGAGCCGCAGCTGGTGCGCACGCCATCGGTACAAAAGATGTCTTTGTGGGCAATAGGCACGCCACAGAGAGTCGGCTGGTCGCCAATGGATAGGCGTTCATCGGCGTCTTTGGCCTGAGCAATGGCTTGTTCACCGGTGACCGTAATATAACTGTTGTAGTTGCCGTCCAGTCGCTCGATACGATCGAGGTAATGGCGAGTCAACTCCTCGCTGGAGAAGTCTTTGTTGCGTAGCCCTTGGGCCAGCTCAGCAATGGTCTTGTTGTGCATTGCGCTGCAATCCTTGGTGGTTCGGTCGCTGACCTAGGTCAGGCGATAGAATCTGGGTCGGTAGTGGGTGGTCATCGGCTCAGAGGTGAGCCTGCCAGTAAAAAGTGGCGTTAGTCGATAACCTTTGGCACGAGAAAATAGCCCTCATCAGCGGCGGGGGCTGCGGTTTGCAAGGCCTCGCGCTGGTTCTCCTCGGTGACGACATCCGCGCGCAGGCGTTGCATGGCGTCCAGTGGGTGCGCCATAGGCTCGACTCCGGTGGTGTCGGCTGCCTGTAGTTGGTCTACCAGTGACAGGACATCGTTGATGCTGTCAGCGACGGCATCGGCGTGCTCGTCGGTGATCTGCAGTCGAGTAAGTTCAGCCAATTTGGCTATGTCTGAACGATCCACGTTGGTCTCCGCAATAGGGGCTTATCAGGTCGGCGACTGTGTGGCTGTGTAAATGGCCGCATCAATGCGCCTAATAAACGTTGGTTTGTGATTAGAGCTGCTAAGTTACCACAATTGCGCCTTGCTCTAAATCCCCGCCGTTGATAGAGTTTGTCGAATCCGAGGACTCTGACTCGGTCATCGTTTGTAAGCGTCGCTACTCATAAATAGGCAGACCGCCGAAAAGGCTCCTGTCGCAACAATAAAGTAGGTAGTCACGGAACATGATCTGGAAGGCAGAGCTCCTTTTTTGCTCGCACTGCGAAAGACCATATTTAAGGTAATACACGTCAATGATTAAGCGCCTTCGGGGAATGTTTTCCAACGATCTGTCTATTGATTTAGGCACCGCTAATACCCTGATTTATGTCCGCGAGCGCGGTATCGTGCTCGATGAACCCTCAGTAGTTGCCATCCGCCAGCACAACGGCCAAAAGATTGTTGAAGCGGTGGGTGTTGAAGCCAAACGTATGCTGGGGCGCACACCTGGGAATATTACAGCCATTCGCCCGCTCAAGGATGGGGTGATAGCCGATTTCCAAGTGACTGAGAAAATGCTCCAGCACTTCATAAAAAAGGTACATGAAGCGGCTTGGTTCCAGCCTAGCCCGCGAGTACTGGTGTGTGTACCGTGCCTGTCGACTGAGGTGGAAAAGCGCGCTATTCGTGAATCGGCTTTGGGTGCTGGTGCACGCGAAGTTCGTTTGATTGAGGAGCCAATGGCCGCAGCGATTGGCGCAGGCCTCAAAGTTGAAGAGGCCAGCGGCTCTATGGTGGTGGATATTGGTGGTGGTACCACTGAGATTGCCATTATCTCTCTCAATGGTGTGGTTTATTCTGACTCTGTTCGAGTCGGTGGTGACCGCTTTGACGAAGCCATTGTGAACTATGTGCGTCGCCACTACGGCAGTGTGATTGGTGATGCGACCGCTGAGCGTATTAAACAAGAGATTGGTTGCGCGTTTGCCGGCTCCGAGGTGCGGGAAATCGACGTCCGTGGTCGCAACTTGGCGGAAGGTGTGCCGCGGAGTTTTACCCTCAACAGCAATGAAATCTTGGAAGCCCTGCAGGAAACGCTCGCCGGTATTGTTCAGGGCGTCAAAAGTGCTTTGGAACAGTCTCCGCCGGAATTGGCCTCGGACATTGCCGAGAGTGGTATCGTGTTGACGGGCGGCGGCGCGCTGCTACGTGATATCGATCGCTTGCTGACAGAGGAGACGGGCCTGCCCGTAATTGTGGCAGAAGACCCTTTGACCTGTGTTGCGCGTGGTGGCGGTAAGGCCATGGAGATGATGGATGGGCGAAGTATCGACCTGCTATCCAGCTGAGTAATCACAGCAAATATTAAAGCGCCGCATTGCGGCGCTTTTTAGTTTACAGGCCCGAGAGTTGGCGGTCTGCAGATTAAGTAACCCGTTACAACGGATAAAACGGATAAGGAGTACCGGCAATCAAACCGCTGTTCACCAAGGGCCCCTCCATTGCTTCGCGGGTCATCAGCCTGGGGGCCGCCGCCCTGTTGCTCATTCTCTTGAATGTTTACACAGATTTATTAACCCCTGTGCGCTCCGTGCTGGGTTCCTTTGCCAGCCCTTTTTATCTTGTGACGGATCTACCGAGTCGACTGCTGGCCTGGGGGCAGGAAAGTGTTTTAAGCCGAGATCAGTTGCAAGAGCATAACGACGCACTGCGGGCTGAGCTGCTGATTCATAAGCGCAAGCAACAGCAGATGGCGAGCCTTGCCGCTGAAAACGTGCGCCTGCGTCAACTATTGAACTCCGCGGAAATGATCAAGGATCGAGTCCTAGTGGCGGAGCTGGTCGGTGTGTCGCCGGACCCTCTAACCCATCGAGTTGTCATCAATAAGGGGCGTCGTCACGGTGTGGGCCTAGGGCAGCCGCTGCTCGACGCAGAGGGTTTGATGGGACAGGTGGTTGAGGTGAACGAGTTGACCTCTCAGGTTCTGTTGATTACCGACGCCACTCACGCACTGCCAGTGCAGATCAGTCGCAACGGGGTACGTGCAGTAGCCCAAGGTGTAGGTGACCTCTACCGCTTAACCTTAAGGCATGTGTCCAATACCGTGGATGTACGCGTTGGTGATCTTTTGGTGAGCTCAGGTTTGGGGCAGCGCTTTCCAGAGGGTTACCCGGTGGCAGAAGTTACCTCGGTGGTGAATGATCCAGGTCAGCCATTTGCCCGTGTGGTCGTGCGACCGAAAGCACACCTAAACCGCAGTCGGCACGTATTGTTGGTGTTTGGTGGTAAGGCCGCCGATGCGGGGGAGCTTTAAGCGGTGGTGTTAATCAAGGCGCATAATCGCTGGTTGATCACGACGACCTTTGTGTTAGCCCTTTTCTTGACCGTTTTCCCCGTGGGGGCAGCGCTGAGTTGGTTGAGGCCTGAATTCATCACGCTGTTGGTCATCTACTGGGTGTTGGTCATGCCCCAGCAGCTCAGCTTATTACGCCTATGGTTATTGGGGTGTGCGGTTGATCTTTTGGTGGGCAGCATGCTGGGGCAACACGCCTTGGCGTTAATGGTTGTCAGTTATGTTTGCATGCTTTCGTATCAGCGTGTGCGTCGCTACGCACTTTGGCAGCAATCGGCTTTTGTTTTTTTAATTGTTGGTTTGCAGCAGTTGGTGAGTAACTGGGTGCATAGTTTGTCTGGAAGTACTCCTCCATCACTGGTGTTTTTAATGCCGGCACTGGCCAGCGCCCTAGTCTGGCCTTTTCTGTACCTCTATCTTAACCGTTTGCGTTTACGTCTACGGGTGAGTTAACGGATGACAGTTACGGCGCTTAGCCCACCCTATAAGCAGGTCTTGAGGGGAGGCTGGGTGTACAATAGTGATACAGGAATAACGTGCCGAAAATAAACAACCTGCCTGATCTGAGTGGTTGCGATGGCTTTACTCTATGACTGACCTTTACCTTGCTTCCAAGTCACCACGTAGACGTGAACTACTGACCCAGATTGGCGTGCACTTCCAAGTGCTCGACGTTGATGTCCTAGAAGAGCGTGCCGAGCAGGAAGCGCCCATGGACTATGTGTCACGCTTGGCCTGCGCCAAGTCCCAGGCTGGCTATGACGCGCTCTTGGCACTGGGGTTGGCTCGCAAGCCCGTTTTGGGGGCAGATACTATTGTGATTCTGGGTACTGATGTTTTGGAAAAGCCCCATACTAAAACCCAGGGTTTAGCCATGTTAAAGGCGTTGTCAGGGCGTTCCCATCAGGTAGTGACGGCGCTTGCGGTGACGTCCGGTGGGCGTCAGGCGCTGAGGGTGGCTGTCAGCGAAGTGCGTTTTCGAACGTTACTTGAAGGTGAAATGGAGCGTTACTGGAATACTGGAGAGCCGCAGGGCAAGGCTGGTGGCTACGGTATTCAGGGGTTGGCTGCCGTCTTTGTTGAGCACATATCTGGTAGCTACAGCGGCGTTGTCGGATTGCCTCTGGCTGAAACCCAAGGTTTACTCAGTGACTTTGACGTTCCCTATTGGCAGTGCGAAGCATGAGGCGAATGCCGCCTGTAGAACTGATGTCCTGAATCGCTAGAGCCGTACTGCTCGCGATCATTATTTTAAGCAGTAGCGGTTGCTGCTGTTTGCCACAGATATAAGGTTGCTCCTCTATGAGTGAAGAGATACTGGTTAACGCGTCACCCACTGAAACGCGTGTCGCGTTGGTTGAAAATGGCATGCTGCAAGAGGTGCATATAGAGCGCACCCAGCGGCGTGGTTATGTCGGGAATATTTTTAAGGGCAAGGTCGTGCGAGTGTTGCCGGGTATGCAGGCGGCGTTTGTCGAAATTGGCCTAGACCGTGCTGGCTTTATTCACGCACAAGATATTGCTGTGCTCGATGCGGAGGGGATGGAGGACCGCAATGCGGCGGTTGCCGACATTCGTGGAATTGTGCGTGAAGGCCAGTCTTTGGTTGTTCAGGTAGTCAAAGACCCGATCGGTACGAAAGGCGCGAGACTCACGACCCACCTATCGATATCTGGGCGCTATTTAGTGTATATGCCACAGACTCGGCACATTGGTATCTCGGCTCGGATCGACAAGGAGGACGAACGCAAGCGTTTAAAATCCCTGGTTGAGACCAGCATGGCGTCCTTGAGTCAGCCGGGCGACCCCTGTGTGGGAGGGTTCATCATTCGTACCGTCGCGGAAGGTGTTGGCGATGAAGAGTTGTGTGCTGATATACCGTTCCTATATCGCCTCTGGGGGGAAATAGAGGAGCGGATAAAGCAGTCTCAGCCACGCTCGGTGGTACACGAAGACCTGCCTTTATTCATGCGCACGTTACGTGACCTAGTGAAACCCTATATTGAAAAAGTACGCGTCGATTCACGTGAGGTGCTGGGTAAAATGCAGTCGTTCTCCGAGCGTTACGCGCCAGAGATCAAGGAGCGACTCGAGCACTACCCAGGTGAGCGACCACTGTTTGAACTCTACGGCGTAGAAGATGAGATTCAAAAGGCGTTGGATAAAAAAGTCGAACTCAAATCAGGTGGTTATTTAATTATTGAGCAGACAGAGGCAATGATCACCGTAGACGTCAATACGGGCGCTTTTGTCGGTCATCGAAACCTTGAGGAAACCATTTTCAAAACCAACCTCGAAGCAGCCACGGCCATTGCTAGGCAGTTGCGCCTGCGCAACTTGGGCGGAATTATCATTCTCGATTTTATTGATATGAAGGACTCCGAACATCAACGTCAAGTGTTGCGCACACTGGAGCGAATGATGGAGCGTGACAATACAAAAATGTCGCTCACCGGGGTGTCGGAATTGGGCTTAGTTGAGATGACCCGTAAGCGCACGCGCGAGTCACTGGGGCAGGTGATGTGTGAGCCCTGCTCTGTGTGTAAAGGGCG
>Ga0209081_1001150_pt1 | contig 15811 bp, 9 predicted proteins | sample GOMGulsemesocosm_4_FD_184636 | JGI IMG/M metagenome (GOLD analysis project Ga0209081, IMG submission 184636) | Methane-oxidizing microbial communities from mesocosms in the Gulf of Mexico - GOM15B Gulf of Mexico (SPAdes) (version 2) | ecosystem: Environmental > Aquatic > Marine > Cold seeps... | reverse complement strand
GTTTTGTTGTGTTTGTGAAGGTTTGAATCGCGATCCCAAAAATGGCAATAGTCGCAGAGCGATTGAGAGCAAATACTTTACAGCGGGGATTGAAGCGGCAATAACTGCGCCAATCCAGTGCAGGCGCCCAGTCACGGTGAGTAGAACAATGATAACAAAGGCCAGCATCAGGACTGCTTGGATCAAACCTTTGCGCCTTGCCACAGGGTCTTCTTTGGCCAATTGGTTGCGAATCCAGCGATTGCCGGCAAAGGCCAGCAATAGTAGTGCGACGAAGCTTAATATGTAGGGCATAGTACTCACTATAGGCTTAGTAATTGCCAAAATACTACCATAGAAAGATGCTCCGCAGGCATTCCAGCAGGGTCTTTTTATCCATCTTTGCTCCACTCAGCGCACGCCGACTACCACTTATCTATAGGCGGTTGTATTAGCGTAGGCATTCACTCATCTTCTAGGCTTAGAAAAATGAGGAAGGTTAGACATGAAGAAAAAGTGGATCGTGCTCACTCTGGCCGTGCTTGTACTTTCAGGCTCTGGTTTTGCGGTGATGAAAAATAAAAATAAAGACCTTCAAGAAGTGCAAACCGACACGGTCATTTCCCGTGAAATCATTCGGAAAGTGAACGCTACCGGTAAAATTCAGCCCAAAACACAGGTAAAAATCAGTGCCGATGTGAGTGCAAAAATCATCCGTTTAGAGGTTGCTGAAGGCGACTGGGTAGAGCAAGGACAATTTTTGTTGGAATTGGATCGCAAACGCTATCTCGCCGCCGTTGAAAGTTCTGAGGCGAGCGTTAGAGCAGCTGAAGCCAATGCCAAGTTAGTACTGGAAAACCGCAAAATCACTGAGAAAGAATATAATCGGGCTAAAGAGCTGCTGGGGAAAAACCTTGAGTCTCAAGCCAATGTAGATAGCCGAGAGGCTGCCAACAAAGTGGAGGCTGCACGCTACCAAGCCAACTTGAATCAGGTGGATCAAGCGCGAGCGCTGCTAAAGCAAGCGCAAGATGATCTAAGTAAAACCACCATTTACGCTCCAATGGCGGGCACTATTACCGACCTGAATAAAGAGCAGGGCGAAATTGCTATAGGTTCTCAGTTCCAGGAAGACGTTATTCTCGTGGTATCAGATTTATCCGCAATGGAAGCCCAAGTGAATGTGGATGAAAACGATATTGTTTCCATCAGTATAGGGCAAGACGCTGAAATAGAGGTCGACGCCTTAAGTGGCCAAGTACTGATGGGCAAAGTAAGCGAAATTTCAAACAGTGCCAATGTATCTGCAGAAGGCTCTAGCAATCAAAAGACAGAGTTTGAAGTGACTGTCACCGTTATTGATCTGGCTACGGACCTTAGGCCCGGCATGACAGCCAGCGCCGACATCATCACCCACGTAAAGCCGGATGTATTGGGCGTGCCTATTCAGAGCGTCGCTGTGCGAACTCTAGATCAGCTCAAGGGTGAAGAAGAGGGTGAAGATTTAAGTAAAACTTATATCGCCGACAAAGATGGCTTTGTTGAAATGGTTTTTGTGATTGAAGCTGAAAAAGTTGTGGCCAAGCAAGTAGTCACGGGTATTCAAAGTGACGAATATATTGAAATTGAATCGGGACTGAGTCGTCAGCAAGAAATCGTCACGGGCAGTTATCGAGCAATTTCAAGAGATTTAGTTAACGGCCAAACGGTGAACGTGAATAATGATCCAAAGCCCAAAGGCGAGGGATAATCGATGACAGAGCAGCCAACGCTACGCATCGATCAGGTGGTGAAAACTTATGTGATGGGTAGTCAAGAAGTGAATGCCCTCCGGGGAGTTTCTTTAGATATTCAAAAAAATGAGTATGTAGCGATCATGGGGCCTTCTGGTTCAGGTAAGTCCACCTTGATGAATGTGATAGGTTGTTTAGATACGCCAAGTTCCGGTGAGTATCTACTGGAAGGTATCCCAGTGGCCCAGCGAAATGAAGATGAATTGGCCGAAATTCGCAATGGTAAAATTGGTTTTGTTTTTCAAACTTTTAATTTAATTCCTCGCGCTGACATTTTCCACAATGTTGAATTGCCGCTAATTTATGGCGGTGTGCCTCGGGAGGAACGTCGGATTATGGCCTGCTCTGCACTGGAGCGGGTAGGGCTCGGCGACCGAATGAATCATCGCCCCAACGAATTGTCGGGAGGTCAGCGCCAGCGGGTTGCCATTGCTCGCGCTCTGGTGTTTAACCCATCGATTATTTTAGCCGATGAACCGACTGGAAATCTTGACAGTAAAACGGGCCACGAAATTATGGGTATGCTCGACGAGCTGCATCAAGCGGGTCATACCATTGTTCTGGTTACGCACGAAGATGATATTGCAGCTCACGCAAAACGCACGGTACGTTTGCGCGATGGATTGATTGAGTCCGACACGCTCAATGAAGCACTAAGCCGCAGCGCTTAAGCGCCGTGACAGTTTATTACGAGGTTCGCCAATGCGCCTTTCGCAAGACATAGTAGAGTCACTCAATATTGCAATGACGGCTATTACGGCCAATAAAGCGCGCGGTATATTGACGACTTTAGGCATTGTCATAGGTATTGTGGCGGTTATTACCACAATGACTGCAGCCAATGGTTTACAGAATACATTTCGGCAGAGTTTTTCTTCGGTAGGCGCAGATGTTATTTATGTTTCGCGAATGCCTTGGGTGAATTTTGGCAATAATTTCGCTTTTCGCAACCGTCCCTCCATTCAACTTAAACACGCGGAAGTACTGCAGCAGAGGCTGCGCGGCCACGGCGTAGTGAATCCAAGTATTCAGGGAAATAAGAACGTTAAGTTTCTCTCTGAGCGCATGGACAATGTCACAATAATTGGCACTAGCGAACGACAAACGGTTGTTTCTGACGTGGTGCCTTCGATGGGGCGGTTTTTCATTTCCACTGAAGTTCGTTACAAGTCTCAGGTGGCGGTTATTGGCCAAGACATCAAAGAGGGTTTGTTTGGGAAAAGTTCCGCGCTCAATCAATCGATAAAAATTGGTCGCTATAAATATCGCATTGTCGGGGTTATGGAAGCCCAAGGAGGCGGCTTTATGGGAGGGCCGAACTTGGACCGACAAATATTTATCCCTGTCACCGCTTATGAAAAGAATTTTGGCGCCGTGCGCAACCAAGGTGATGTGAATATCGCCATCAAGGCCAACAACGCCGCTGATCTTGAAGACTTGGAATTTGAGGTCATTGGCGAAATGCGCCGCATTCGCAAACTACGTCCGGCGGAAGACGATAATTTTTCTATTAACAAACTAGACTCCTTGGTGGGATCGTATAACAGCATCATGGGTGTTGTGTTGCTAGTGGGCGTGTTAGTCACGGGAATTTCACTTTTTGTCGGTGGCGTGGGGGTTATGAATATAATGTTTGTCTCTGTAACAGAACGCACACGGGAGATAGGCATTCGCAAAGCTATTGGCGCGAAGCGACGAAGTATTCTGATGCAGTTTATTTTTGAGTCTTCCATCATCTGCTTGATGGGCGGCGTAGTGGGTATTGTTCTCGCGGGATTGCTCACAATACTAATTAACGCCTTAGTAATGCCGGCGTCAATGTCTCCACTCATTGTTGTAATTGCAATATTGGTGTCGATATTGGTGGGCGTAATTTCGGGCATTGTGCCGGCCTACAACGCGGCAAAGATGGACCCCATAGAGGCGCTCCGCTATGAATAAAATGCAGAAGTTGGATATTCTGCTGATGTCGCTCTCTGCCATACGCAGCAATAAGCTCCGCTCTGTGCTTACCTTGGTGGGTATTGTGGCAGGTGTGGCCTCCATCATCGCGGTAATGACGGCAATTTCTATTGTTCAAGTGGCGATGGAAAAGGAAATGAGTGTGCTGGGCTCGCAAACGTTCCAAGCGCAAAAATGGCCTGCTGGAGGGTTTAACTCCGAGCAGGACAGGCGTAAGGCTGAGAAGCGTCCGCCACTGACCGTTGCCGAGGCTGATGCTGTTCGCGCGCAAGTCGATTCCGCGGATCAAGTGGGCGCAGAGCTTTGGCATTTTGGTATTTCAGTAAGCTATAAGGGCGACGTATCGAATTCGAACGTGGCCATTGTGGGAGGTACACCAGAGTACTCGGAAAACAATACCCATTATGTTGGTATTGGTCGCAATATCTCACATATGGATGTCGCCGGAGCCCGGCGTGTGGCCGTAATCGGTTATGGCCTGGCGGAGAGACTGTTCCCGTTTGTAGACCCAATTGGCCGTGATATTTTTGTTGATAAAAGAAAATATCGCTTGGTGGGTGTTTTCCAAGAGAAAAAATCTGCATTTGGTAGTGGCTATGACAACTACGTGCTAATGCCTGTGACAAGCTTCCAGCGAACTTACGGCAAGCTGCGTAATGGTGGTTTCGCTAACTCAGTGAACATTACTGTGCATGCTCGTACGCCTGAGCTGCTTGAGAATGCGATGGAGGAGACCCGGCAAGTGCTGCGACGAGAGCGCGGCTTAAAGCACAACGAAGAAGACAATTTTGAATTTTTCAGTAGTGAGAGCTTAATTACCAATTTTAATCGAACCACTTTAGGCGTGAAAATTGGGGCCTTCGTCATGGGGACAATCTCCTTGGTCGTGGCGGGAATCGGCATCATGAATATCATGCTGGTGTCGGTTACGGAGCGCACGAAAGAAATTGGCATCCGAAAATCACTTGGCGCAAAGCGCCAAGATATTCTGCGCCAATTTTTGTGGGAGGCCGTTATTCTCTGTAATATCGGTGGTGCTTTAGGCGTGATCTTGGGTTTTGCGCTAGGTAACGTGTTGAGCGCAATGACCGACTTTGAGGCCTCTGTGCCGCTGGAGTGGGCGATCATGGGGGTAGTTTTTTGCACTGTTGTAGGTGTTGGATTTGGATTGCTTCCGGCCATTAAAGCCTCTAAATTGGATCCGATTGAAGCACTTCGTTTCGAATAAGCCGATCGACAAAAACTCTAAAACCCGCTACCTTTGCTCCTGCTTAGCCTACGTTTTGAACGTGGGCTTTGCTATTGATTGTCTTTGGCACACCCCCTGTGTTGCCGTTCCTCGTTTAAGCGATCGTAAACAAGCATAGAGATAGAATTTGATGAATCGAAAAATGTTGATTGGAAGCCTAATCGCCTCCTATTTACTGATGGCAAGCCTGTCACTGTCGGCCCTTGAAAAAGACGATGTTGATCCAGAAGCATCTACAGGCTTGACCCAGCACAAATCAGCAAGTGGACAATCTTTTATGGTCGTAAGCGCCAACGCTCTCGCGACTGATGCGGCTTATGCCATGCTAAATCAGGGCGGCAGCGCAGTAGACGCCAGCATAGCTGCACAGCTGGTTCTGGGACTGGTGGAACCGCAGTCTTCTGGAATTGGTGGAGGCGCATTTTTGATCAGCTGGAATGCCGAGGAAAAAGCGCTAGTGCACTATGATGGCCGTGAAACAGCGCCCATGGACGTAAACGAAAATCATTTTATGACCGCTGACGGCAAACCCATGAGCTTTTTTAAAGCCATTGTGGGAGGTTACGCCGTTGGCGTGCCGGGGGTCGTAAAAATGTTAGAGTTGGCCCATAAGAACGAGGGTAAGTTGCCTTGGAAGGTGCTATTTGAACCCGCCATCAAGATCGCCCGCGAAGGCTTTGCCGTGTCACCGCGCCTACATAAGCTATTGCGGCGTATTCCAAAAGTGGCCGAGAGAAAAGCGATTACGGAATACTTCTTCATGAAAGACGGACAACCTTTGCCCGTTGGCCATCGATTAAAAAATATAGATTATGCGGACACTTTAGAAAGAATTGCCAATGAAGGCAGCGAAGCCTTTTATAAGGGTGAAATCGCACAAGCCATTGTAAACACCGTGCGCGATGACCCTAAAGTGCCAGGCAAGCTCAGCATGAGTGATATGGCCTCTTACAAGGCTTTGCAACGCAAGCCCGTATGTGGCCCATTCAAACAATATATCGCTTGTGGAGCGGCTCTTCCCTCGTCTGGTGGTTTAAGCGTCCTGAATATCTTGGGCATGTTAGAGGCTAAGGGATACGAACACTGGCCGGCAGATTCCGGGCAGTTCGTGCACTTATTTGCCGATGCCAGTAAGTTGGCTTTTGCCGACCGTAATCGTTATATGGCCGACCCCGATTTTGTTTCGGTACCTACAGCTGCCTTACTAAACCCAATTTATTGGAAGCAGCGCGCGGATTTGATTCAAAATACGAAAACTGTCGCCAAGTTTCCTGCCGGCGAACCTGTTTCCAGCGCATTAGTGTCGAGTGAGTCACCGGCTTTTCCCTCCACCAGTCATTTAAGTGTGATTGATGCAGACGGCAATGCAGTAAGCATGACTACCAGCATTGAAAGTGGCTTTGGTTCACGTTTGTTTGTGAAGGGTTTTTTGCTCAACAACCAATTAACAGACTTTTCTTTTACACCCATTGATGAAGAGCTGAATAATATTGCGAATCGTATCCAAGCGGGCAAGCGCCCCAGAAGTTCAATGTCTCCGTTCATCGTTTTTGACGACAAGCAAAATGTTAAAATGCTGATTGGCTCGCCAGGTGGTTCGCAGATAATTCTTTATGTGGCTAGAGTGATTGCCAATGTCTTGGGACAAGGCGATTCCTTGGAAGACGCCATAGGCCGACCTCACATTGTGGCAAAAAATAATGGTTCTTTAGTCTTGGAAAAAGACGGTTTCAGCCCGGAGATTCGCGCTCAACTCAGTCAGTGGGGGCATGTGGTAAAAGAGCGTGATTTAAACAGCGGCCTGCACGGTATTTATGTAGAAAAGGGCATAATGACTGGTGTTGCAGACCCTCGCCGTGAGGGTTCCGCTAGAGGCCGCTAAGCCTCAGTCACTTCCGCGATAAAAATATAACCGGTACCGTGTGCGGTATTGATGTATTTTGGTTTGTCGCGGTCATCCCCTAGTTTTTTTCGAATTCGAGCGATCATTACATCAATTGTCCGGTCTGTGGGAAACCACTCTCGGCGCTCCATTCGATTCATAATTTGGTCACGGCTCAGCACGCTACCTGCATGGTTAATCAATGTATAGAGCAGTTTGAACTCACCTTCAGTTAACTGTATCTGCTCATCACCAGACTCTAATTGGCGACGGCCTACATGTAATATCCAGCGATCAAATTGAATGGCTTTAGCGGTTTTTAAGCCGCTGGGCCCTGCAAGAGGATTTGCTTTAACCCGTGACAATAAGTTTTTTACTCGAGCGAATAACTCGCGAATATTGTAGGGTTTGGTTACATAGTCGTCGGCGCCTAGTTCAAGGCCAACGATACGATCAATGTCGTCATCTTTATGGGTGACCAGTACAATGCCCACATCAGATTTTGCGCGAATCTCCCGAGTGAGTGCAAGACCATCTTTGCCAGGTAAGTTTATGTCGAGCAAAATTACATCAACTGTGTGTTGGTTGAGTAATTTTTCAACATCATCGCCATTGCTGGCCTTATAGACTACATAATTTTCTTTCTCAAAATAGCTGGCCAAAAGATTCAGGCTGGCAACTTCGTCTTCTACAATTAGAATTCTCGGTGTTTGTTTGTCTGTCATGGTACGGCTGTCCCCATTGCGCACCTAGCAAGGTACAGGGTGACGCTGCTTTCGTCACCAAAATTTGGTGCTGTTAACAATTGGTTAATCATTTGAGCGCTCGATTTACAAACAACTAAACTAGGGTAATAGCTTGGACGAACAGTGTTGCTATAGTTAGCCCATACAAACCGAGTGTAGGGGATGGCCCCTGCCATGGCAAATTGACAACACTAGGGTCAACTTATGAGAATGGGTAATAGCTTGAGGGCTTGTAATTTGTATCTTCTGCTGGCTTTTGTGGGCGCTGCGATGCCTGCTGTATCCGCGCCTGCGGAGACAAGTAACAGTTATATTCTGCGTTACGAGGCCCTACACCATCCCGTTCGAGCCCAAGGCGGCATGGTGTCGAGTCAAAACGCTCTATCTTCTGAGGTTGGGCGAGCTATTCTTGCCAAGGGTGGCAATGCCATAGATGCAGCAGTGGCTGTTGGGTTTTCACTAGCCCTTACATTGCCCAGAGCGGGCAATTTGGGTGGCGGTGGTTTTATGATGGTACATATTGCAAAGACCAATAAAACGGTAGCAATCGACTATCGAGGCACCGCGCCCACGAGCGCTAGCGCCTCCGATTTTGTCAACGCCGAAGGTAAAGTCGATCGTTCTCTAAGTAAAACCGGTTTTAGCGCGTCAACGGTGCCTGGCACCGTGGCGGGTCTGTATGAAGCGCACCGACGCTGGGGCCGCTTACCTTGGAAAACCTTGTTAGAGGGCGCCATTCGCCAAGCAGAACAGGGCATCGAGGTGAGCGAAGACTTGTCTTGGGCCATTGCGGCAAAAGCTCCAGTATTAAAAGCAAACCCGGAATCTTTACGCACTTTCTTTAAGGCGGGGGGCGAGATTTATCAAGCGGGGGATATCATTCAACGCAAGGCTTTGGCCAAAACTCTTAGGCTAATTGCTGACAAAGGGCGAGCTGGATTTTATCGTGGTAGTGTGGCGCGCCAGATTGCTCGCGAAATGGCAGAGCATGGCGGCTTCATCCGCGAACAAGATCTTGCGAATTATAAAGCCGTCGTTAAAACACCGCTGGCGACCGAGTACCGGGGGCATACCGTGTTCACCATGCCTCCGCCTGCGGGTGGAATTCATTTAGTGCAAATGCTTAATATGCTCGAAACATACCCTTTAGAAAGCTATGGCCACAACAGTGCCAATGCCCTACATGTTCTCGCTGAGGTGATGAAGCGGGCTTATGCATTTAGGGCAAAGTTTTTGGGTGATCCCGCTTTTGTAGACGTGCCTGTGAATTGGCTTGCCAGCAAGACACTTGCGGTGAGCCAAGTGAAAACTCTGAGCATGCAACGCGCGACACCCGTTGCCGAGATAGCTCCAACCAGCCCAGCTGAACTGCAAGAGAGTGCAGATACCACCCATTATTCAGTTATGGACAGTGACGGTAATGTGGTCTCCAACACTTACACACTGAGTGCATCCTTCGGTTCTGGTGTGACGATTGCTGGCACCGGTATCTTAATGAACAATCAAATCAACAATTTCGCACTACTTTATGGGGTGCCTGGCGCCTCGGGAGCAAGAGCTAGTTTTGCAAATTCCTTACAAGGCGGCAAGCGGACTAAAAGTACTCAAACACCGGTGATCGTATTTAAAGATCAGCGGCCGCTACTAGCAACGGGCACGCCGGGTGGGCGGCGAATTATTACGACGATGCTGCAAATAATTTCCAACGTAGTGGACCACAAAATGAATATCGCCGACGCAACTCACGCGCCGAGAATCTTTCACGGTTGGGCCAAGGATGAGTTGGAATATGAGCCTGGAATTAGCCCAGATACCTTGGATTTGTTGCAGCGGCGCGGACATACATTGAAGCAGGGTGCGACGATGGGAAGTGTGCAGTCGGTGATGTGGAACGGTCGCCATTTCTCTGGGGCTTCTGATCCCAGGCGCCCAGGCGCCAGCACCTTAGGTTACCACTAGCGCATTACTCAATTTACGGCGATTGTTAACGACTCATTTACAAGCTCATACAAGTTAATACTTGATGATTATTCGACATTAACGCTACAGCGATAGTATTAGATGACATTGAGGCCACGGGCGTCGGTGTAGGGCAATGACAATGATCATAACAAAGGCTTCGCCAAAGAAGCCGTGGGAGAATCAGGATGCTTAAGCAACACAAACTGAGTTTGGCTGTATTAGCGGCCATCGCCATGAGCAGCGCCGCCGCTCAAGATGAAAACACTCTTGACTTGGTATTAGAAGAAATAACCGTTACAGGTACTCATATCAAAGGTGTTGATATTGCAGGTTCACTGCCTGTGAGTATGCTGGATCAGGATGACTTGGACGCAATGGGTGCGGCTAGCACAGAAGAGCTTATCGCCGCGATTCCCCAAGCTGGCTCTGTGACATTTAACAGCGATGATACCAGCACCTCATCTAACAGTGTGCGCGGTGACGTAGGTTCACTTGATCTCCGTGGCTTAGGCGCTGACAGCACTTTGGTATTGATAAATGGCCGTCGAATGGTGTTGAATCCCTCGTCGTCAACGGTCAATGGCGTTCCCGTACAGTTCGTGAATACCGCGATGATTCCTGCCATGGGCTTGGACAGGATTGAAGTATTACGCGATGGGGCTGCGGCGATTTATGGTACCGACGCCGTGGCTGGCGTCGCCAACTATGTTCTCGATACCGACTACGAAGGTTTTGAAGTAGCGTTGCGCCACGGGTCTAGCGATGGCGAAAGCCTGAATGAAAATACCCTGAGCGTTCACGGTGGATTTGCACTCAATGACGGCAGTACCAACGTAACTATATTTGCCAGCAATTTCCATCGCTCTGGAATGAAAGCGAGTGAGGTAGAGTGGGCGCAGTCCAGCGACTATCGAGAAAATTCCCGTACGCCACAAGATTTTGTAGGCGATACATCATTGCGAAATCTCTCCACTTTTACTCCGTGGGGGCAATTTAATTTAGGCCAGGTGAATCGTCAGGATGGTTCGTTTAATCCCGTAGGTGTGTCGGGCATTGCGCGCAGCAGTGACGGGCGTTTCCACCTTCAGCCCGAAGCTAGTAGTGGCGGTACCAGTATTGGCAACGGCCTTAAAATTGACGACTCCACATTAGACAGTAGTTTGCGCTATAACATTAATGAGTTGCGTATGTTGTCGGGTGATATTTCTCGCAACAATATTTTTGCTACGGCCACTCATGAGTTAGATGATGGCATGGAATTCTTTTCTGAAGCCTCTTACTATCAGTCGGATTACTATTCGTTTTTTGGCCCAAATGTAATTTCCGATGTGAACAAGATGTACATTCCAGCAACGGCTTACTACAACCCTTTTGGTGCGGTGGGTAGTGCAAACAGATTGCCAGGTTTAGATTTAGCGGATGTGCCCGCCGAGGGGCTGGACGTAAAAATCGATCGTCTGCGTCTCTATGATACGGGGCCAAGAACCATTGATGTTGAATCGAGCTCCTACCGCTTTCTAGGCGGCATGCGAGGAGAACTTGCGGGCTGGGACTGGGAAACGGCCGCGTTCTATTCAGAAGCAAAATCGACGGATACGCAGCTAAGTGTTAGCCGTACTAAGTTTTATGAAGCTGTCTCAAGAACCACAGCTGACGCTTATAATCCATTTACGGGTGGTAACCTTGACGATGTCGCCAATGGTGACCCCACGTCTGGTGGCAATGCCGCTGAATTTACCGTGGATGTAGACCGTCACAACAAAACCCGCATCAGCGGTGTTGATTTTAAGGTGAGTCGCAGTGATATTTTCTCCTTACCTGGAGGGGATGTTGGCGCAGCCTTTGGTGTTGAGCAACGTCGTGAAACATACGACGATGATCGCGACTCAAGTTTGGACGGTACGATAACTTTCACCAACCCACTGTCTGGTCAGTTTTTCGATAGTGATATTATGGGCGTCAGTGCAACCCCCGATACTGAGGGTAGCCGCGAAGTTTATTCGGCTTACGCAGAATTTCTAGTGCCTTTAATCGGCAGTCATCAAAATATCCCCTTTGTACAGAGTTTAGACGCGCAGTTGGCGCTTCGCGGTGAGAGCTACTCCGATGTTGATGGTGAGATACTGAAGCCCAAAGTTGCCTTGTCTTGGCGCCCAGTTGATTGGTTGCAAGTGCGAAGTGCATGGTCGAAAGGGTTTCGTGCGCCGAATCTCGAAACTTTGAATCTTAGTGTGCAAGAGCGTTTCAACAACAATGAGGAAGACTTCCTGCGTTGCCAAACCGGGCAAGTCGGAGGTACGGACGAAGCCGATGTTGACGCCTGTTCTACATCTATCATTACAAGGCGTTTAGGTAACGGAGAGTTGGAGTCAGAAGATTCCGAAAATCTTACCATAGGCTTTGTGATCGAGCCTACATTCGTCGATGGATTAAGCTTGACCTTAGATTGGTGGCAAATTGAACAAGAGGGGGTTGTAGGTTTGTTTGGCCGCGACAATCATTTGCTGCTAGATCAAATAATGCGCTTTAACGGAAGTTCAAATGACGCCGTGGTTCGCTCTGCAGCAACCGCCCAAGACCAGCAGGAGATTAATGAGTACAACAGTGCAAATGGCACCAACTTGGACGCCGTGGGCAGTCTTTTGTATATCAATGACCAGTTCTTAAACTTGCAGCCTAGAGAAATGCAGGGCGCCGATATTGGCGTGGTTTATCGTATTCCTGAGAGTGATTGGGGCAGCGTTACTATTAAGTTTAACGGTGCTTACCTTATTAAATGGGAGCAAAGTGCGTCTGCGGAAGTACAGTCTCTTATTGCTGCGCTAGACGCGAACCCTCTCATCACAGGATCGGTTAGCTCGGAAACCGTGGGTAGTCAGCTACAAGATGAAGGTAAGCCTCGGTGGCGAGCAAATGCCAATGTCACCTGGGAAAAAGATCAGTGGCGCGCGGGTTTAAGTGCTCGTTATGTCGGTAATGTATTCGATTATGGTGTTGAAGCCGATGAGAAGCCGGGTAAGTTCCTAGAGGTGGATGAATGGATTACGCTAAATACTTACGCTGATTATGAGTTCCAAGATGGTCTGTTCGATGGTGCTCGTGTTCGTGTCGGCATTAACAACCTAACAGATGAAGAGCCACCTTTGTTTGATTCATCATCTGGCTATAGTGCGGCATTGCACTCTAACAGAGGACGTTACGTCTATCTTGACTTGAAGAAGAAATTTTAAACCTAGGCACCATTATGCGGGGGCAGCAGTTTTCTGTTGCCCCCGTTTTTTTATTGCCAGTTGTCTGAAAAATTCTCTAGCCTGTCAAAGCGTTCTGCAAATATTTTTTCGTGGGTGCCGTTATTGACAAGTTGTGAAAATGAGCCCTTTAACTTTCTGGCCAATTCAGGGTCACTGTCGTTACTTAAAGCCATGTAGAGCCCGCCCGCAATTCCCGTCAATTCAACGGCCGCCTTTAGTTTCCGGCAATCAATCTGAGTGCGTTCACAAAGTGGTTGAATACCTCCGTCACTCATGGAAAAAAAATCAATTCGACCCAGAAGTAGTTTTTTGATGTTTTGATCGCTGCTATTTACGGGTTGAAGGTGGGCAAATTTTCTTTCGAGAAGTAATTCATGATGTGCGTGATAATTGACTACCCCAATTTCATAAGGTTTGGCGTCATCAAGTGTTTGAACTCGAATATCATCTCTCTCTTTCAACTGAAACAAGTAGTACTTGATGGGCACTAATTGGCCAATCCATTGGAAATCAGCCTCGCGGGCTGCGGTTCTGGCCAAGGGAAAAATAACAACGTTGGGTGCGGCGCGAGCATTGTGATAAGCCCTTCGCCAAGGTAGGTAGCTTAGCGTGTAATCTACGTCTGCATTGTCCATAACCCCTTGGATAAAACGCGTGGCTTCGCCTCCTTTTTGGGTGCTGAGTGAGGCGCGGGTTATCGGTGTGTTTTCGGTTACCAACTGTATATTTACTTCGCCGGCCTCAAGCTGAGATGACAGGAGGATATGTGTGCCTAAGATGGCGGTATAGAAAAGCCTAGCGTTCATAATTCTGTGCCTTTAAATATTGGCCAAAAGTTTCAAATGTGCTTTTGTGCTGCTGACTCAAGTCTCGGTTGAATTCATGCGCGCGTTCTGCATTGCCTTGGCTGGCGGCATTTTCAATGGCAATCGCCGTGTTGCGAAGTGCGGGAAAGCCAAAGTTGGCGCAAAGGCCGGCGAGCGTGTGGGCCTGATTTTCCGTTTCTTGTGTGTTTCCGCTCGTTAAAGCTTCGTTAAGCTGTAAAACGCGGCTGTTTGCAGCCTCCTGCGCTTCTTTATACAGCTCTAGTAAAGTAGCTAAGCCCAAGTTACTTAGATGCTGATCTATAATGTCCATATCTAAATATTGCTTGTGGCTCTCTTGATCATCACTAGGCGATGCTTGTAAGCCCATCCCCATCACTTCACTGAGTATTTGATAAAGCCGGTTGGTATTAACGGGCTTTTCTAATACTGCGTTCATACCAGCGCTTAGGCAGGCCGCTTCCCGTTCGGCTGATATGTTGGCTGAAACCCCGACTATTGGTGTTTCGGCTAGCGCGCCTTGGTTTAGCCTACGAATATGTTTGGTGGCGCTTATTCCGTCCATCTTTGGCATGTTGATATCCATCAGAATAAGATCAATATCCTGTTGCTGAAGAATTTCGATGGCCTCAAGACCATTATTTGCTAGGACAACGTAATGTTGCTCGTTTTCTAGCTGCCCCTTCGCGAGTTTTTGGTTAATAGCAACATCGTCAACAACTAAAATGGTGAGTGCTTTTGGCGCCTTAACGTCGCGCATAGCGAGATCGTCCTTATGGTCCTGCAAGACTGGGTCAGGTGTTGATTGTCTTCGAAAGGGTAGGTGAAAGTTGAAGGAGCTGCCCTGACCAATTTCGCTCTGTAAAGAAATTTCTCCCCCTTGTTGTTTGACTATTTCATTGCAGATTGCCAAACCCATTCCGGTACCACCATAGTGTCGGCTAATGCTAGTGTTTGCTTGGGTGAAGGGTTCGAAAATACTGACTTGGGAATTGGCATCAATGCCAATGCCAGTATCATGTATTGTAAATTCCACTTGCAGTTCGTCTTCATTGCCGGACTGTTGAATTCTAGCCTCAAGCCTAATGTTGCCGTCTTCTGTAAATTTTATTGCATTAGAAAGAAGGTTGAGGAGCACCTGCCGCAATTTTTCTGGGTCTCCAACAAGCGTGCGAGGTAAGGTCGTGTCTATATCGGCACTGAGCGTACTGCCTTTTTTCTCGGCCGAGGCCGACAACAAGAAAATAATCCCGTTGATTAAACGATGGAGATCAAATGGAATACTTTCAAAGGTCAATTGACCCTTTTCGTATTTCGAATAGTCCAATACGCTGTTCATTAGAGTGAGCAGAGACTTTCCCGAATCGAGAATAGCTTCGATATAACCTTTTTGTTTACGATCTCCGCGACGCCCCGAAATACTAACGTTCAACAATTCAGCCATACCTAATAGGCCATTCATGGGCGTGCGAATTTCGTGGCTCATCATTGCCATAAAATCCGATTTTGCTTGGCTGGCTTTAATCGCTGCGTTCTTTTCTTGCCCTAGCTCGCTGTTTTTCCGGTCGAGCTGTCGCGTACGCTTCGCCACTAGCTTTTCCAAGTTTGCATTGGTTTGAATTATCTGCTGGTGTTGCGCACCTATAACATCTAAATGCTCATTGAAGCCATTTACAAGAACACCAAACTCGTCCTCTCTGTGTGTTTCGGGCATGGGAATGCGTTCGTTGCTTTTGCCCGTTTGAAGACGTGAGCTGGCCAGTAAAATGGCATTGGTTAAGGTGAAGTAAAATACCGCAATGAGTATCGTCGCCAGTAGTAGGTTGGAGAGAAGCCCAGAAATCAACACTATGAGTGAGCGCTGTATAAAGATCGCTGAAGTCAGTGCTGGGTCTACGGTTACAAGCAGGGTGCCCACTGTAGATTGTTGTGAGTGTGTTTCAATCAAGGCCTGTTCGATAATATTAATATCGCCAAATAGCCAGCGAGAAATTAGCGATGTTGCGTGTGCTTCTGAATTGTTGGCTTGACCGAGAACGGCACCAAAATTGTCTGTAATGGTAGCGGCAATGATAGGTGCGTTGCTAACTAGGCCCCGAGTAATTTGCAGCGCGCCGTTTTCATCCAGGTTGTAAGCGGCGTGATAGGCCGCGCGGTTGGCGG
>Ga0209081_1001147_pt1 | contig 15834 bp, 13 predicted proteins | sample GOMGulsemesocosm_4_FD_184636 | JGI IMG/M metagenome (GOLD analysis project Ga0209081, IMG submission 184636) | Methane-oxidizing microbial communities from mesocosms in the Gulf of Mexico - GOM15B Gulf of Mexico (SPAdes) (version 2) | ecosystem: Environmental > Aquatic > Marine > Cold seeps... | reverse complement strand
TCGCAAAATCTTAGTCGAGCATATGAGTTATTTTCAAAAAAAGAAGCTATTCGAAACAAGAAGACACGAGGTTTCTTTTTGTCTTCTGCTCGCTCATTCCTTTTTAATGAAGTTGCTAGCAAGCGAGTAGCTGATAAAACGTGGAATGCGGTTGTGGAAGGTGATGTTTATACCTTAAATGGAACGCGTCAGTTTTTTCAAGATGATGGGGATGGTGAGCTGATACAAAGGCGTTTACTTGAACATGATATTCATTGCTCGGGCCCTCTATTTGGTGTGGGTGAATGTTTTACTAAGCAGGCGGTTAATGTGCTTGAAGAAGCTGTTTTTGATAATAATGCCATTTTTTGTGATGGGCTGAAAAAAGCAAAAATGGAAGTTGCTCGTCGTTCATTAAGAGTTGTTCCGCAAGAATTTGAGTTTGAATGGCTGGAAAATGATCGCCTACGTTTAGTGTTTAAGCTTCCATCGGGGAGTTATGCGACCGCCGTTATTCGTGAAATCATTAAAACAACGGATCGTTAATTAAGAGGTTTAAATGGATTTTTTACAAATTATTGCGCTGGGTTTATTACAGGGTTTAACCGAATTTTTACCTGTCTCAAGCTCAGCACATTTAATATTACTGCCATTATTGCTCGGCTGGGAAGACCAAGGCTTAGCCTTTGATGTGGCGGTGCATGTTGGGACTTTAGTTGCTGTTGTTACTTACTTTAGAAAGGACCTTTATTGCTTGATTAATGGGTGGCTTCTGTCGGTGTTTAAGGGGCAGCAGACACAAGATAGTCGTTTAGCGTGGCTTATTATTATTGGAACGATTCCTGTGGGCTTAGTTGGCCTGTTTCTGGGTGATTTAGTGGAAATTTACCTGCGCTCCCCCTTGGTTATTGCCTTAGCAACCATTTTTTTTGCTCTATTGCTTTGGTGGGCTGATGTGAAAGGTGTGCGTGTAAGAGAGCAGCACCAGTTGACGATTAAAGATGCGGTTATTATTGGCTTATATCAAGTATTGGCGCTTATTCCTGGAACATCTCGATCAGGTATAACAATGACTGGCGCATTATTTCTAGGTTTGACTCGGGACGCATCAGCTCGATTTTCTTTTCTTTTGTCCGTCCCTCTCATTTTTTTAGCCGGGAGCCTTAAGACTATCGAGCTAGTACAAATAGCTGAGTCGGTTGATTGGTTTGCTATTGTTGCAGGTGTTGTTATTTCTGCGCTGAGTGCTTTTGCCTGCATTAGTTTGTTTCTTAAACTGTTGGAAAAAGTAGGTATGTTGCCTTTTGTTATCTATCGTTTAGTTCTGGGTGGTTTTTTACTGTATTTGTACCTTGCTTAGGCGATTCTTTTAAATAAAACATATAAAGCACCGGTTCCACCATCACACGGTTGTGCCGATGCTAAAGCCAAGACCATTGGGTGTGTCTTTAATTGATGAAAGGTTAGGTTTTTTAAAACGGGGTATTGGCTGTAAGACCCTGTGCCCTTGCCGTGAATGATGATAGCGCAGCGATGAGCTAACTCAACTTGTTGTTCTATAAATTCATTAATAACGACCTGTGCTTGCTGCTGTTTTAAGCCATGCAGATCAAGTCGATCGTCAATTATTATTTGCCCACGTTTAAGCTGCTTGATTAGCTTGGGTTGTATGCCTTGTTGAGAAAAGAAAAGATGCTCATCACTTTGAATGTTATCAGTAAAAGGGATCAGTTCTTGTTGCTGATTATGGCTGTTGCTAAAGCTTTTTTTATGCGGTTTAGGCTTAGCTTTATGGTTTAGTAAATTCTCTTTGTCAGATGATAGTTGCTGTACGTCAAGCGTCCATTCGTTAAATAAACTAGAATCCTCATTTGAACTTAGGTGTTTGTTGTTATCTTCGGGCATAATAAGAGTTTAGCAAATTATGAATTGCGGTGTTTTATTAACGCCGTGCCGGATGGATAAATGCACATTTTGATTAGTAATGATGATGGCTACTTGGCGCCTGGTCTTGAGGTACTGGCTGCCAGTTTAGCTAAAGTTGCCGATATAACAGTGGTTGCCCCCGATAGGAATCGTAGTGCGGCGAGTAATTCTTTAACGCTGGATATGCCATTAAGGGTTCAGCGTATGGATAATGGTTTCTATAGTGTCGATGGAACGCCAACAGATTGTGTACATTTAGCGGTTACTGGTTTGTTAAAGAGCGAACCCAATGTGGTATTTTCAGGTATTAACAATGGCGAAAACATGGGGGATGATGTGCTGTACTCTGGCACAGTTGCTGCTGCAACAGAAGGGCGTTTTTTAGGTTTGCCATCGGTTGCACTATCAATGAATTCAAGTAAGCCCAAGCATTTTGAAACGGCAGGGGTTGTTGCGGTCAAACTCTTTAATCAACTATTAAACAAGACCTTGCCCGCAGATACGATCTTGAATGTCAATATACCTGATATACCATTAGATCAAATCCGTGGTTTTAAGGCGACAAGGCTAGGTCAGCGACACCGTTCAGAGCCCGTTATTGAGGCACGTGACCCACGAAATAAAAAAATATTTTGGGTGGGGCCGCCGGGTGATACTCAGGATGCTGGTGAAGGGACTGATTTTTATGCGGTTGAGCATGGTTATGTCTCAGTAACACCTTTGCAGATTGATCTAACCAACCATCAACAACTTGACGGCTTGGCTGGCTGGCTTAAGGGTGTGGCTCTATGAATGAGTATCAAGGTATTGGTATGACATCGCAGCGCACGCGTGACCGCTTGATCGCACAGTTGAAGGACTTAGGTATTAAAGACCAGCAAGTACTGGCAGTGATGCGTAAGGTACCCAGGCATTTGTTTGTTGCAGAGGCTTTAGCCAGTCGTGCTTATGAAAATACAGCGTTGCCTATCGGACAGGGACAAACTATTTCTCAGCCGTATATGGTCGCAAGGATGACCGAGTTGTTGATTGAAGGTGGGGTGCCTGAAAATGTATTGGAAGTGGGTACGGGGTCGGGCTACCAGTCCTCTATCTTAGCGAGTTTGATTCCTCGTGTTTTTTCTGTGGAGCGAATTCGTCCGTTACAGGAACGTGCCAAACAAATTTTAACCGATGTGGGTTTTAGAAATATTAGCTTTAAGCACTCAGATGGTGGTTGGGGTTGGAAGGCGTGCGGTCCTTATCAAGGTATTCTAGCGGCGGCGGCGCCAGCAGAGATTCCACAGAACTTATTAGAGCAGCTTGAAGTCGGTGCGCGTTTAATTATTCCTATTGGGGAAGAGGGCAAGCAGATGTTGCAGCGAGTGACTCGTACGGAATCTGCTTATGAAGTTGAGGTGATAGAACCCGTTAGCTTCGTACCTTTTTTGAAAGGCCGAGCGTAGGAGTCGCTGTTTTGTTTAAACGTTTGTATCAACTTGTTTTGTCGTGGTCCGAGCACCCAAAAGCTAGTAAGTTTCTTGTTGGGCTTAGTTTTGCTGAGTCATCTTTTTTCCCAATACCACCGGATGTCATGTTAGCGCCGATGTGCTTGGCCAGACCTGGGAAGGCTTTTTACTTTGCTTTTATCACAACTTTAGCATCGGTGTTGGGTGGTGTTTTGGGCTATCTTATTGGTCAGTATTCATTTGAACTGGTTGAGCCTGTTTTAGCTACTTTGCATTACCAAGGTAAATTTGAGTTAGTAAAACAGTGGTTTGTGGAATGGGGTTTTTGGGCTATTTTAATTGCTGGATTCTCTCCGATTCCTTATAAATTATTTACTATTGCGGCTGGGATGTTAGGTATGGTTTTCCTTCCGTTTGTTCTTGCCTCTATTGTTGGGCGGGGTGCAAGGTTCTTTTTAGTCGCATTTTTGATCTCATTAGGTGGGGATGACTTGCGGGATAAGTTAAATGACTACATTGAAAAAATTGGCTGGGCAGTTACCTTGTTAATAGTGATGGCTCTGTTTGTTTATCAGTTTTTTTATACTAAATAAGTTTGAATAAATACCGTAAATTTTATTGGGCACTAAGTTTTTTGCTTTTTAGTTCGGTACTGATTTCATGCGCCTCATCTAATGTTCATGCTCCTGTCTATAATCAATATAATAAAGGGGTGATCTCCAGTGCAAAGAGTTACCTTGTTCGTTCTGGCGATACCTTATATTCAATTGCTTGGCAATCAGGCCATGATTACCACCAGTTAGCTAAATGGAATAATATTCCTTGGCCTTATACCATTTATAAAGGCCAAAAAATTAAACTAGTAGCAACTACTTGGGTGTCAAAAAGACCAGCTAAATCTCAACAAAATAATAAAAAAACCGTTAAAAAACAAAAAATAACGAAGAAAAGCTCCAAAAAACATTCAAAAAAGGTAAAGTTAGTTTGGCAGTGGCCGATAAATGCCAAGAAGCTTGAAAAAGGTATTATAAAAACAGGTGTTGTTTTAGTCGGTCGACCGGGTGAATTAGTTCGTAGTAGTGAGTCTGGTAAGGTTGTTTATGCGGGTAATGGGCTAAAGGGCTATGGTAACTTGCTTATTATTATGCATAAAAATGAGTTTTTGACCGCGTATGGATACAATAAGCGGTTATTAGTGAAGGAAGGCAGTGTTGTTAAGAAAGGACAAGCGATAGCTGAAATTGGGATGGATAGTCGGCATCGTCGGGTTCTTTTTTTTGAAATAAGGCAGCATGGCAAGGCTGTATCGGTAACGAAGCACTTGCCAAAAATAAGGGGATGAAAATGCAACATGATACTAAAGGGAAGACGGATGAAGCGCTAGCTTCTAATGAAAAGCCAGTAGTCAATGCTAAAAATAAGAAAAGAATGGGCGTTAATGACCCAACCCAGTTATATTTAAATGAATTGAGTAAGTCCGTGTTGTTAACTGCGGAAGAAGAAATTAAGTATGGACGTCTTGTTCAGAAAGGTGATCAAGACGCTCGAAAACATATGATTGAAAGCAACTTGCGTCTTGTTGTGAAGATCTCTCGTCGTTATATGAACCGAGGTTTACCCATGCTAGACCTTATTGAAGAGGGTAACCTGGGGCTGATTCGTGCGGTTGAGAAATTTGACCCTGAAAAAGGTTTTCGTTTTTCGACGTATGCAACGTGGTGGATTCGTCAAACGATTGAGCGGGCTATCATGAATCAAACACGTACTATTCGTTTGCCGATTCATATCATTAAAGAAATGAATATTTATCTTAAAAAGGCTCGTGAACTCAGTCAAGAGCTAGATAGAGAAGCGAGTGCTGAAGATGTTGCTGAAGTGACTGGTAAACCTGTTGAAGTGATTGAAAAAATGTTTCGTATGCATGCTGAAAATGTTTCATCACTGGATGTTACTTTATCGGGCGATAGCGATCAGCAGTTACTCGATTCAGTGCCTGATGATGATGCGATGCAGCCATCAGACATTTTACAGTCAGAGGAAATTCGCGATAATTTGGACCAATGGCTAGAAATGCTGAGTGATAAGCAACGAGAGGTGATTTCTCGTCGTTTTGGGGTGCGTGGGCACCATGCGTCTACCTTGGAGCAGGTGGCTAATGAAATGGGCGTTACGCGTGAGCGTGTAAGACAAGTTCAAATTAGTGCGCTTAAATCTTTGCGATCAATTTTGGAAAATGAAGGGCTATCTCCTTCTGTTCTATTGCACTAAGAGCGGTTAGTTTTTGTTAGTTGTACATTTTCATTGACAGTAAAAATGCAGCTGGTAATGTAGCCCGTTTGTATCTGTTCAGTTAATAAAATACTATCATGCATGAGTTTGCCCGAATAAAGCGCCTTCCACCCTATGTCTTCAATATTGTTAATGACTTGAAAGCACAGGCGCGTGCAGCAGGTGAAGATATTATTGATTTTGGTATGGGGAACCCCGACCAGCCAACACCTCAGCATATTGTTGATAAGCTAACCGAAGCTGCTCAACGAGGCGATACACATCGTTATTCCGTATCTAGAGGTATTCCGCGTTTGCGTAAAGCCATTTGTGGTTGGTATAAATCCAAATACGATGTTGAACTTGACTTTGATTCAGAAGCAATCGTAACGATTGGCTCAAAAGAGGGTTTAGCCCACTTAGCTATGGCTACGTTAGGCCCTGGCGATGCTGTATTAGTTCCTAACCCGGCTTATCCTATTCACCCCTATGGTTTTGTTATAGCGGGTGCAGATATTCGTCACGTGCCAATTGGCCCCGATGTGGACTTCTTTTGTGAGCTAGAAAAAGCGATTAAAACATCGTACCCAAAACCTAAAATGTTGGTGCTTAATTTTCCGGGTAACCCAACCACTCAATGTGTTGATTTAGAATTCTTTGAGAAAGTTGTGAAAATGGCTAAAGAGCATGATATTTGGGTCGTGCACGATAATGCTTACGCTGAAATTGTATTCGACGGTTATAAAGCACCGTCAATTTTGCAAGTGCCGGGTGCTAAAGATATAGCAGTTGAGTTTTACTCCTTATCAAAAACCTACAATATGCCGGGTTGGCGTGTTGGTTTTATGTGCGGTAATAAAGAGCTGGTGGGTGCGTTAGCACGAATTAAATCCTATTTAGACTATGGCATGTTTACGCCTATTCAGGTGGCTGCTATTGCTGCTTTAGAAGGGCCTCAAGACTGTGTGGATGATATTAGAGCGCTATATAAAGAACGTCGTGATGTATTATGCGATGGGCTGAATGCAATGGGTTGGGAGGTTGAAAAACCAAAGGCGACGATGTTTGTCTGGGCTAAAATTCCTGAGTTTTACCGTGAGATGGGTTCATTAGAGTTTTCTAAGAAGTTACTAAAAGATGCCAAGGTGGCTGTTTCACCAGGTATTGGTTTTGGTGATTTTGGTGATGAATACGTACGTTTTGGTTTGATTGAGAACAATCATCGAACGCGTCAGGCGGTTCGTGGGCTCAAACAAATGTTCAGAAATGATGGTTGTAAATAAGCACTCGCATTAATAGCGGTTAATTTATTGCTGTATAATCACTCCCTTTGAAATGTTCTTAGGGGATAATCTTGAAAGTTGTTAAAGTTGGTTTGTTAGGCCTTGGCACAGTGGGTGGCGGTACGGTTAATGTACTCGAAAGGAATTTCTCCGAAATTTCTCGCCGCAGTGGTTGTGAGCTTGTTGTTTCTAGAGCCAGTGCACGCGATATTAGTCGAGCCAGAATTTGTAATACCGATAATATTCAACTAACGACTGACTCTAGTGAGGTTGTTAACGACCCCGATATTCAAATTATTGTTGAGCTAATGGGTGGTGAAGAACCTGCTAAATCACTCATCCTCGCTGCCTTAGAACAAGGCAAACACGTTGTTACCGCAAATAAAGCTTTAATCGCCTTACATGGTAATGAACTGTTTGCTGCCGCCGCTAAAAATAATGTTGTTCTAGCCTATGAAGCCGCTATTGCGGGTGGCATTCCAATTGTTAAAGCTATTCGAGAAGGTCTTAGTGCCAACAAAATTGAGTGGTTAGCCGGCATTATTAATGGCACAGGTAATTTCATACTGACCGAAATGCGTGATAAAGGCAGTGCCTTTAACGATGTGTTACAGCAAGCGCAAGAGCTAGGTTATGCAGAGGCAGACCCTACCTTTGATGTTGAAGGTATTGATGCCGCGCATAAGCTTTGTATTCTTGCATCCCTATCGTTTGGTATGCCGCTAAATTTTGAACGAGTTTATACCGAAGGTATTTCAAAAGTGACTCCCTTAGATGTGACTTATGCTGAAGAGCTAGGCTACCGAATTAAGCACTTAGGCGTCGCTAGACGAACTGAAGATGGTGTGGAAATGCGAGTACACCCAACGTTAATCCCTGAAAAGCGGCTTATTGCCAATGTTGATGGGGTGATGAATGCGGTATTAGTTAAGGGTAATGCCGTTGGCGCGACCATGTATTACGGCCCGGGTGCAGGCGCAGATGCAACAGCTTCTGCAGTAGTGGCAGACTTAGTTGATATTTGTCGTCAATTAGAGGGCTCTGCGGCGAGTGCAGTACCTGCTTTAGGGTTTGCAAGCGACAAACTTGAAGCGCTGACTATTTTACCCATTGAACAAGTTAAGACAGCCTTTTACTTACGCTTATCGGTACAAGATAAAGCGGGTGTGATGGCTGCGATGACAACAATTCTGGCGAATAACGGCATTAGCATTGAAGCGGTGTTGCAAAAAGAACCTAAGCAGCAAGGTGCTGATGCACAGGTTATTTTATTAACCGATTGCGTATTAGAAAGTAATTTAATACTGGCACTTGAACAAATCGAATCATTAGATTCAACTAATGGTGCGGTAACCCGCATTCGTGTTGAATCACTACAATAGGAAATATTATGCCTCAAGGTAATCGTTACAAAGGTCTTATTGATAAATTTAAGGCCGTTTTGCCCGTTTCAGACACAACCCGTTTTATTAGTTTGGGCGAAGGTAATACGCCGCTAATAAAACTTGAGAACATCCCTGCTTTAATTGGCAAAGATGTTGATATTTACGTTAAATATGAAGGCTTAAACCCAACAGGTTCATTCAAAGATCGTGGTATGACCATGGCAGTGACTAAAGCAGTAGAAGAGGGAAGTCAGGCTATTATTTGTGCCTCGACAGGTAACACCTCCGCTTCTGCTGCAGCATATGCTGCGCGAGCTGGTATTAAAGCCTTTGTTTTAATACCAGAAGGAAAGATTGCGTTAGGTAAACTAGCGCAAGCGATGATTCATGGTGCTGAAATTATTCAAATTAAAGGTAATTTTGATCATGGTATGCAGTTAGTGAAAGAAGTTGCTGAGCATGCGCCAGTGACTATTGTTAACTCAATTAACCCTTATCGCTTGCAAGGGCAAAAAACAGCCGCTTATGAAATTGTTGAAGCCTTAGGTCAAGTGCCTGATTATCACTGCTTACCTGTTGGTAATGCGGGTAACATCTCGGCGCATTGGATGGGCTATACCGAAATGGCTCAGCCGGAAAACGAATCGGTGGTGGATAATTACTCTAAGTTAGCCGCTAATAAACGTCCTGTTATGGTCGGCTACCAAGCGGCTGGTGCAGCGCCTTTCCTTAAAGGTGAAATGATTGATGATCCTGAAACGGTTGCTACCGCGATTCGTATTGGTCGTCCTCAATCTTGGGATAAAGCATGGGCGGCACAAAAGGAATCAGGTGGTTGGTTCGATCTGCTAACCGATGAAGAAATTTTGGCAGCACAAAAATTATTGACAGAAAAAGAAGGTATCTTTTGTGAACCAGCATCTGCGGCATCTGTTGGTGGTGCTATTCGTGATATTAAAAACGGAAAAATCCCAGAAGGCAGTACTATTGTATGCACCTTAACGGGGCATGGTTTAAAAGACCCTGATACAGCTATTTCACAGTGTGTTGCTCAGCCTCAGGCGATTGAAGCGTCGTTAGATGCGGTTAAGGCTGCTATTTTAGATAAGTTGTAAGAGTGTCTAAATCAAGCTTAGATTCTGTGCAAGGCAGGGCTAAGCCTGTTATTAAGCGTCGTGAAGTTATTAGTAGCGACGCCAGTTTGTTTGCCAATATCCATCCGGTTTTACGCGGTGTTTATCTTAATCGTGGACTTAGCTCAGATGATGAGCTTGACCGGACATTAAAAAAACTGCCGAGTTACCAAAGCCTATCGGGAATAACTAGAGCGGTTAATATTATTCAGCAAGCCATTGTTAACAATAGAAAAATTGTTATTGTGGCTGACTTTGATGCTGATGGTGCAACATCTTGTACCGTGGCGATGCGAGGTTTACGCTTATTAGGCGCACAGCAAGTTGATTTTGTTGTGCCAGATCGGTTCAAATTTGGCTATGGCTTAACCCCAGAAATTGTCGATGTTGCTTTAGCACTAAAGCCTGAGCTAATTATTACCGTTGATAATGGCATCTCGAGTGCTGATGGTGTTTCTTATGCACGCTCCAAAGGGTGTCAGGTGGTGGTAACAGATCATCATTTACCGCCTAAAGTCTTGCCTGAAGCTGATGCCATTGTTAACCCGCAGCTAATCGGTGACGAGTTTCCCAGTAAAGCATTAGCGGGTGTGGGAGTTATTTTTTATGTATTACTGGCAGTACGCGCAAGCTTGCAAAAAGATGGTTTTTTTAATCAGCAGGCTGCACCTAATTTAGCCAATTTATTGGATATTGTGGCCTTAGGTACTGTTGCTGATGTGGTGCCGATGGACGAAACTAATCGAAAATTAGTGCACCAAGGGTTGCTTCGAATTCAAAGTAATAAGTGCGTACCGGGTATTCAAGCTTTGCTACGCATAGCAAAACGCGAGCCGGAACGTGTGGTAGCGAGTGATCTTGGTTTTTCCATTGGCCCAAGACTGAATGCGGCGGGACGTTTGGATGATATGTCTCTTGGTATTCAATGCTTGCTAACGGATGATGAGCAGGAAGCTAACAGTATCGCAGAGCAGTTGGATATGCTAAATATTGAGCGCCGTGCGATTGAAGATGATATGAAGCTGGATGCCTTCAAAATTTTGTCATCACTTAAAACCGATAACGCAAGCCAACAATGGGGTGTTTGCCTTTATGATGAATATTGGCATCAAGGTGTTATTGGTATTTTAGCCTCACGAATTAAAGAGAAACTTAATCGCCCAGTGATTGCTTTTGCAAAAGCAGGTGATAATGAAATTAAAGGTTCAGCACGTTCTATACCGGGTTTACATATTCGAGACGTGCTGGATGATATTGCTAGTCGACAACCACAATTATTGAAGAAGTTTGGTGGTCATGCGATGGCTGCGGGAATGAGCTTAGCGCTTGATGATTTTGATTTGTTTTGTGAAGAATTTGATCAGGCGGTGAAAATACGCCTTAACTCGGTGGAGCCTGAGCATGTTTTTTTAGTGGATGGCGAAATACCTGATGCTGATATTAACCTCAAGTTGGCTGAAACCTTAAGACAAGGTGGCCCTTGGGGACAAAACTTTCCGGAACCTATTTTTGAAGGGGTTTTTAAGGTGAAGAATGCCCGTATAGTTGGGCAAAAGCACGTTAAATTTGAGTTAGAGACGGTCAGTAATGGGCGTAAATTAGACGCTATTTACTTTAACCCCGACTGCCCTGATGAGTTGGTGGGAATTGCGGTGGTTAGGCTTGTGTACCAGCTTGATATTAACCACTATATGGGGCGTTCGAGTGTACAGCTTATGGTACGGTATTTAGAGCGTGTTTAAGCTCTACTGATGAAGTAGGGCTTTCCTTTGAGGTTAATTCCGTGAACTATCGGGAATAATAAGCTCCAGTAAAGCGAGCGTTTTACCAAACTCAACAGTGAGCCGAGTAATTCCCGCTCTTGCTTCATCAATCATGCCTTGCCGATACTTCAGTTGTAGGTCTTGAGCAATTAAATGATATGCATCATGTGCTGTCTTCAATTGCTTTAACCAAGCAGGTTTGAATAACATATCTTGTTCAGCACGTTGTATCCAAGCGCCACAATGGCAGCGGTTGACATCCATTAATGGCCATACTTTGGCCTCAGTTTCCGGTTTAAGTATTAACGTTGTAAATTGCTGATGCCAATGGTTAGAAATTAAGCCATATAGTACGGCTTTGTTTTGCTGTTCAGAGTGTTTTTTGTTTTTATAACGAACCCATTGTTGGTTAGCATGATAATTAGTAAGCCACGGGGGGAACTCATCGGCAGGCATGGGTTTTGAAATACCATAGCCTTGAGCTTGCTCGCAACCCATTATTTGTAGCATAAGCCCCGTTTCTGTGGTTTCTACGCCTTCGGCAATAACGTTTCGATTAAAGGCATCAGCTAAACCTATTGTGCCATCAATAATCCTAAAATCATCAGGATCTGACAATATATTCCTGACAAAAGTTTGATCAATTTTAATGGTGTTAACAGGAAGGTTTCTTATATGGGTTAAGGAAGAGTAACCTGTTCCAAAATCATCTAATGCAAACTTTACCCCTAGGTGTTCTTGGCACATTTTGATAGTGTTGCTGATGGCGTTAAGGTCGCTTAAGGCACTGCTTTCAAGTATCTCTAACTGTAAACAATGCGGGTCTGTTGCACTGTCTGCCTGTAATGCATCGGCTAGTTGTTTGAAGAAGTTCTTTGATTGTAAATGGTGTGAAGAGATATTAACGCTCACCTCTAATGTTATACCAGCCTTCTTCCATTTGTTTATTTGGCTTAATGCTTCAGTAATAACCCAACTGCCAATCTTAATATCGAGTTCGGTGCCATCAATTAAAGGTAAAAAATCGAGTGGGGGTATGACTCCCTTTGTAGGGTGGTACCAGCGAATCAAAGCTTCTGCACCAAATACCTGACCACTCACCATATTGACTTTAGGTTGGTAGTGCAAAATGAACTCACCGTTGCTTAAGGCTTGATCAATTTCACTAATTCGATGGTGTTTGTAGATGGCTTCCTTATCTTCACGCGGATTAAATAAGTGGTAACGATTTTTACCGGATAGTTTGGCTTGATACATGGCCTGATCGGCATGGCGAAGCAGAGTATCAAGATCGGCATCATCTTCAGGATACAAGGTAGCGCCACTTGAGGCGGTAATTAAATGGTATTTATCATCAATGATGTAGGGCTTGGCGAGTGCTTGATGAATGCGTGTTAATGTTTGAATAGCTTCTTCTTGGGTATTAATATCATTGATTAAGAGTGTAAATTCATCACCACCTTGACGCGAGATCGTGTCTTCTTCACGAATACATGCGGTGATACGCTGGGCAACACTAATGAGTAATTGGTCACCGGCTTCGTGACCGAAGTTATCATTAATCGGCTTGAAATTGTCTAAGTCAATAAAGCAAACTGCGAGTTGTTTGTTGTAACGTTTACTATGAGCAATGGCTTGTTGAAAACGGTCGGCAAATAAGGCACGATTTGGTAGCCCAGTTAAAGGGTCGTAATGCGCCATCTTGCTCAGCTCTTCTTGATGGTTTTTTGACTGTGTTATATCCGAGAAAATACCCACGTAATTGATGGTTTTATCATGTTGGTCGCTTAAGCTTGAAATAGATAGGAGCTCCGCAAATATTTCGCCATTTTTCTTTTTATTCCAAACCTCACCTTTCCAATAACCTTGCTCTGATAGTTGCTTCCACATGTTGCTATAAAACTCAGGGCTTTGCCTGCCTGAACTAACCAAGCTAGGGTTTTTACCTATTATTTCATCACGGCTATAGCCTGTAATATTACAAAAAGCGGGGTTTACATCAATAATAATGCCATTTGCATTGGTGATGCTAATGCCTTCTTGAGTATGTGTAAATACTCTTGATGACAGTTTAAGCTGATCATTTGTTCGGCTACGTTCTATGGCAATGGCAGCCACTTGAGCAGCGAATTCAATGAGTTGAATTTCACTTTCAGTCGGTTTAGAGGGTTTGTTTTGATATATTGCAAAAGTGCCCAATACAGTTGAGTTAGAACCCATGATAGGTTGAGACCAACATGAGGCTAAGCTTGCTTGGGCTGCGAGATCTTTGTAGGGTGCCCAATAGGGGTGGGTTTTAATATCCTCAACAATAACACGTCGCTGGGTATAAGCGGCTACACCACAACTTCCTACGGTATCGCCAATTTCAATACCGTTAATAGCTTGGTTATAAAAATCGGGTAGGCTGAGGGATGCGGTGGAAAGTAGGTGCTTACCCTGCAGATCTAGGAGTAAAATGCTGCAAATTTTTGATGGGTTATTTTCCTCAATAGCTTTGATGATAGAATTTAAAATATCATATAGCCCAGTATCGTTAAGCAGCTGCTCGAGTACGTTACTATTAATGCTCCGTCTTAACTCGGTATGTTTGGCTTGTGTTATATCGCGAATAAATCCTGTAAGTTTTTCGACATCGCCATTACTGTTACGGATAGGCTTGCCTGATGACTCTATCCAGCGCTCCTCGTTATCATTTGTTCGCTTTATAGGGTATATGATGTAGTGATTATCTTCACCACTCATATTTAGATCTAATGATTCACTAAGCGTATCAAGGATATCGGGTGAGACGATTTGACTCATGATATCAATACCAGCGGGTTGGTCATCTGCTATGCCTAGAATCTCATACATCCTTTTAGACCAGATAGCTGAACCATCCTTAACAAGGTATTCCCAATACCCAAGATTTGCATAATTTTGAGCTTCAGAAAGACGAAGTTGAGTTTGATCTAAGATGAACTCAGTTTGTTGTCGTTCATTCTTCTCACGTGTGGTGGTCAGTGAGGATAAAAGAACAACCATAAAGGTGAAAATTGTTGCAAAAAGCACCTCATAAATAAGTAAGTTATTATCCCTCCAACCATTAATTGGGCTAAGTTGAAGAAGTAAGGTTTTGTTAGCGGTTTGGCTGCTAAATATGATGGGGTCACTTGCTATGCTTTGTGGTGAGCGTGCAATGATTTGTATGTTGCCCTTGGTCGATGGTTTAGAGTTTAGTTGGTAAGCAATACCTAACTGGGTTAGCTCAGCTAGTTTTGCTGATTTCACTAGGTCTTCAGTACGAATTAATACGGCAGAGAAGCCCCAGAAACGGGTTCCTTTTTCGCTGTTTAAGTAAATAGGAAGGCGAGCTACAAATCCCTTTCCACCTTGGGTAAAGGTGAGTGGCCCGGTAAGGGTGACTTTAGCTTCATTGAGGCTTTTCTGGCTAAAACCAGGGTCTTGCTTAACATCAAAGCCAATAGCGGCCTCATTTCCTTTTAGAGGCACTATTTGCTGAATAATACCATTCGGTTGCAGTTGTAAAGCGGTCGCTGCGGGGTAGAGTGGTAGCATTTTTGTTGCAAGCTCTTTGAAGCCAGTTGATTGACCATTTTGTGCTTGTATTAAGGCAGCAATGGGATATGTGGCAGATGCTGCATGAAGAATGGTGTTACTAATGAGGGTATTATATTGCGCAGTTTTTTTTTGGATGGACAGCAGCTTTTTTTGAAGCTGCTGCTGCTCAAACATGTAGATGCTACTTATAGATACTAAGATCGATGCAATGAATGCAAATTGAATGAATCTTGAATGTACCAGTGTTTTAAGCATTTTTATTGTGGAGGGTGTGAGTTGATAAGTTTGTGCTCAAGAGCAGCTAACTAATTATATTAACTCACTATTTTAGCAACGTTTTATTATAAACCTAGAGTCTAGGTCGGTTTAAGCTTGTAAATTGATGTAGATCAGTTTTGAAAAGGTGAATATCATGGCTGTTGAATAATAAGAATCACGTTAAAATGCATGTACGAAAAGATTGACCTACTTTATGGTGCTGTTAACTAGAATAAAGGGTGTATGAATGAATAAGATAGAGTTACAAAAAGAACCTGTTGAGTTATATAAAGTATTGAAGTTTGAGGCTTTAGTCGCAAGTGGTGGAGAGGCTAAACTTGTTATTTCAGAGGGTTTAGTCAAAGTGAATGGTGATGTCGAGACAAGAAAGCGAAAAAAAGTAGTGTCTGGGGATACAATTGAATTTGCCGGTGAGATATTTTGTTTGGAGCTTTGCGAGTAGTTTGGATCTCAGGCTATCGAAGTGTTTATATTTAAGCGTGATAAACTGAAGTTTCAGTAATATCATTATTGAGTATGGCTTGGTGACGGTGAAATACTTGCCAAGTGTTTTCTAAAAGGGTGGTTTACTTGTTTAATAATAAAATTCTAAAGAATCAATAACGGGAGAGAAATATGAAGAATTTAGGAAAGGTATTGTCGATAGGTTTTCTATTGGCAGCCAGTATGTCTGTACAGGCTGAAGGTTTTGTATTAACAAGTCCTGATATAAAAGGGCAGTTAAGTAATAAAGAAGTCTTTTCAGGCTTCGGTTGTGAGGGTGAAAATATATCTCCTGAGCTAAATTGGCAAAATGCACCAGAAGG
>Ga0209081_1001146_pt1 | contig 15859 bp, 13 predicted proteins | sample GOMGulsemesocosm_4_FD_184636 | JGI IMG/M metagenome (GOLD analysis project Ga0209081, IMG submission 184636) | Methane-oxidizing microbial communities from mesocosms in the Gulf of Mexico - GOM15B Gulf of Mexico (SPAdes) (version 2) | ecosystem: Environmental > Aquatic > Marine > Cold seeps... | reverse complement strand
TCAATAACGTTTAATTCTTGCGCTCGTAATAAGTTAGCACTGTCTTGCTCACGACCATAAGCACTAATCTCTTTGCATAGATTGTGCTTTCTTGCTGCCCTCGCAATAGAGCCACCAATCAGCCCTACACCAATAATGCAGAGTTTGTTAAACATCGGCTAAAACAGCTTTTAAAGCACGAATAAAAAATTCATTTTCAGCTTGAGTACCAATACTAATGCGCAAATGATTCGGCATTTCATAATTAGCGACAGGGCGAACAATCACTCCCTTATGCAATAGTGCTGTATTTATTGCACTCGCATCACGCTTTAAATCAACCGTGACAAAGTTACCTACTGATTCAACCCAAGACAAACCTAGATCAGCAAAAGCATCCGTTAATTGCTTCATTCCAGCATTATTAAGTGCTACTGTTTGTTGCAAATAATCAATATCACTTAATGCAACTTCTGCTGCAGCTAAGGCTAAAGCATTATTATTAAAGGGTTGTCGGACGCGATTAAGAATATCTGCCATTTCAGGACAAGATAAACTGTAGCCTATGCGTAAACCAGCTAAACCATAGGCTTTAGAAAAGGTACGCGTAACCACTAGATTGGGGTATTGTGCTAACCAAGCAATTGAACTAGGGTAATCTTCTGTAGAAACATATTCAAAATAGGCTTCATCTAAAACTACAATAACCCGCTCAGGCACTGCCGCCAAAAACTCACTTAAAGCCTGCTCAGTCAGGTAAGTTCCGGTAGGGTTATTCGGATTGGCAATAAAGATTAAGCGCGTTTTATCAGTAATTGCCATAAGCATACCCGACAAGTCATGGCCATAATTAATTGCAGGTACTACTTTAGCCGTTGCGCCAGCCGATTGCGTCACTATAGGGTAAACAGCAAAAGCATGTTGCGAAAAAATCACTTCTGAATCTGTGGTCAAAAAAGCTCGCGCTAAAATTTCTAGAATTTCATTAGAGCCATTACCTAAAGTAATTTGCTCACTTGTTAGCCTATATTTTTCCGATAAGGCGGCTTTTAATGCAAAAGCATTGCCATCAGGGTAACGTGATAATTCAGAAAAACTTTCCTGTATCGCGGCAAGCACTTTCGCACTAGGACCTAAAGGGTTTTCATTAGAAGCCAACTTAACAATTTCGCTCAGCCCTAATTCGCGCTGTAACTCAGAAACAGGCTTGCCACCTTGGTAAGGAACTAGTTTTTGTACGCCAGAAGTGGCTAATGCACTGATACTTTGCATATATTTATCGGTATTGTTTTGAAAAAAGGCGGGTAAAAATTCACTCTGACTATTAACTGCTATGAATGAAGTATAAGCTATAAAACAGCCGTGGGATAAGAACCTAAAACCTTGATCATAGTCACTCGAGATTGCAAGTCACTCAAAGCTAAAGCTACGTTCTTATCGGCTTGATGCCCATCAATATCTATAAAAAATAGATAATCCCATAGAGCTTGGCGTGAAGGGCGAGACTCAATCTTAGTTAGGCCAATATTATGCTTAGAAAATGGTTCTAAAATACTGTACAAAGCGCCAGAATTATTTTTGGTAGAAATCAATAAGGAGGTTTTATCCTGACCCGTTGAATTAGCCGTTAACTTACCGACAATAACAAAGCGTGTGGTATTATCCAACTCATCTTCAATATTGCATTCTAGCAAGTTCACATTATAAATTTCTGCGGCTAATTCACCGGCAATTGCCGCCGCACCTTCCTGTGCTGATGCAATTCTAGCTGCTTCAGCATTACTACTTACTTCTGTACACCGAACATTCGGTAGGTTTTCTTCCAGCCATTTACGACACTGAGCTAGTGATTGCCTATGCGAAAAGACCTCTGTAATTTTACTTAACTCGTCAGCATTAGATAACAGATTATGGTTAATTCTAATAGCAACTTCACCACAAACTTGTAATGGCGACATAACAAACCGATCTAAAGTATGCGTGACCATACCTTCCGTAGAATTTTCTATAGGGACAACGCCGAACTGACAGTGACCATTTTCTACTGATTCAAAAATTGCTTCAATCGTAGGCACTGGCTCAGCCTTCACGGCCTGACCAAAATGCTTAAACGCGGCTTGCTGAGTAAATGTACCTTCTGGCCCTAAATAAGCCACTTGCAAAGGCTTTTCTAAGGCTAAACAAGCCGACATTAACTCTCGAAAAAATCGTGCTGCCGTATCATCACTTAAAGGCCCAGGATTTAATTCTTGAATACGCCTAAGCACTAATGCTTCTCGGTCAGGGCGATAAAAGCAAGTATCTTCACCTGCTGCTATCTTAGTTTTTGCAACTTCTTCAGCCAACGCCGCGCGCTGATTAATTAACTGCAATACCTTCTGGTCAATAGCATCAATCTGATCTCTTAATTCAGAAAGGGGGATTACGTTACTCATAGCTTCAATATAAAGTAATTTAGTGAGTTCGTTCAAATTCAGCCATAAACTGAACTAAAGCCTCCACACCTGATTCAGGCATGGCATTATAAATACTCGCGCGCATTCCACCTAATAAGCGGTGTCCTTTTAACGCCAAAAAGCCCTGCTCTTTAGCGGCTTTAAGAAAAACAGACTCCAGTCCCTTATCAGCAAGAATAAAAGGCACATTCATACGTGATCTATCAGTAATAGCAACAGGGTTACTATACAAACTAGAGCGATCTATAGCCGCATATAAATTTTGCGCTTTACGCTGATTGACCTGTTCAATACCGGCAATTCCACCTTGCACTTTTAACCATTGCAAGACCAAGCCAACTAAATACCAACTATAAGTTGCCGGTGTATTGAGCATTGATTCGTGCTCAACTTGTTGCTGGTAATTAAACACATCAGGCAAGGCAGATTGTGCTTTACCCAGCAAATCTTCTCGAACAATCACAATTGTTACGCCAGCAGGCCCCATATTTTTCTGAGAACCAGCATAAATCAAACCGAATTTACTGACATCAATCTGGCGCGATAAAATATTAGACGACATATCCGCAACTAAGGGCAAATCACCGACCTCAGGAACATTAGCGAACTCAAGACCATGAATTGTCTCATTCGGCGTGTAATGTAAATAAGCCGCTTGCTGATCTATATTCCATGTTGATGAGTCAGGTATCGCGGTAAAATTATTCGCTTCGGCACTGGCAGAAACAACAACATCACAGTAATTTTTAGCGGCTTTTAGCGCTTTACCCGACCATGCGCCTGTATTGACATAACAAGCTTTCGTTTTACTACCTAAGATATTAGCTGGAATAAATGAAAACTGCGCAGTCGCACCACCCTGTAAAAACAATAGCTTGTAATTATCAGGAATTGCCATTAATTCTCTTAAATCACGGTGCAGGGTTTCAGCAATGCCCATAAATTCAGAACCGCGATGACTCATTTCCATCACCGACATACCTGAACCTTGCCAATCGAGCATTTCAGCTTGCGCCTGCTTTAAAACAGACTCGGGCAACATTGAAGGCCCAGCACTGAAATTATAGATTTTACTCATTTTCAGACTCGCCTTCGTCAGAATCTAAGGTATCCAGCTGTTCATCGATGACTTTAGCAGCCTCGTTCATTTCTTGAGTTTCAGTATCAATTTGTGACCCGTCTAGTTCTTCATCGGATTCATCTTCAACTAAACCATCAATTTTATCAACACCCACTAATTTTTCAGTCGCATCTAAACGAATAACTTTAACACCTTGAGTATTACGCCCCACGATTGAAATCTCATTAACTCGAGTACGCACTAATACGCCGCCATCAGTAATCAACATAATTTCATCATTATCTGAAACTAAAACGGCTCCAACTACCTCGCCATTTCGTTCAGATGTTTGCATCGCAATCATGCCCTGACCGCCACGCTTATGACGTGTAAATTCTTCTAATTTAGTACGCTTACCGTAACCATTTTCAGTCACATTAAGCACCGTACCTTCCGAAGAAGTGATCATAGAGATAATCTTCTGCCCTTCACCTAAACGCATACCACGAACACCCGTTGCCGCACGCCCCATTGAACGAACATCCGTTTCGCTAAAGCAGTTTGCTTTACCATTACTACTAAATAACAAGATATTTTGCTCGCCATCAGTAACAGCCACGCCAACCAAGCTATCACCCTCACGTAAATCAATCGCAATTTTTCCGTTTGACCTTTGACGTTCAAATTCTTTTAATGGTGTCTTCTTAACCGTTCCCGCTTCCGTTGCCATAAAGATAAACTGCGATTCACTGTATTCACGTACAGTCAACATCGCACTTATTTGCTCATCTTTTTCCAATGGCAATAAATTAATAAACGGCTTACCGCGCGAAGCACGACTGGCAATCGGCAGCTGATAAACTTTTAACCAATACACTTTACCGGCTGAAGAAAAGCACAAAATCGTATCATGAGTATTAGCTACGACTAACTTTTCTACAAAATCTTCTTCTTTAGTCGCTGTCGCTGATTTACCGCGCCCACCTCGGCGTTGTGCTTGATAATCTTCAAGTCGCTGAGTTTTCACATATCCTTCATGCGACATGGTAACAACTACATCTTCTTCGGTAATAAAGTCTTCTTCAGATAAGCTCAGAAGATCTCTAACAATCTCAGTACGACGCTCATCAGCATACTCTTCCTTAATGGCTTCCAATTCTTCACGAATCACTTCCATTAAGCGGATTGCACTGCCTAGAATTTCCAGATAACCATCGATTAACTCTAATAATTGTTTGTATTCGTTGACAATTTTTTCTTGCTCTAAGCCCGTCAAACGATGCAAGCGTAAATCTAAAATAGCCGAAGCTTGTGCTTCTGAAAGACGATATTCAGAGCCATGTATACCAAAAACCAATTCTAAACCATCAGGTCTCGAACGGCTTTCGTCTGCATGCTCTAATAAAGCAGCAACTAAGCCTGCATCCCAAGACTTTGATAACAAGCCGACTTTAGCTTCTGCAGGATTTGCAGCTGCTTTAATTAAAGCAATCATCTCATCAATATTGGACATGGCCACAGCCAAACCTTCCAATACATGCGCACGTTCACGCGCTTTGCGTAACAAGTAAATAGTACGACGCGTAACCACTTCACGGCGATGATCAACAAACGCATGCAGAATTTCTTTTAAATTCATACATTTTGGTCGACCATCTAAAATAGCAACCATATTAATACCAAACACAGTTTTCATCTGTGTTTGTTTATATAGATTATTCAGGACAACTTCAGGCACTTCGCCACGACGCAGCTCAATAACCATGCGCATACCGTCTTTATCAGACTCATCACGCAGGCCTGAAATACCTTCGATTTTAGCCTCTTTAACTAATTCAGCAATTTTCTCTAATAAGCGGGCTTTATTCACCTGGTAAGGCAATTCGGTAACAATAATAGCTTGCCTGCTGCCATCTCTAAAATCTTCTACATGACTACGCGCACGAATATGCGCGCGCCCTCGCCCCGTCATATAGGCATCATAAATACCAGAAAAACCATTAATAACCCCTGCTGTAGGGAAATCAGGCCCTGGAATATGTTCCATTAAATCTTTAATGCTAACATCAGGATTATCAATCAGCGCTAAACAAGCCCCAATAACTTCGCCTAAATTATGTGGCGGTATATTAGTTGCCATACCAACAGCAATACCCGAAGAACCATTAACCAATAAAGCAGGCACTCTTGCCGGCAAAACAACAGGTTCTGATTCTGAATCATCATAGTTAGAGGCAAAGTTGACCGTCTCTTTATCTAAATCCGCCAACATTTCATGCGCAATTTTTGACATACGTACTTCGGTATAACGCATCGCAGCAGGTGAATCACCATCGACCGAACCAAAGTTCCCTTGACCATCAACTAGCATATAACGCAAAGAAAAAGGTTGCGCCATACGTACGATCGTATCGTAAACCGCAGTATCACCATGAGGGTGGTATTTACCGATCACGTCCCCGACGACACGGGCAGATTTTTTATAGGGTTTATTCCAATCATTACCCAATACATTCATTGCATATAAAACGCGACGATGAACCGGCTTTAGACCATCTCTAACATCAGGAAGTGCTCGCCCTACAATAACGCTCATCGCATAGTCTAGGTACGACTTCTGCATCTCGTCTTCGATAGTAACTACGGTAATTTCTTTAGCAAATTCTGACATTAGTCCATCTATATAATAAAGCTGATAAATCGATTTATCGGCAAATGTTTCTTGAATAATCTAGCCTTTTACAACCGGATCGACCTAAATTGCAATAACCGCTTATTATAGCAAATTAAGTCTCCTTAGGAGCTTAAAGTTAATAAAACTTCTTTCCAGATACCAATAGCCCAAAAAACTGCCTTACATCTTCTTGGGCTTGCAATAACAAGGAGAAAAATTGCTTCTGATCTAAGCTAATTGCCGACCTGCGTTCAAAAGGGATTGCTTCCCATAACTCGCTAACCGAATCTTGGTCATACACCAAAGCCGTGCAAAAAATAGTCGCTATATGAAGTATTTGAGCATCTAAGCGGTGCGCTAATGCCATTTCAGGTGTTAATTGATAAGCAATCGCCTCATATAAAGAACTAGGCAACCCCCAAGACTTGACCAACTCCCCTCCGACATCAGCAAAAGTAAAGCCAATCATTTCTTGCTCAATAACAGGTACTAGTTCTGCATTATAATCAGCCAATTTAAGTACTTTTGAAGATAACTCTGGAAGTTTCTGATAAAGGACCAAAGAACCAATTTTATGCAATAAACCAGCTAAAAATAAGCGTTCCGCATGCAAAACTGAACTTTTTTTAGCCAATAATTTAGCGATCACGCCGCATTGAACGCTTTGCATCCAAAAATCAGTCATATCAACCAGATCGCTAGGTATATCATTAAATACATCCACCACGGAAGTGGCTAAAACTAAACTTTGTAAGTCTTTAATACCAATTATTGTAACAGCCCGACTAATCGTATCAATACGGGACTGGAAGCCATAAAAAGAACTATTAACCAACTTAAGTAATCGCATACTGAGAGCTGGATCTTTAGCAATGACCTGACCAATCTCAAGTGTTGAAAACCTTGGGTCATAGACCATTTTTTCTATTTGATGATAGATATCCGGTAAAGAAAACAAGGTAATACTGCCTTGCACTAAAGATTCAGCGGTCAAAGTGACATTAGTATCAGCCATGACTTTTCTTATACAGGCTTAAGACGTGCTTTACATATTTTTGCGTTTCGGGGTACGGCGGGATTTGGTTGTGGTATTTTTTAACGGCATTTTCCCCTGCGTTATACGCAGCGATAGAAAGCTTTAAATTATCATCAAATAAACCGATCAAATACTTTAGATAACGAGTGCCTGCAAAAATGTTTTGCTTGGGATCTTTGCGGTTTGTTGCACCATATTGAAGTGCCGTTGCAGGCATTAACTGCATTAACCCCACTGCCCCTGCACTTGAAATGGCTTTCGCGTCATAAGCAGATTCTGCATGAATAACCGCATGCACTAACTTCGGATCTAGACCATACTTTTTTGCAGCTGCAGCAATGATGGGCGTATATTTCTTTTTATTTTTTTGTAAATGCTTAAATGCGATCGCATAACCCTTAGGCTTAGGCTTACTACGAATAATCAGTTTATATTTTTTATGATTAGGCTCATCCGTGTAATAAACACTACCATCAGCGGCAGTATATTTATAGATATCCGCTAATGCAGCAGGAATAACGAATAACAAACTCAAAAAAACAAGTAGAAATTTCATTTTTAACTATCTGCTAAATAACCAGCGATATCTTCCTTGGAAAAGCCAATTTTCTTTGCCACGCGATGTGCATGACTGACGCGTGAGATTCCTGGAATTAACTTATGAGTTGGATCCTCATTAACAAACTCAACCTGCAAAGCCACACCTTTACGCTCTGCAAGAAAATGATCGACTAACTGATGGTTATGAGTAATGAGAACTGTATTATTACCTTTTTGATAAAAACCATTGAGTACATTCGCTGAAGTCTCCATTTTTTCTTCAAAGGTTGTCCCTTCTGATAACTCATCTAAGACAATCAGGCTCTTTTCCGTACTCGCTAAAAATATATCTTTAGTACGTTTTAATTCCGTACCAAAACGTCCTTCACCATCATCTAGCTGGCTAATTTCAGGTACTTGATAAAAAATCCTATCCGCAACCGTTACTGTTGCTTTCGTAGCAGGAACATAGCTACCAATCTGAGCCAGTAGCTGAATTTGCGTTAAGGTTTTGCAAAATGCAGTTTTACCACCACTATTCGGGCCAGTAATTAAGACTAATTTTTCATCATCAATAACAAAATCATTCCCCACATAAGCAGAATCAGCTTTACTTAATACGGGATTTTTCGCATTTTTCAAATTGATTTTATGATGCTCAGCCGCGATCAACTCAGGCAGAGCCATAGGCTCAGCATTAGACTCCGCATATTGTACTAAGGACAGCAGCTCATCGATTTGCCCCAAAGCATCTAACACCTTAGCTACGTCGTCTGATTTTCTATATTCCTCACGCAAAGGCTTAATACAACTATCTCGATCAAAACCACCAATCAGAGGAAAATATACTAAAGCGAGCGGAGCAAGAAAAATAGCGAACATCGGCGAAAAGCTCAGCAAGCCAATCGGTACAAATAAATTAACTACAATTAAAGTAGCAAACACAAGACCAATCAATAATGGCTTAAAAATATGCGGTTTAAAAATAATGGCAGGACTTAAGCTTTTTCTATCTATTTTGCTCTGTATACTTTTCTCAGTAATATAGGCAGGGCCCGACATTAAGGAATAAACTCGCGTTTTGGTAAAGGCTTTGATTTCATTCAGTAACACATCGAGATAAGCACTTTTTGGTTTATCAAGTGTCAATAGACCCGCAACAAAACCCAATATAAAGCGAGTTCCGCGCCTATACTGTGTATAACCATAACCTTCAATTTCTGCATCATCTCTAGCCGTACCACCTGACCCTAAAAATTTAGCAAATAATAGCTGATGAAAAGACTTTTCATCTTTTTTAGCATTCTCCACTAAACGCGCTAAAGTTGCTTTCAGTTCAGAGTTTGTCTGTATTTCTTTGAGTGCTTCCTGCTTATCTACAATAGCTTGTAAATCATCTAAGGGTTGCGCTAAAGAACGGTATAAAACCGCCTGACCAATCGTTGTTTGGGCATAATTGACCGTATCGAAAACACTATCAACCTCAATACTTTTAAATGCACCGGCATCCAGCACACCTTCGCCTGTTTTTGCTGGCTGGCTAATCCGAACTTCAGGCCACCGTTCATCCCACGCTTTTAAAATAGTCATATTATTTTTTCTTCTTCTTTTTATCTAATAGACCAAAGACAATAATGGCAGAAACCACTATCCCCGACATTATAATATTTTCCTGCGTAGCACCTAATAAATAAGCAGCTCCACACCCAATACCCATACCGACCCCGGTAAAAGCCAAGCTGCGCATTAAGCGACAAAAAGCACAATTATCAGGATCATAAGCACGCATAATTAGTTCGCCTTATTTTCTATTAAATCGACCATAAGCTGCACATTAGCTTCTGAGTCATTTAAACAAGGAATATAACGATACTGCTCGCCACCTGATTCAAGAAAAATTTCTTTATTAGTCATATTAATTTCCTCTAAAGTTTCTAAGCAATCAATTGCAAAGCCCGGGCAAATAATATCAATTTTTTTAAAGCCTTCCTCTGGCAGTGCCATTAAGCTCTCTATACAATAAGGCTGCAACCATTTCGCCTTACCAAAACGCGACTGAAACACGACGCGCCACTCATCATCTTTCAAGTTTAGCTTTTCAGCAATCAACTCAGCCGTTTTAAGGCATTGATAATAATAAGGATCGCCTTTTTTAGTTAAAATATCTGGTAGCCCATGAAAAGACATCAATAAAAGTTCACTAGCCGGCTGTTTCTGCCACGCTTGCTGAATGGAATCAGCAATTGAACTTATATATAAGGGACGCTGATGGTAATCGCTAATAAAATGTAATTCAGGAATATAACGCCATTGCATTAATTCTGTCGCAATAGCATCAAACACACTGGCAGTCGTGGTTGATGAATATTGCGGATATAAAGGCACAATAGTGATTTGTTCACACTGCGCCTTTTTTAATTTACGCAACTGAGATATTAATGACGGGGCACCATAACTCATTGCCATTGAGACAATCGTGTGATGATTATCCTGATAGTGCGCGGCTACTTTATCAGTTAAATCTTGAGTCAAAAAAGTGAGGGGCGAACCTCTTTCAGTCCAAACTTCAGCATAAGCTGCTTTAGATTTACGCGGCCGAAAAGGCAATATAAAAAAATTTAAAATCACCCACCACAATGAGCGCGGTAAATTAACCACGCGTGGATCACTCAAAAATTCGCGCAAAAACCGTCTAACAGAGCGTACCGTTAAGTGCTTAGGAGAGCCTAAATTAACAATTAAAATCCCGCGCTTTTTTTGAGCCACAACAGCCATCCCTTATGAGCGATTAATCAAACTTAAAAATTCTGCACGAGTACTCATTTCTTTACGGAAAATCCCCGTCATAACAGATGTTGTCATCACTGAATTTTGCTTTTCAACACCACGCATCATCATGCACATATGCTTAGCTTCAATAACAACCGCAACGCCTTTAGCACCAATCGCTTCATCAACTGCATCAGCAATTTGCTTAGTCAATTTTTCTTGAATTTGTAAACGACGCGCATACATATCAACAATTCTTGCCAATTTAGATAAGCCTAAAACCTTACCTTGTGGCAAGTAAGCAATATGACATTTGCCGACAAAAGGCAATAAATGATGCTCACATAAAGAATAAAGCTCAATATCTTTTACAATCACCATATCTTCAGTATCTGCTTCAAAAATAGCGCCATTCAAAACCTCTTCCAAAGTTTTGTTATAGCCATTATTTAAGAACTCAAAAGCTTTGGCAGCTCTTTTAGGTGTATCAACTAAACCTTCACGTGTTACATCTTCGCCAATTGCTTCAATAATTTTGCTGAAATGTTCTTCCATCATTCGTCTCTAAAATAAAATAGTCGTTAAGTATACATCATCCTTGTACTAATTCTAATGCCTGTAAGACAACATTCTCATCTGCACCCGCCTTAGGCCCATAGGTACTTAGGTGTCTACGCCATGCTCTTGCCCCTTGAACACTATGAAATAAACCTAATATGTGCCGCGTTATACTATGTAAGCGCACTCCAGCCGCCAATTGCTCTTGTATATAAGGTAATAAAGCGAAGACTACCTCTTCGCGTGTTTTAACGGGAGTATCTTGCTGGTAAATCAGTCTATCCGCTTCCGCCAATAAGTAAGGATTATGATAAGCCTCTCGACCAATCATAACGCCATCTACGCCCTGCATTAATTCAATACTTTGCTCTAAGGAGCTAATGCCGCCATTAATAATAATTTCTAAATGCGGGAAGTCCTGTTTAATTTGCTGCACAACATCATAGCGCAAAGGGGGGACATCCCTATTCTGCTTTGGTGACAAGCCCGATAACCAAGCCTTACGCGCATGTATAATAAAAGTACGACAACCGCCTTCAGCCACTTTACCAATAAAATTAACTAATTCCTCATAGGAATCTTTATCATCAATACCTATGCGTGATTTTACGGTAATAGGAATATTCACTGCTTGTTGCATGGCAGCAATACATTCTGCGACTAACTCAGGCTCGGCCATTAAACAGGCACCAAAACGCCCACTTTGCACGCGATCACTCGGACAACCAACATTTAAATTCACCTCATCATAGCCATAATCTTCAGCCATTTTGCTGCAAACCGCCAAATCTTGCACAGAACTCCCTCCTAACTGCAAAGCCAGCGGATGTTCTTGCGGGGAAAAACCTAAATGCCGTTGTACATCACCATTCAATAAAGCTCCAGTCGTCACCATCTCCGTGTATAAAACGGCGTGACTTGACAGCAAGCGATGAAAGTAGCGGCAATGTCTATCTGACCAGTCTAACATTGGGGCTACACATAAGTTTCTATTTATCATACAATAACTTAACTCTATTTAAACGTGTGTAAAAGTGTATTTTTTTACAATATCAATCCGCGTATAGTACGCTAATATTTTTAAGCGTACTGATAAAACCGTTTAATGCAAATAGCAAGACCTGCCCCTTAGCTTAATGAGCTGTAAGTTTTGTTCTTTTTGAAAAAAATTGGTTTATCTCATGATGAAATCCATTGGCGCCAAAAATCAAGCTGGCTGGTCGAGTAGACGGGCTCTCCTAATAAATTAGCCAATGATTCGATAATACTTTTATTGTACACTTCGCTGCACGCAGCTACTATGTGATCTCTAATCATTTCTATACTCATCAGTTGCTTACCACGCCCCTCACAGAACCGTGCTTGCGCTATTTACGCACACGGCTCCTCGACAACACGCCTCACCTTGAAGCAGACAATAAATTCACTGTAATTCGTGGATTCGGCAACGGATACAGCCTGAGCAGTTTATTAAACTTTTCCCATGTGTAACAACCCCGTTTTCCACGACGATTTAACCATTTATACATCGTTTGATGTTACCCAGTAGGCAAAGCTTTGCAGACTTTTGCTATTATCAGTGACTCCATAATAAGCAAAGTGTCCGCGCAATTTTGCCGCTGTCGTTTTCATAATCTCAGCAGTGGGCAAGACTCTATTTGCCTTTAGCTATTCTTTATAAGCCACTACTTTGGCTATAAGTCTCTTGCTGACCATTTTCCTTTTCATCCGGTAACGCTTACCATCACAGCCCACCGTGCTTAACATTTGGAGTTACCTCCGCCTGCCCGATGTTTACTATCTGGTGGTTGACCTACCTTACCAGAGCGGGACTTTCACCCGCTGGAATTATCGACCTTGCTCAGCCGCACACCCCTTGATACTATTAAGACTGAGTTTGACCTAAGATTGGTAGCCGGTCTATAATGCAAAGACCGGCGACTAGGAGCATCTCCAGTCGTAATGCTGGTCACTACTTGCCTTCAGCTATTTCTTCTGGTCACTTTATCTATAGATAGATAGGGTGGCTGATTGAAGAATTTTCTCCTTCTTGCCTCCCAAATTAAAGTAATTGCTCAAGCTTTTTATCTGTAGGATATTATTATGTGGATAGTTTTCGTGCATTTTTTAAAAGCGATAGTTGCTAATTTAATTTAACATTACTGGAAAGCGTAGGTGGCAGGTGGGTAAAAGAAACTTTGAGCAAGCATTCAATGCAGTTTTTCATGATGAGCAAGCCTTCAATGACTTTTGTTCGTTAGATGTTAGGTCTGAAATTGAAGAGTTTGTTATTAACTCTCGTACTATTTATCGGACGTCTAAAAAGTTTAAAAAGTACCTTAGATTTATTGACAAGGTAATACTTAGGCATTTGGATAAAAATGAACAGGTTGTTCATTCCTATTTAAAAGAGAAGAGTGTTTTAACTGCTGTTAAGGCACACGCATCTAGTAAATGCTTTTTTCTTACCGATATAAAAGATTTCTTCACTTCGGTGAAAACACAAAATGTCTTGTATTTACTAACAAGGGATAAATTGCGCATCCCGATAACTGATTTCGAACGTTATATAGAAACCATTGCTAATTTCACAACTTTCTCAGGTTCAATACCTGTCGGCTTTCCTACATCCCCCAGCCTTAGTAACTCCTTTCTTTTGGAATTTGATGCTGCACTAGAAAAATACTGTTGTGAACATGGCTTTATTTATACGCGATATTCTGATGATATTATTATCTCGAGTAAATCATTCGAAGGTTTTGATAAGCTTGAAAACGTTGTGCAAACCATGTTGCACAACAGTGCATCTAAAGACCTTTTTTTGAACACAAAAAAAACACGTGTAACGCAAATTGGTAATAAAGTAAAAATATTAGGTTTGGTTATTACCCTGGATGGTAGTGTAACTATAGATTCTAAATATAAAAAAACACTTGAGAGTTTATTGCATTTTTATATCAATGATAAAGACAAGTATAAAGATTTACTTGAAAAAACATTGCATGGAAAAGAGCACTCGTTATTTGGTTTATTGCACTATGTTAAATCTATCGATCAAGCCTATCTGGAAAAACTACAACGGAAGTATGGAGCTTATGCTCTAAGCGCACTTATGGAGGATAGGTGGAGTGATAAGTGATAGTATAATAATTAATAATGTAAAAGGTATTATTGAATTAAAAGCGATATTTAATTTTTTTGATCAAAAAGTTATAGTCGTTACTGGAAAAAATGGTGTAGGTAAAACAACGCTCGTTAAAGCTTTCAAGCTTATATCTGATCTTCAAGTGTTTCAAAAGTCGGCCAGTCTCAACTCGATTAGATCGGATAGTAACGTTTCGTTTGAACTTTATGGTTACGAGCCATTTTCATTTTCTTATAACCCTAAGCTCGATGCGTTAGATAGCAAGCAAGTATTACCGAAAAAAGAGGCTGTCATCGCAGAACTTCCAATTCCATATGGGGCTAGATTCCAGCAATTCTCATTAGTGGCTAAACATGATGCGGAAATACGAATAAATATCGCGTCTTCTAACTACCAAGATGCCGATGAACTTATTGAGTTTTTGGGTAAGGTTTACTTAACCGATAAATTTTCTAACTTAAAAGTTACAAATATTAAAAGGCAGAATTTTTATTTTGTTTTGCGTGAAAGTGATTTCTATATTCGCGAAGACCATTTAAGTTCAGGAGAATTTTTTCTCATTCAGCTATTTAGGCTTATTACTTCTGGCTCTGAGTTAATTATTATAGATGAATTAGATGTTTCTCTTGATGCGGCAGCCCAGGTTCACCTGTTTGAAGCAATAAAGCCTGTTTTGGATAAATATAACTCGCGGCTAATTGTTATGTCTCATTCTTTAGCCTTTATGAGTACCGTTGATGATGGCGCACTCTATCTTTTAGAGGAAAATTCACATGAAATCACATTAGAACAGCGCTCTTTCGGTTATGTTAAGTCCTTCTTATATGGTTTTGAAGGTTATGACCGATATATTCTTACAGAAGATGTTGTAATGGAAGGGTTTATTGAATATATAATCAATGCATTTTCCATGATACCTTATTATCAACATAAGACTATTGGTGTAGGAGGTTGGAATCAATTACAGCTCATAATTGAGAAAAATGATACAGAAGAAATTTTTACAGATTATTCTAATGTCATTGGTATTGTAGATGGGGATGCTCACTCAGAAATCTCTAAAAAATATAATGGGCCAACGAAAATATTGTGTTCCCCTGTAGAGGACATTGAAAAATATATATTTTTAAATCGAGGAACCTTATTGTCTGAAATTGAGTTACCAACTTATCCTGAATCAGAAAACAAAAAAAAGGCTTCTAAAGCTTATTGGAAATATTTAACTGTTGATAAAGGGTTAACCAAAAATCGCCTTTATCAGCTTGTTATTGATAGTCTGTATGTAAATACAGAAAGGCTAGCAAATGAAATTAGAGCATTTCTTGAAAAGGGTTCCATTGAAGTATGAAACCATACTTTCTTGAAATGGTTTAATAAAACAGGACACTTCTAAAGACAGATTTATAATGTCACTAGAGAATTAACAGGCGTAACAATTAAGCAAGTTTTCGATGCTGTTGATAAATGGTAATCAAGTGGTCAGCCAGCTTGGTTTTTCAGCAAACTGTGCCCTATACCATAAAAAATAAAAAACTATAAATAATAGTATCCTGAATTCGTATAATAAGTGCATAGCCTCTGTATGTAACGACCAGCAACACACTGATAGTTTAGAACAAGGCTTAAGTGTATGTAAAGGATG
>Ga0209081_1001144_pt1 | contig 15862 bp, 17 predicted proteins | sample GOMGulsemesocosm_4_FD_184636 | JGI IMG/M metagenome (GOLD analysis project Ga0209081, IMG submission 184636) | Methane-oxidizing microbial communities from mesocosms in the Gulf of Mexico - GOM15B Gulf of Mexico (SPAdes) (version 2) | ecosystem: Environmental > Aquatic > Marine > Cold seeps... | reverse complement strand
TACCATTTTCAAAATTTCCTTGCGCGACCAATTGCTTGATGAATGGGAATTTTTTGTCTTCGTCAATTGGCACCAAAATCTCTGGGGTGTTGGGTAATTCTGGTAAATCTTCGAAAATGGTATCCAGGTCTTGATCGCGAAGTGTAATAATCTCCAGCAGCCGCGCCGTGGCATAAATGGCGTCGTCAAAGCCATACCAGCGGTCTTTGATGAAGATGTGGCCGGACAGTTCACCGCCGAGAAGGGCGCCGGTCTCTATCATCTTGGCTTTCATGTGAGCGTGGCCGCTTTTCCACATAATGGGGCGGCCGCCATAGCTGGATATAAGGTTGTTTAGCTGCCGGGTACACTTCACATCAAAAATCACATCGGCTCCGGGGTTTCGAGTTACGATGTCTTTGGCAAATAGCATCAACAAACGATCGGGCCAAATTATATCACCCTGTGGTGTGACAACCACTAATCGATCACCGTCGCCATCGTAAGCGACACCTAAGTCAGCCTCTGTTTCTTTTACCTTCTCAATGAGGTCTTGCAGGTTTTCGAGTTGGGTAGGGTCGGGATTGTGATTCGGGAAACTGCCGTCTATTTCGCAATGCAGAGGAATTACTTCACAGCCTAGCTCTTCAAGCAGCAGGGGCGCCACTTCACCTGCAACGGCGTTGGCTGCGTCTACGACAATGGTGATTTCACCCGCTAGGGCCACATCAGAAAATATTTTGTCAATATAGTCAGGCACGATATTGTGCGATCTTTCTTCGCCATTCCCTCGATGGTAATCGCCACGAACGATACGGGAACGAAGCTGCTGAATTGAGTCGTCGGCGAGCGTATTGCCATTAATGACTATTTTGAAACCGTTGTATTCGGCGCTGTTGTGGCTAGCGGTAACCATCACGCCGCTGGCACTTGCGTCGAGTTCATGAGTGGCAAAGTGCATTAATGGCGTTGGCACGGTGCCAATGTTTACTACGCCACAGCCCGTGCTGCGGATACCATTAATGAGCTGCTCGCACAGTTGAGGGCTATGTGTGCGCGCGTCGCGAGCAACGATGATCCATTTATCGCCATGATCCAGTGCTTCGCTACCAACGGCCTTACCGATTTTTTCTGCGAGCTCAAAGCTCAATTGTTCACCCACAACACCGCGAATATCGTATGAGCGGAAGATAACGTCGTTGATGTCGCTGACCTTTGTAGCCGAAGAGGGGTCATCTGAAATCTGTGTTTTGGTATTGCCTTCGTTCGCGGTCGTTTCATTTAACCCGAGAATATCCTTATCTTCGTCTTGAACATTCACATCGAGGATGTTTTGGTTTTGATACATTGGGGAGGCGATATCAGTGACTTCACTGCCCGCTTTGCTTCTGGCAGATTTCACCGACGCACTACGTTTCTGAACCTGTTGTTTTGCTAGCTTATGCGCAAATTTCCAGCCGCCACCTGCGCAGAGTGCAAAGAGCAATCCAATACTGAGAAAAAGAAAACTTGGGCTTCTTGCCGCGTTGCTTGCCAGTTGTGAGGACGGTTTAAAACGAACACTCCAATAACTACCATCAATTTTGCTCACCTGCCCTGGGTGGTCAAAATCGCTTGCCCCTATATTGAGTATTTCAATAGGCTGAGCACCTGAGAAAGTCTGAAGTACACTTGTTTGGCCGGCGTCGGTATTCATTGCGGCCAGGCTAGCGCTGAGCTTTGTTAGCGGAATGCTCATCATTATGACCCCTACAGCACTGGCCTCATTTTTGGGGTCAGCAAGCGGCGTAATTAAATTGAGCGCCCATACCTTGTTCAATTTTATGGCTTCGGGTAAAACAATATCTTCTTTCAATGCACGATTGATCATGTCCTGTTCAGTGAACAATAGTTTGGATTTTAAGTTGGCTTCACGAGCTTCTTTGTCGGCGGGGATGAAGCGAATGTTAAGTGCGTCTGGGAAAGCTCGCTTGAGCACTAGCTGAAATTTATTCAGCACTGTTTCATTATGGCCAAGCAAGGCTTCAGCCACGTTGGGCCGCTGTCCGAAACGGGCAAGGTTACCACTCACTTTAGTGAGGTATTGATGCACAGCGTTAGCATGCTCACGCGAGTGTTTCGCGGCCGTAGCGTTAATTTCCAGACTTTCCGGTTCATTAATTAAAGAGCCATAGAGTACCCAGCCTAGGCCACCACTTAGAGCGGCGGCCAGCAGCAAAATAAGTGCATAGGCTCTGATAAATGCGGCTTGTTCTGGATTTTTATTATTGGTTTTTTTCAGCGCTTTCACGCAGTGCTTCCTTGTATTGTTGAATGCCCGAGCCCTTATTCACTAGGAATTTCCTGGGCAATTAAATCAATGAGCTGCCGAGCGAGCTGACGCTTACTGCCCTCGGCAATTACGTTTGTTCGTTCTGGACCAAAAATAGTGACGGCATTATTGTCACTGTTAAACCCAATATCGCTTCGAGATACATCGTTGGCCACAATCAAGTCGAGATTTTTACGCCGTAACTTATCTTTAGCATAATTTTCCAAGTTTTGTGTTTCGGCGGCAAACCCAACGGTATAGGGCTTATCTTCGAGCGCAGCCACGGCCGCGACAATATCAGGGTTTTTAACGAGTTCAATACTCATGGTGTCGCTGGCCGTTTTTTTCAGTTTTTGATCGGCGTTTTGAGCCGGCCGAAAGTCGGCGACGGCGGCGGAAGCGATAAAAATATCGCTATGCACGGCTTCCCGCAAACTGGCCTCATGCATTTCTAGAGCACTAGTGACCTCAAAGGTTTGCGCTTTCTCGGGAGGTGTAAGGCATGTGGGGCCGGTAATTAAAATGCATCGAGCACCCGCTTCAATGGCGGCTTCGGCAATCGCGTAGCCCATTTTCCCTGAACTTTGATTGCTTATGTAACGTACCGGATCAATGGCCTCGCGCGTTGGGCCGGCCGTAATCACCACGGTTTTGCCCGCGAGAGTTCCCGGTGAAAAAAGTGTTTCGGCCGCAGAGGCTATTTCTCCGGGCTCAAGCATGCGCCCAGGGCCAACGTCGCCGCAGGCTTGGCTGCCACTGGCGGGGCCAAAAATGCTTATTTCTCGCTGGTTCAATAATGAGATGTTGGCCCGAGTGCTGGCGGCGCCCCACATTGCTTGATTCATGGCTGGTGCTATGGCAATGGGTGCCGCTGTGGCTAAGCACAGCGTAGTGAGCAAGTCGTTGCCTTGCCCCTGAACTAGGCGGGCAATAAAATCGGCTGAAGCGGGTGCCACGAGCACGAGGTCGGCCCAGCGAGCGAGCTCTATATGCCCCATAGCGGCCTCAGCCTCAGGGTCAAGCATCTCGGTGTGAACAGGATTTCCCGACAGCGCCTGTAGGGTTAGCGGGGTTATGAAATGCTGGGCGGCTGGGGTCATGACAACTCGCACTGTCGCGCCAGAGTCTTGTAGGCGCCGAATCAGTTCGGCGCTTTTGTAGGCGGCAATTCCGCCGCTTACGCCAAGGAGAACCTGTTTGTTGCAGAGTGAACTCATATAGTTGTGGCCAGCCCATAAATTGGCGTTAAGATACCATTGTCTTGGGCATTTGCGTACTGGCTTTTGTTTCGGGCTCTAGGCTGGAATAAAATATTACAGGGAGTTTAGTGTGGCGATTAGGGATTGGCCAGAGGCCGAGCGCCCTCGGGAAAAGTTGCTTGCCCAGGGTGCTGTAGCCTTGTCTGACGCTGAATTGCTGGCTATATTTTTGCGAACGGGGCACCGGGGTAAATCTGCGGTGGAGTTGGCGCGAGATTTAGTGCTGCATTTTAAAGGCTTGAGAGGTCTACTAGAATCTAACCGCAAGAGCTTCTGCGGAATGCGCGGTCTTGGTGTGGCGAAGTTTTGCATGTTGCAGGCGGCGCTCGAGATGAGTCGTCGCCATATGTACGAAGGCCTTCAAGCGGCGCCTTTGTTGGGTAGTGTATTTGAGCTTAAGCGGTACTTGCGCGCAAAAATGCGTCATTTGCAGCATGAGGTCTTCGCTTGTATCCATTTGGATTGCCACCATCATATGTTGCACTTTGAGGAACTGTTTCGCGGTACGGTCAGCGGGGCCTCGGTTTACCCTCGAGAAGTGATTAAAAGTGCTCTAGCGCATAACGCTGCAGCGGTGATATTGGTACACAATCACCCTTCGGGCCGGGCGGAGCCCAGCCAGGCCGATCACCGCATCACAAAAAGCTTAAAACAAGCTCTGAAGTTAGTGGATATCGACGTTTTAGACCACTTGATAGTGGCCGATGATCAAGTGTTGTCGTTTGTCGAAAAAGGGTTTATTTGAGTAAATTCTTGCTATTGGTAATTTGTTCTGGTATAAAACGCCGCTCTTTTGCAGCTGGGTTCCATCAGTCATACTTTCATGAGTTGGCGTGGTGTGAGCGGACCGGTTGAAAAACAGATTTCGAACGAGTTACCGCCATCGTCGAGAATCTCTCGATTAAGCTTAAGCGGCACAGAATTTTTTTAAAGGGGCAAAAAATGTCTAAGGTATGTCAAGTTACCGGTAAGCGTCCTGTAACTGGAAACAATGTTTCTCACGCAAAAAACCACACCAAGCGTCGTTTTTTGCCAAACCTGCATTCTCACCGTTTTTGGGTTGAAGCTGAGAAGCGCTTCGTGAAGCTGCGTGTATCCGCTAAAGGTATGCGTGTTATTGATAAAGTAGGCATTGAACAAGTGCTGAAAGATATGCAAGCCCGCGGCGAAAAAGCTTAAGCTGCGAGCGACAATTTAGGAGATATCTGAGATGCGCGATAAAATTCGTTTGAATTCAAGTGCCGGTACTGGTCATTTCTACACGACTGACAAGAACAAGCGTACCATGCCTGAAAAAATGGAAATCAAGAAATTCGATCCCGTGGTTCGTAAGCACGTGATGTACAAGGAAGGCAAAATCAAATAAGCCTTGTTTGTTCTTGATACAAAAAAGCCCAGTTTATTAGCTGGGCTTTTTTGTGTCTGGCACTTTTTCCAGGAATATATGGGTGAATAGGCCTTTATGGAGACAAGAGAATGCCTGAGCTGCCAGAAGTAGAAACTACCTGTCGAGGTATCGCCCCACATATTGAAGGTAAGCGTATAGCTCAGGTTGTTGTAAGGGACCATCGTTTGCGCTGGCCAATACCGGAAGCGCTGCCGAGACTGTTGAAAAACCGCACTTTGCTGGAAGTGAGCCGTCGCGGGAAATACATTATTTTGCGATTTAGTCACGGTCACGCTCTAGTGCACTTGGGTATGTCGGGCAACCTGCGAATAGTAGAGATCGATACACCGCCGGCAAAGCACGATCACATAGACTTGGTCTTTGGTCGATCTTGCATATTGCGTCTCTGCGACCCCCGTCGCTTCGGTGCGTTTTTGTGGACCGATGAAGCGGTGAGCGAGCACAAGCTGATTGCTCACCTTGGGCCAGAGCCCCTAAGTGATGATTTTACGGATGAGGTATTATTTAAGGCTTCTCGTAAGCGGAAGGTAGCCGTTAAATCTTTTGTCATGGACAGTAAGGTCGTGGTGGGAGTAGGAAATATATACGCCAACGAAGCCTTGTTTATGGCCGGCATACGGCCCACCAAGGCGGCGGGAAGTCTCTCTCGGGCGGCCTGTGTTAGTTTAAGCGAGCACATTCGTACGGTATTGGCTAAAGCCATTGAGCAGGGTGGCACCACCCTAAAAGATTTTGTTGGAGGAGACGGCAAGCCCGGCTATTTCAAGCAGGAGCTTAAAGTGTATGGTCGCGGGGGCGAGCCTTGCGTGAATTGCGCAAAGCCCTTAAAGGAAATTCAGCTGGGCGCCCGGGCCACCGTATATTGCACGGCTTGTCAGGGTTAAGTTTGCTTGTTTTGCCCAAATTTCTCTATCAGGGAGGCCTGCACAATGGGGTGTACAAACTTGCTGACATCGCCACCCAAGGAGGCGATTTCCCTTACTAGGGAAGACGAAATGTATGATAGATGCTCAGCCGGCGTCAAGAATAGGCTTTCCATCTGAGGGGCCAATGCGCGGTTCATATTCGCAAGTTGAAATTCATATTCAAAATCGGATACGGCACGCAAGCCACGCATTACGGCGTTGGCTTGTTTCTCTTGCACCAGGTTGGCCAAGAGAATGTTGAAGCCGCATACTTCCACGTTGTCTAGGTGTGAGGTGACTTGCTTAACCAATTCCACGCGTTTTTCCGTGGTAAACAAGGGATTTTTTTTGCTGCTGGCAGCCACTGCGATAATGACCTTGTCGAAGAGACGACAAGCACGCTCTATGAGATCGATATGGCCATTAGTAATGGGGTCAAACGTTCCGGGGTACACCACTGTTTTCATCAAAATTCACTCGTGTTAGCTTTGAGGCGCGCCGATAGTAAACAATTTTATGCGTCAATTCAAAATTCTATTCATTCCATTCGTAAAAATATAGTCGGCAACTTACTTTCCCTGCGCGTTTTTCTCTATGCAGTCGCCATTCTTTTGGGGCGATATAGGGGCAGTCTCGACCCGATTCAATGTAGATTGCAGCGCCGTCGTTCAACCAGTTGTTTTTGGCTAAGAGGTCAATACTTTGCTGCCAGAGGTTGAGGCTGAAAGGTGGGTCGACGAAAACAATATCATAAGGCGCTGACGGAGGCTGGCTCAACCAATTGATGGCATTGGCGTTATGTAGATCTAGGTGCAAGTTAGGTTCGGCGCCTTGTAACAGCGCCACCTGGCTCTGTAGAGTGCTAATAACCTGAGGCATGCGATCGAGTGCAGTGACCTCTGAAGCGTCTCGAGAGAGCGACTCAAGCGCCAGTGCCCCCGAGCCTGTGTATAGATCTAGGCATCGGCTGCCCGGCATGTGGGGGTTGAGCCAATTAAACAAGGTTTCCCGTAGGCGATCTCCCGTAGGTCTGAGACCAGGTAAATCGGCGAATGTGAGCTTGCGGCCTCTAAATTTGCCGCCAATGATTCTAAGTAAATTGTTTGATTTCACGATGTACGGGACTCTGCTTAATTTGGCGCCGGTAGAACACAGTGACATTACCGTCGCCACTAATGATAGGATAGCGCTTTTGCATACTATCAAATACTGACAGACCAGACCCCGATGTTTTTTAAACGATTCCGAAAGAAAGACCCAGCCTCTGAAGCCGACCTTGCGGCCGACGAATCACTGGAACTTAATGCTGACCAATCTGAAGAGCCCTCTGAGCTAGCGGTAGACTCAATTGAAGAGTCCACCGCACTGGCAGGCCCTGCTGAATTGAATTTGTCAGGAACAAGCTCAGAAACCGCCTCAGAAGTTCCAGAAGTGCTTGAGCCTGCTGAAGTTGAAACACCACCTCAGGTTTCTGAAAAGCCCGTAAAGTCTGGATTCTTTACCAGAATGAAGCAGGGCCTTAGCCGCACGAGTTCCAACTTTGCCGGTGAAATTGGCAAGCTGGTTTTAGGCGAAAAAGAGATTGATGATGAATTGCTGGAGGATATTGAAACCCAGCTATTGGTCGCTGATGTGGGTATTGAGGCCACTACAGACATTATCGACAACCTTACTGACCGCGTTGCCCGCAAAGAACTGAGCAAAGCGAGTGCGCTCTATGATGCTCTCAAAGAACTTCTGGCCAATTTGTTGGTGGCGGTAGAAAAACCCCTGGTGATCAATCCAGACAACAAGCCCTTCGTGATCTTGGTGGTTGGCGTGAATGGTGTGGGTAAAACCACCACCATTGGCAAGCTGGCGAAAAGGCTGCAAGGTGAGGGTAAGTCTGTGATGTTGGCCGCAGGTGATACCTTCCGAGCCGCTGCAGTAGAGCAATTACAGGTGTGGGGCGAGCGCAACGACATTCCAGTAGTCGCACAGCACACGGGTGCTGACAGTGCCTCGGTCATTTTTGATGCTATTCAATCGGCCCAGTCGCGTCAGATAGACGTAGTGATTGCCGATACAGCGGGCCGTTTGCATAACAAGGGCCACCTGATGGACGAGCTCACGAAAGTTTCGCGCGTCATGGGTAAATTGGACAGTCAGGCGCCTCATGAAGTGCTCTTGGTATTGGATGCGGGTACCGGTCAAAACGCCCTAAATCAGGCAGAGCATTTTATTCAAGCCGCTAAAATCACTGGCGTAGCACTGACCAAGCTCGATGGCACGGCCAAAGGGGGCGTTATTTTTGCCTTGAGCAAGAAATTTGGTTTGCCAGTACGATTTATTGGCGTGGGTGAAGGGATTGATGATCTACAGCCCTTTACCGCTCGCTCATTTATCAAAGCCCTGTTTAACGACGGAGAGTAAGCGCTTCAATGATCCGCTTCGACAATGTCAGCAAGCGCTATGAAACGGGTTACGAGGCACTCAGTCGAGTCAGTTTCGACATTGCTCGTGGTGAAATGGTGTTTCTCACAGGTCATTCGGGCGCGGGTAAAAGCACCCTGCTCAAGCTGATTATGCATATGGAGAAATCCAGTCAGGGTCAAGTCTTAGTCAATGCGCAGAACCTCAATCGATTGAAAGCCTCCCAAGTTCCATATTTTCGTCGCAACGTCGGGGTGGTGTTTCAGAATCATCAATTATTGTTTGATCGCAGTGTGTTCGACAACGTTGCGCTCCCCCTGCAGATAGCGGGTAACCACCACTCTGAAGTCGCTCGGCGAGTGCGTGCGGCGCTGGCCAAAGTGGGCTTACTCGGCAAAGAACAATCGAACCCCATTATGCTTTCTGGCGGCGAGCAACAAAGGGTAGGGATTGCGCGAGCGGTGGTGAACAAACCCGCGTTATTACTCGCCGACGAGCCTACAGGTAATCTTGACCCAGCTCTCTCGGCCGAAATTATGGACCTGTTCCAGCAGTTTAATCAGGTGGGTGTGACCGTATTAATTGCCAGTCATGACCTTGCGCTGGTGGATCGTCTGCAAAAGCGAGTGCTCACCTTAGGTGAAGGACAGCTTATTCACGATGGGCAACTTGAGGCGAGAGTCAGCAATGCCGACGCCTAAAGTAGCGCCCAGAACACGCCGTTCCAATAAAAAAGACGGAGCCAGTCAAAGCAAGACACTCAGGCGCGACCGCTTTCAAGCTTGGTTTGTGCATCATCAAATTACCGCGGTTGAAAGCCTACTACGGCTACTATCAACACCTTTGCAAAGCATTATGACCTGGTTAGTTGTGGCGATTGCTTTAGTGCTGCCCGCTACACTTTATGTGGGCTTAGACAATGCTCAACAAATGGGTGCCGGTGTTGAAAACACAGGAAAAATGTCAGTCTTTATTAACAGGAAAGCCAGAGATAGCGCAATTGAGGGGCTAAGTAAGCGTTTACTAGCAAGGCCGGAAGTGGCTCGTGTAAGTTTGATTTCGCCAAGCGAGGCTCTGGCTGAATTCCAGCTCCGTTCAGGCTTTGGCAGTATCATTGAGCGCCTGGATAGCAATCCGCTGCCTTCCGTATTGCTGGTAGAGCCTATGCTTGAAAACGCTGATGCAGGGACTTTGGCGCAATTACAAAAAAACATTCTCCAGGAGGCTATTGTTGAGGATGTGAGTATTGACCTGCAGTGGGTTGAACGCCTCAATCATATCTTGGTCTTGGCTCAGCGTTTGGTTATGGCTCTGGCACTATTGCTCGTCCTGGGGGTGCTACTAGTGGTGGGCAATACCATCCGGCTGGCTATTGAGGGGCGTCGGGATGAGATACTGGTGGTGAAATTGGTAGGAGGCACTAATGCTTTTGTTCGCAGGCCTTTTCTCTACACGGGCCTTTGGTATGGCTTGGGTGGGGGTGTGTTGGCAGCCTTGATCCTGGGTGCAGGTTTGGCGTGGTTGGCGGGGCCTATTAGTCATTTAGCTGATCTCTATCAAAGCGAATTTCGACTGCGGGGCTTAGACTGGAATTCCAGCGTTTCATTGATTCTGGGGGCCGGTTTGGTAGGCTTAAGTGGCGCTTGGTTGGCTGTTGGTCGTCATTTAGGCCAAATTGAGCCCAAATAAGGCCAAATCGAACTTTCTCAGGGCTTGGCGCTCCAATGCTAGGGTGATAAACTCGACTGCTGATTTTTTAGGAGATAGATAATGGGAACTCAACTACAGCCTGTGGAGATGCTTGCGCCAGGTGCAAACCTGAATGCGTATATCCAGGCCGTTAACGGATTCTCAGTGTTGACCGCTGAGGAAGAGAAACGCCTCGGAGAAGCACTGTATTACGATGGCGATTTAGATGCTGCCCGCCAGATGGTTATGGCGCACCTGCGTTTTGTTGTCCATATTGCTAAATCTTATTCTGGTTATGGCTTGGCTCAGGGCGATTTAGTCCAGGAAGGCAACATTGGCCTAATGAAGGCCGTTAAGCGCTTTAACCCTGAGAAAGGTGTGCGCTTGGTGTCCTTTGCGGTGCATTGGATTAAAGCCGAAATGCATGAGTTTATCCTTCGTAACTGGCGTATTGTTAAAATTGCCACCACCAAAGCTCAGCGCAAATTGTTCTTCAATCTGCGTGGCGCCAAAAAGCGTTTGGGCTGGTTGACTCACGAGGAAGCTAAAGCCGTTGCCAAAGACCTGGACTTGGACGTAAAACACGTCCAAGAAATGGAAGGTCGTCTGTCAGCTTATGATGCTGGGTTTGATGCTGGCGCCGATGACGATGATGAAAGTGCTTATTTGGCGCCTGCCAACTACCTCGAAGACAAGCGTTACGACCCTGCGACTCAAAATGAAGATTCAGATTGGGAAGCGGCTAATGTATCCAGCCTAACTACGGCGATGGCTCAATTAGACGATCGCAGTCGAGACATCCTTCAGCAGCGTTGGTTGAGTGACACTAAGTCAACTTTGCATGAATTGGCTGATCAATACAGTGTGTCTGCTGAGCGTATTCGTCAGCTTGAAAAGAACGCGATGAAAAAAGTAAAAGGTATGATGGAGGCTTAAGGTCTAGTCATTTCTTGTTGAGAAAAGCCCATTCGGCCAATCCGTATGGGCTTTTTTATTGCGTAGAGGTTTCGCTAATTAGAAGCCAAATTTTAATTAGAGCGATAGGCCGCCATGAACACTGCTAAGTTATTCATCTCATTTGCCGCATTGTACGGTTTCCTAGCGGTAGGTTTTGGGGCCTTCGGCGCCCACGCTCTTAGAAATAAAGTGCCTGAAAATTTGCTTTCGGCTTTTCAGACGGGCGTTCAATATCAGTTTTATCATGCGCTAGCTCTGTTGCTTCTGGGAGTGCTATTGCTTAGGCCGTCCGCTATGCCTGAGTCATTGCTTCTAATCAGCGGCTACTTGTTTATTGCCGGGGTGCTGTTGTTTTCTGGAAGCCTTTACGGAATGGCGCTGGGCGGGCCTGCTTGGTTGGGACCTATTACGCCTTTGGGTGGAGTGTGTTTTTTGGTGGCTTGGGCAATTTTTTTCGTGGCGGCTTTGAAAATTTAGGGTATGGGTACAATGAGTGATGACGATTCTAAAGATGGCTTAACGCTTAAGCCAGAGTTTAAACGTAAGGATATTCGCAGTTATGTGATTAGGGGTGGTCGTATGACTCCTGGGCAAAAAAGTGCGTTTGACCGGCAATGGGCGCGCTTCGGGGTGAGTCTGTACGATGGGGCTTTTAATCCTGTTGAGGCGTTTGGGCGTGAAGCGCCGTTAGTGCTGGAGATTGGCTTTGGTATGGGCGATTCGTTTCATCAGATGGCTATGGCTGAAACGGATAAAGATTTTGTGGGTATTGAGGTGCACCCTCCGGGCGTGGGTCGTTTGATTAATACGGCGGGCTTGGATGACCTGAATAACATTCGTGTTTATATGGCCGATGCCATTGATGTGTTGGACGATTGTATTGCGGACAACAGTGTGGATCGTTTTCAACTTTACTTCCCAGACCCCTGGCATAAGAAGAAGCACAACAAGCGTCGTATTGTTCAGCCTGAGTTTGTGCAAAAAATTCGCCAGAAGCTGAAAGTGGGCGGTGTGTTTCATTTGGCGACTGACTGGGAGAATTACGCGGATCACATGATGGAGGTGATGTCCCACGCGGAGGGTTATAGTAATCAAGTGAGTGAGTATCAATTTTCTGCGCGTCCAGATTTCCGCCCTATCACTAAGTTTGAGAAACGTGGTGAACGCCTAGGTCATGGAGTGTGGGATCTTTTATTTGAACGTGATGCTTGATAGGCATACCATAGCTTTGTTAATAAAAACATAATCCGTTGGGAGAAGGGAAATGCGTTACCTAATTGCCATTTTGTTACCGCCATTAGCAGTATTTTTATGTGCTAAACCAATACAAGCCTTACTAAATATTATTTTAACTTTGATGTTTTGGGTGCCGGGTGTAATTCATGCACTGTTTGTTGTACACAGCCACTTGGCTGACAAGCGTACACAAAAAATTGTCGACGCTATCGAAGACCAAGATTAATTACCGAGAGAACGGCAGGGTATGAGCAAAATTAAAGGAATACTGTTACCGCTGGTGTGCTTGATGGTTTTGTTGTCTTTGCAGGGCTGTGAAACGGCGTACTACGGTGCCATGGAAAAAGTAGGCGTCCATAAGCGGGATATTATGTCTGATCGCATTGTGGATGCACGTGATGCTCAGGAAGAAGCGAAACAGGAATTCCGTTCGGCTCTCGAGCGCTTTTCCACAGAGCTTGGTTTTGATGGTGGAGACCTAGAAGACAAATACAATACCCTTAACGATGCATTTGAATCCAGTGAAGCGCGCGCTCAAGTTGTGAGTGACAGAATTGAGGCGGTTGAATCTGTGGCTGAGGCTTTGTTTGATGAGTGGAGTGACGAGCTTTCACAATATACTAACGCCCGATTGCGACGGGATAGCCAAGCTCAGTTGAAAGAAACCGAACAGCGTTACAAGCGTATGTTGGCCGCCATGCACCGCGCTGAAAAGCGTATGACTCCGGTATTAAATACTTTCCGAGATCAGGTGCTTTACCTAAAGCACAACCTGAATGCTCGAGCTATAGCCTCGTTGAAATCTGAGTTCTCTTCTTTGGAGAAAGACATCGCACGTTTGATTACAGAGATGGAGCTTTCAATTTCTCAAGCGGATGAGTTCGTCGCGGCTCTAAGTAAATAGTAGTGTGGAATTGAGACGAAGTATTGATGGCCGGGCTCGGCCAACTAATCAATAGCGTCCAATTCTTCCAGCTCCTCAGAAACGTTCAGCCACTCCTCTTCATCACTTTCTAGCTGGGCGGAAAATTTTCCCTGGTTTTGGAGAAGCGCGCTCAGTTTTACTTTGTTTTCAGCGCTGTCATCGTACAAACCGGCATCTCCCAGCTCTTGTTCAATCGCATCCAACTGTTTTTGTAGCTTGCTGATATTGGCCTCAAGCTTTTTAAGGCGATTTGATAAAGGCTTGAGCCTTTCTCTCTTAGCGGCGGCACTCTGGCGGAGGGTCTTTTTGTCGGCGGCAGGGACTCCATTGAAAGCGTCGACGTCTGAACGGTTCGACGGTATTTGTTTATTCTCGGTTGAACGCTGCTGCAGCATCCATTGGTAGTAATCGTTTAAATCACCTTTGAATTCGGTGAGTTCGCCATTGGCGACTAACATGAACTCGTCGACGGTATTTCGAAGTAGATGGCGATCGTGAGATACCACGACTACGGCACCTTCAAAACCCTGAAGGGCAACCGTTAAAGCATGACGCATTTCAAGATCTAAGTGGTTAGTGGGTTCGTCGAGCAGCAGCAAGTTTGGTTTTTGCCAGGCGATGAGCGATAGGGCTAGACGAGCCTTTTCGCCACCGGAAAAATGACGGATGGTTTCAAATGCGCGGTCGCCGTGAAAACCGAAGCCGCCCAAAAATGTGCGCACTTGTTGCTCGCTGGCTTTGGGCGAAATACGCTGAATGTGCAATGCCGCTGAGGCGTCTAGGTCTAGTGCTTCAAGTTGGTGTTGGGCAAAATATCCAATACGAAGATGCTCGCCGCACACTCGCTCGCCGTTAATTGCAGGGAGTGAACCCGCCAGCGTTTTAATTAAACTGGATTTACCCGCGCCATTGGGGCCCAGCAGGCCAATGCGAGTGCTGGGGTCGATGCTCTGGTGAACCTTTTTAATGATCGGGTTTTGGCCGTACCCAATATCCATATGGCTCAAGTTGATGAGCGGATTAGACATCTTTTCCGCTGAATCGAAGCGGAAGTGAAACGGCGAGTCTACGTGGGCCGGCGCAATCTTCTCCATGCGCTCCAGTTCTTTCAGGCGACTTTGGGCTTGTTTGGCTTTGGTCGCTTTGGCTCGGAAGCGGCGTACAAACGACTCAATTTCTTCAACACGCTGCTGCTGCTTGTCGAAGGCGGCGGCTTGTTGGGCAATGCGCTCGGCTTTCTGAATCTCGTAGGCTGAATAGTTGCCTTGGTAGGCAATTAACTTTTGCTGCTCAACGTTGATAATGCGCTTGACCACACTGTCGAGAAAATCGCGGTCATGGGAAATAATCAGCAGCGTGCCGCTGTATCTTTGTAACCACTGCTCCAGCCAAAGTGTGGTGTCTAAATCTAAGTGGTTGGTGGGCTCATCCAGGAGCAATAAATCTGAGGGACACATTAGTGCCTGCGCCAAATTTAAACGTATGCGCCAGCCGCCAGAAAAGTCGGCTACTGGGCGGTCGCCGTCACTTGAGTTAAAGCCGAGACCGCTGAGGAGTTGCTGGGCGCGGGCTCTAGCGGTGTAACCGTCTAAAGCTTCGAGGTCATCATAGTGATGAGCCAGTGCTTCACCGTCGCCGCTTTGGTTGGCCTCTACGATCGCCTGCTCAAGTTTGCGCAAAGCCTGGTCGCCGTCTAGTACATAATCGAGCGCGCTGCGTTCAACGCTGTGAACTTCCTGCGCCATATGCGCAATGCGCCAGTGATTGGGCACTTGGCAATCGCCACTGTCTACGGCGAGTTGGCCTATTAGTAATTTAAATAAGCTGGACTTGCCGCTGCCATTGGCGCCAATCAGACCCACGCGCTGGCCTGGGTGGATAACAACCGTGGCGCTATCGAGGAGTATTTTTGTGCCGCGCTGTAGGCTGGCTTGCTGTAAACTGATCATGGCGCGCATTCTAGCGCATCTATTCTTAAAAAGTCTGTTTTAAGAGGGCCTGCAGTATGTCCCGTGATAATGAATTTTGGCGATATTCACTTCAGGTCTATGCTCAACCGGGCGTAGCGGAATTGGCCTTAAATTGGCAGAACCAATATGGCGTGAATGTAAATGTTTTGCTGTGGTGTGACTGGCTGGAATCTCAGAACATTGCACTAACGGAAAAACTGCTGAGTTCAGCTTTGGCGGGCATTGAGGCCTGGGATGATAACGTTGTTAAGGCGCTGAGAGACGTGCGGCAAACATTAGCAGGCCTACCTGCCCGTATGGATTTTTTACCGATTATCAATTCAAAGATACCCATCGCGGGAGAAGGTGGTGAAAAGTCGCTTAGGCCACTTCTGCTCGCGGCCGAGTTAGATGCTGAAAAAAGTCTTCAGGCTTGGCTTTATGAGCGCTTGGTGGCTTATTTGGCGGAACCAGTGTCTCTGCAGCGCCACGCTGACGCCGAATGTACTAACGTCGCGGTGTATTTGGGACGAGTGCTTGCGGGTGAGGACGCTGCAGCGATTTCAAACAAAGCCATGCAGTGGAAAAAACTGTGCGCTATGTCAGAAGCTCTTTAAATTCCTCTTAATCCAGGCGTAGAAAACCTGCTAATACCCAATTACATGGGGTATTATTACGCCCACTCGGGCGAACGCTATTGTCGTCTTTAATGTTGTTTCAACATAAATATCAGGAAGTTACGGAATGAAGCGCAAACTGATCTTGGCCTTGGCCATATCCTCCGTTGCCATTGTTGGCTGTGGCGAAAAAAGTACAACAGAATCTACATCTG
>Ga0209081_1001143_pt1 | contig 15864 bp, 17 predicted proteins | sample GOMGulsemesocosm_4_FD_184636 | JGI IMG/M metagenome (GOLD analysis project Ga0209081, IMG submission 184636) | Methane-oxidizing microbial communities from mesocosms in the Gulf of Mexico - GOM15B Gulf of Mexico (SPAdes) (version 2) | ecosystem: Environmental > Aquatic > Marine > Cold seeps... | reverse complement strand
AATATGATGTTTTTATGTTCACGCGTTTAATTAATGCGCGAATCCACCAACCGCTAGCTTTAGTTTCTCGTTATATTTCCCGTACCGGCGACGGTCATCTTTATGCTTTGCTAATCGGTTTCCTGTATCTGACCGAGGGTGCAGAAAATCCTTTTTTGCAAACGCTGTTACTCGCCTTTTTAATTGAAAGGCTAGTGTATTTCGTACTGAAAAATGGCTTCAAACGCAATCGTCCGCAAGCGACTTTAAAAGATTTTCATAGCCTAGTAACGCCTTCAGATCAATTTAGTTTTCCTTCGGGACATACGTCTGCGGCATTTATGGTTGCAACGATCATAGGCTTTTTTGTGCCCTTATTATTACTGCCTTTACTCGTATGGGCAGCTTTGGTCGGGTTTTCTCGTGTAGTACTTGGCGTGCATTTTCCGACGGATACTTTAGTCGGAATGGTTCTGGGTGTTAGTGTTTCTCTTTTTAGTTTAAATCAATTAATGTCATGAAAATATTTTACGGAGTTCAGGGAACTGGCAACGGGCATATTACCCGTGCAAGAGTGATGGCAAAGGAATTATATGCGGCAGGTTTTGATGTTACTTTTCAATTTACGGGGCGGCCATCGGATAAGTATTTTGATATGGAAGTGTTTAATGGCTATCAGCATCGTAAAGGTCTGACTTTTAATACCGATAAAGGGCAGGTTAATTATCTTAAAACGGCGTTTGAAGCTAAGCCGATTCGTTTTATTAAGGATATTAAAGCGCTTGATTTGTCGGGTTTTGATTTGGTTATTAGTGATTTTGAGCCAGTAACCGCTTGGGCTGGGAAAAAGCAGAAAAAAAAGGTTTTAGGCATAGGTCATCAGTATGCTTTCAATCATGATATTCCTCGTGCGGGTTCTGATCCGATTGCTGATCTTGTGATGAAAAACTTTGCCCCTGCGGATATAGGCATAGGCTTGCATTGGCATCATTTTGGACAGCCGATACTGCCGCCGATTATTGATACGCCGGAATTCCCCAAAAGTACGCAAAGCAATAAGATTGTTGTTTATCTGCCCTTTGAGGATCAGCATGAAGTTATTAAATACTTGTGTCCCTTCGAAAATTTTCAATTTCATTTGTACTCTCCTGCTCCTGTTGTTAGTAAATATGAGCACATTATTTGCCATCCTTTATCAAGAGATGGCTTTCAAAAAGATTTATACGATAGCCAGGGTATTATTAGTAATGCCGGTTTTGAGCTTGCCAGTGAAGCCTTGCAATTAGGTAAAAAAATACTCGCCAAGCCGTTACATGCACAAATGGAGCAAATCTCTAATGCTGCGGCTTTAAAGCAGTTGGGTTATGGCCATACGATGAATGATATGGCCCCTGAGGTAATTGAGGAGTGGTTACATCATCAGCATGCTGTACGTATTACCTATCCAAATATTGCACGTGTGCTAGTCGACTGGATGAAAGACGGTATGCCTGAAATGACACCTGAATTTACCGAGAATATATGGGAAGGAGTTGATGTGTTGCAGGTGGATGTTTAAAGCAATGATTCGATAAATAAAGCGGAGTTTTCCGGCTCTGCTTTATTTATATTGAAAATAAAAGAGAAATGTTAAGCTTCATAGCGCTCAATCAAGCTTTGGTAATAGTCTACCGATTCCATTTTACCTCGTTTTAAAGCCCCTTTTTGGAAAATACGCGCCTTTTTTAACAGCATATTCGTTGCTGCGGTTTTGTTCTCATCGCTTAAATCAGACTGACTGAGCAGCTTGTCTAGGGCTTGTATTCTAAAACGATCCATTCCCCAATACTGATGCGAAAGCTGGTCTTCATGGCCTCCGTATTTATTGATTAAAGCTTGCTCTAAAAATAAGACGGGGTATTTAGCGCTAATGCGTAGCCATAAATCATAGTCTTCGCACGCAGGTAAATTTTCATCGAACAGACCTATGTCGTCAAAAATGGAATGGTGTATTAATGTTGAAGAAGGGGATATGGCGCATAAAGGTAAGCAGTGTGTAAATATCCAGCCGCCGGTTTTTTTATATTTATTCATGGCATTCACGCGTACGCCATTACGAATCCATATTTCTTCGCTGTGGCAGAGTTTTATTTCTGGCGCATGTTGCAATGCCTTTATTTGTGTTTCTAGCTTTTCTGAAAGCCAAGTGTCATCAGAATCTAATAAGGCAATCCATTCGCCTTTTGCGTGTCGTATGCCATTATTTCTAGCAGCACTGACACCTTGATTACTTTGATAAAGATACTGTACTTGCGGGAATTCAGTCTTGAGCATTGTTGCCGTTGCATCTGTTGAGCCATCGTCAACAACAATAATTTCATCGGGTAATAAGCTTTGCTGTAAGACGGAATCTAAAGCGCGTTTTAGCGTTGCTTGTCGGTTAAAGGTGGGAATAATAAGAGAAATGAGCATGAATAGAGAGGACTTAAAAACGAATAGCGCTCATTTTAGCGCAAGTTCTGCCCGTAAAAATAATTAGCTGAATAAAATAGTATCTTGCTCAGATTAAACTTAACTTTATATGATTTTCGTTAATGGGTTATATGCCGGAAGGGAATGAGGGATATAACTTATTTCTTGCTAAGAATAAGCCTAAAATCATTAATTTTGTTGCATTTTTAACTGGCAAAACAAGTAAATAATGCAGTTACTATGCCAAGAGGAGTGGCAAATTGTCGCGCGTCAAAATGACACATTTCCAAGTGCAACTAATGCCTCTAAACTAAGTCCAACTTTGAATGCGCTCCTTTCTCGGAAATCAAAGCTACTTCCTTCCTCTTATGCGGCTTCTGGCCGCATTTTTTTTTAGGAGATTCATCATGCAACGCACTTATTACTTCCCCCACACTCCAGTTACTTCCTCTAAAGAACGTCATAATCATATTGCCTATCACGAAGCGGGGCATGTAGCCGCTATTTATATTCGTAATCGTGAACAACAGTTGCCGCCTGTTTTCTTTGAAATAAACTTTAATCACGATCAGTGCACAGATTATCCCTTTTTTGCCAGAATTGAGGGGGGACGACTCATTGAAAATTTGCCTGTTGCTGAAATTGAAAATAGCCATTTAGATTTTTGCGCCGAAAAACAAAGTTTACAACACGCCTATGAAGCCGATGTGATTAACTTACTCGCAGGTTCATTGGCAGAAGCTAAGTTTGTTGCATTACGTGATGATGAGATATTTAATCCTCAACTGGTAAATATTGCTGCTTTAAAAAATTATGGGGGGCACTCTGATTTGGAGCAGGCGTATGCCTATCTGGAATATTTTATTAGTGATGCTAGAGAGCGAGAGCTAAAAGTGGGGACTCTTTTTATGCGCGCGTTTCAATTCATTAATCATCCTAAAAATTGGCGCTGTATTGAGCATTTTGCGAGCTATATTTTAAATAACGAGCAAGCTAATATTTCATGTGAAGAAGTAAGTCTAGTTTTTGATAGGTTCTTGGAAAACTGATTTTTCGCTGGCTGAGTTACCCTGCTTCGACGGAGCTTGCAGGTAGGCTGTCGAAATTAACCCTTTTATACGTGATTTACTTTCCCTCTTTATGGATATAAAGAATTTATAGGATGTGCCGGCGCAGGAGGCGCATCGTTCCTCAGCACATCCTATGCGTTGTATTTATTTTGTAGCCAATAAACAGAACCATACCGCTCTTGATAATCCGCTTTTTTCGACAAGCTAGCTGGCAGGTAGCTCAATATCAACAAGTAGTGCTGTCTTTGTTGGTTTAATAATATCTCACTATCTCATCGCTTAGGCAGTTTACTGCTTGTCTAATTCATCGCGTAAACTAAACTCATTTCTAATGAGTCGCTTCTATTAATCCTACGCAGGCGAATCGCCCGCGCTCCCAGATAAAAAACAACAAAAATGTCAACTGGGAAATGAAGGGTGCAAAACTTGGGCTACACACTTAAGACGGGACAGCTAATAACTCGTAGGGCGGACTTCAGTCCGCCATTGCTAAAAAAGCGGACTGAAGTCCGCCCTACAAATAGGCTGAACGTCCCGCTTTAAGTGAGTAGCCAAAACTTGCGTTATAAAAACGTGGACTCTCGATAAAAGGGTTCGAAAATATAACGGCTAAGGTTTTTACATGGCTTTATTTTGCTATGATAGATGACTATCCTGCAAGCCCCTGCATTTCTTCGCACATAAAAGGCAAAGCTATAACTACCAGTAAATCAGAGCTTTATGAGCAAAATCACCTCAAAACGAGAGAAAAAAAAGCCGGCTAAAAATAATAGACGCATTATTTACGGCTCTCTTCGGGAATTGACTTTAGTCAGCTTTGCCATGGTAACCTTACCGTTAATTTTGGCTATTATCTATACGATGAATGAGGTTACAAATTACACTGAAAAAAGTCAGGAGACTTTAGTTCAAACGGTGCGTGCGACAGAGCTTAGTCGGACTACGCTTAACCGTTTAATTTTAATGGAACAAAGCATTAGACAGTTTAAGGTGCTTAATGATGCCGCTATTTTCGAATCTTATCAACAGCACCGTGTAGCTTTCTTGGAGGTTGTTAGTGTCCTTCAAGAGCTGAGATTAGATAATGCTTTTAATGCCAAGGTAGCGGCATTATTACTGACAGAGAGCCAGCTTAATCAAGCTATTTTACTCGATCCTCAAGAAAATCAAACTTACTTAGCAGATGCGCCTCGTAAAAAGTTTGATCAACTAACAAGTCAAGCAAGAGACCTCGTGGCTATAGCTGAACAAAGAATTGGTATAGAAGCGCGTGCTTTATCTGTGCAGGCTGAGCAGGTTCAGAAGCATTTAATGATTTCGACTTTAATTAGTATTTCTGTGGCACTGTTGTTTGCTCTTGCCTTTGTGAACTTATTAACACGTCCTATTAAAAGTATTGCTCGCGCTATTCGCCATTTAGGCGAAAAAGGCTTTGAGCGAGCGATTATTATCAAAGGCCCTAAAGATTTAACTGAGTTAGGCGTGCATTTGGAGTGGTTACGCAATCGACTAAATCATCTAGAGTATGAAAAATTGCAATTTATTCGCACCATTTCGCATGAGCTTAAAACACCCTTGGCAACTTTAAAAGAGGGAACGGACTTGCTGTCTGAAAATGTTGTGGGTGAGCTAAATACTGAACAGCAAGAAATTATTAGTCTGATGCGCATGAGCAATATTTCGCTTAATGATCTAATTGATAATTTATTGGAATATCAAAGAACCATGGGGTCTCAGATTGATTTGAATCTTTCTACTTTTGATGTGGGTGAGTTGATTAAGCGAGCTATTAATGAATATCAATTACCACTACGCAGTAAGAATATTAGCTTACAAAGTCATCTTGATGTAACGGTTATCAATGCTGATTATGGCAAGCTTGAGATTATTATTAGTAACCTTTTCTCTAATGCACTTAAATTTTCGCCAAAGAATGGCAAGATTGGCATTAGTGTAGCTGCACAGAATAATTATGTGCAGCTATTGATTGAAGATCAAGGTCCCGGTATCGCTAAGGAGATAGAGCCTTTTATTTTTGATGATTTTTATCAAGGAAATTCACCGCAACTATGGCAAATAAAAGGCACGGGCTTAGGTCTTTCTCTAGTAAAATACTATCTTGATGCACACAAAGGAGAGGTGGAATTATTGCCTGCTACCGATGAATACTGTGGCGCTCGATTTCTTTTACACTTACCGCAAACACAGGATGCTTGTGATGCCGAAATTAGCTAAATATGTTCTTTTCAGTTTTATTTTTACTCTTCAGGGATGCCAGCCTTATTTTAAGACTTTATTTCAACCACCGGAACCAGTAGCAGAGACTGATCAAAAGCAGACTTATGATGTATTAAGGGGAATTCAGCAGGGGCAGGTGTATGACTTGTTAAAGCGTACTCAGCAATATTCAGTATTGAATAAAAAACAAAGTACGCGCGCATGTCAGGAATTAACACAGGAGTATGACAATAATCCGGACTGGCAAGTCGCTTGGATGCTAGTTTATGCCTTGAACAGTGACTTTAGCTGCGTGAAGCTCGGTGATGCAATAAAGCTAATTGATACTATACAGGCGCAGCAGAGTGCAGGGTTGCAGTTGCAATGGTTAAATAAAGCGAAAATTAAAGTATTGAAAGATATTAAAAAGCAATACAATAAAAACAGTAGATTGCGCAGCCAGCTAAAGGAATCTGAAAGGCAGCTGGTAATAACACAAGAACAAATGGGAATAGCTCAGGATCAGTTAATAGAGCTAAGTTCAAAAATTCAAGCGCTTAAAGCTATAGAAAATAGTATTAATAAAAAATTAGATTATGAGCCAAGTTATAAAAAATAATTTTCAGGGACAGAAAATTTTATTGGTCGATGATGACCCAAGTTTACTTAAATTAATTGCGTTACGTTTGCGTTCAGCTGGGCTTGATGTAACAACGGCTAGCAGTGCAGAGCAAGCTGTTGCGCTACTGCCAAGCTATCTGCCCCAGTTAGTTATTACTGATTTACGAATGGGCGCAATGGATGGCATGGCGCTTTTTAGTCATATTCAGCAGCAATACCCTGCTTTACCCGTCATTATTCTTACTGCGCATGGCACAATTAAAGAAGCGGTTGCGGCAACTCATCTAGGCGTTTTCGGCTTTCTCACGAAGCCCTTTGATAGTAAAGAATTGCTTGAGTTAGTGACTAAAGCTTTTGCATTAAATGCGCGAGTTGATCCTGGGCAACATATAGAAGGAAAAGCACCGTGGCGTGCAAATATCATTACTCGTAGCATCATGATGGAAAATCTATTGCGTGAAGTTGAGCGTGTTGCCCAAACGAATGTTAGTGTTTATATACAAGGCGAGAGTGGCACAGGTAAAGAGCTTATTGCTCAAGCGATTCATAAGGCTGGTTCGCGCAGCGATAAAGAATTTGTCGCGGTAAATTGTAGTGCCATACCCGAAGACTTACTTGAGTCGGAACTTTTTGGGCATCAGAAAGGCGCTTTTTCTGGGGCATCAGCGGCACGTAAAGGTTTGTTCGAAATAGCCGATGGTGGCACTTTATTTCTTGATGAAATTGGTGATATGTCTTCTGCGTTTCAGGTGAAATTATTGCGTGCTTTGCAAGAAGGTGAAATCCGGCCTGTTGGCGCGAATAAAACCATTGCAGTAGATGTTAGAGTTATTTCTGCTAGCCATCAAGATTTGCAGGAAATGACGAATAGTAACTTATTCCGATTAGATTTGTATTATCGGCTTAATGTAGTCACCTTAATGTTGCCCCGCCTAGCTGAGAGGCAAGAAGACATTCCTTTGCTGGCAAGTTATTTCATTACTCATAATGATATTCAGATAGAGTGTGCTGCTAAAGGTTTTTCCAACGAAGCTATGGAGTTATTAGCTTCTTATGATTGGCCGGGTAATGTTCGACAATTGAAAAATGTTATTGAATATATTTGTACTTTTGTTACAACCCCCTTAGTTCCCGTGAATTTGGTTGAAAAAGCCTTGCGTGAAAAACAAAAGTTATCGCTGAGTTTTAATGATGCGAAAAAGAATTTTGAACGTGAATACTTAGTCAAGTTGCTGCAATTGGCTAATGGTAGCGTGACCGAAGCAGCTCGGTTAGCTAAACGTAATCGCACGGAGTTTTATCGGCTACTTGATCGACACAACCTTAAAGCTGCGGAGTTTAAAAATAAGTAAAATTTGATTCCGTTTGTGGGAGCGACTTCAAGTCGCGATATTCATGGCTAGAAGCCACTCCTACAGAAGATAACAACGCCTATTGTTTACTTCGCATTCCTTACGAACTTAAAATCACCGCTAAAATTCAAGAGCGCACTTTATTTTGCTATGATAGCGACAATTCAATAAGCCAGATTGTCGGAAACAGAATGCAACAAAATACCGTAACAGAACAAATGACCCAAGCGGGTCAACAAATTGAGCATGACTCTTTTGCTATTGTTGATCAGGAGGTCGGTCCGCATAACTATTCAGCAGCACAATGGAATATAGTGCGCCGTATGATTCATGCCACCGCTGACTTTGAATTTAATGGTCTAACAGAATTCCATCCAGATGCGGTATCGGCAGGCTTAAATGCGATTAAACTAGGTGCCAATATAGTCGCTGATGTGGAAATGATTTGTGTCGGCTTATCTAAACCTCGATTGAGCCATTTTGGTGTGACCACGCATCATTTTATTTCTGACGAAGATGTCATCACTCAGGCAAAAGCAGAAAATAGCACCCGCGCAGTGCAAGCAATGCGTAAAGCGCAGCGCTTAGGTTTACTTGATAATAGTATTGTTGCTGTAGGTAATGCGCCGACTGCTTTATTAGAAGTGTTGCGTATGATCAAAGAAGAAGGCGTTCGCCCCGCTTTAATTGTCGGTATGCCGGTAGGTTTTGTTTCCGCAGCCGAATCTAAAGAGGCTACTGCTCTACTGCAAGATATTCCTTGGGTCATTACTGATGGGCGTAAAGGAGGCTCAACGCTGGTTGTTGCAGCGATTCATGCTTTATTAGCTTTAGCTGAACAAGCGAATAAATAGTCGCGGCTAAAAGCCCCTCCCATTAAAATCTCCACACTGTTGTGACTTATGACGCCTAAAAAACCAAAAGGCACGCGTAAAGGCTTTACCACTGGTGCCTGTTCTGCTGCGGCTGCACGCGCGGCAACGCTAGGATTGTTGACGGGACACGTTCCTACAAAAATTGAAGCTTTATTACCTAATGGACAGCGAGTGATTTTTGCGGTGCATGAAGGTTGCGTCACTGACAGCTCAGCGCATGCCGTGATTATAAAAGATGCGGGTGATGATCCTGACTGTACGGATAAAGCGCACTTAACAGCCAATGTTCGCCTATTGCCCGATGCTGCCAATCAAGTGCTATTAAAAGGGGGCGATGGTGTCGGTACAATTACTATGCGTGGTTTAGGTCTTGAAGTGGGCGGTCCTGCAATTAATCCGATTCCGCGATTAAATATAGAAGCTAATATTCGTGAAGTTGCCAGCGAATTATTGCAAACTCAAGGCCTAGAAGTCGCCATTTCAGTGCCCGGTGGGCAAGCAATGGCGAAAAAAACCTTAAATGATCGCTTGGGTATTATTAATGGTATTTCCATTCTAGGGACAACCGGAATTGTACATCCTTATTCAACGGCTGCATTTCGTGCTAGTGTGGTGCAAGGGGTTGAAGTCGCGGCAAACCAAGGCCAGAAAGCGGTTGTGCTCACTACCGGCGGGCGGACTGAGAAATTTACCATACGTGAATTAACTGACTTAGATCCCGCTTGTTTTGTGCAAATGGGAGATTTTTTAGGCCCTGCTTTAGATAGTGCAGATCGGGTGGGTATTGAGCAGATTATTATCGGTGGCATGGTCGGTAAACTGACTAAAATTGCCCAAGGCGAAATTATTACGCATGCGCGGCGTAATGCGGTAAATACGCAATTATTAGCGGAATTAGCCGCGAGTGTGGGGGCTGAAGATTCAGTTTGTACAGAAATCAGTAATAATGAAATGGCGCGTTTTGCCGGTGAACGCATGGAAGAGTTGGGATTAGGCGATGCCTTTTATCGGACTTTATGTGCCCGTGTCGTGGCTACGCTGGAGGCGCGTTATCCTAAACGTTTTAGCTATCAGATTTTAATGTGTGATTTTGACGGAAATAAATTGGTGAATTATGAGTAAGCGTTGTCAAATTATTGGAGTGCTGGATAACGGTTGCACAGGGTTATCAACAGCAGCCTTAAGCAGCTTACAACAAGCGGATGTGGTCATTGCTGCAAGTCGCGTTTTAAACTTGTTTGCTAATACGATTGTGCATGCGGAAGCTAAGGATTTAACGGGGCACCTAAGCTTAGTGCCTGAGTGGATTAATGCGGCTTTAGCAGCACAAAAAAAGGTGGTGGTTTTAGCCACAGGCGATCCTTTATGTCATGGCATTGCTAGCTTTTTAACGAAGAAACTGGGCGCGGAAAAATTAGAGATTATGCCTAATGTTTCTTCTATTCAATTAGCTTTTGCACGTATCGGTATGGCTTGGCAAGATGCCAAAATTTGTTCTGTGCACAGTAAAGATGCGGGCGAGTGGCTCGTGGGTTCAGGCGCGGAACATGGGCTTTATGCATTGTTACAAACTATTAATCAACATAACAAATTAGCGATATTAACTAGCCCTGAAAACAATCCGGCGCGTATTGCTCGCATGTTAGTAATGGAAAATATGGCTGATTTATTTAGCATGGTCGTTGCTGAGGATCTACTTTGCGCCAATGAAAAGCTCTTTCAAGATTTAAGCATTGCTGAGCTAGCAGAACAAGAATTCACCGGCAATGATGTGGTGATTCTGTGTCGACTACAAGAAAAAACAGATGAATTACTCTTTGGTTATGCCGATCATGTCTTTAAACAGCGCAAGCCAGATAAAGGCTTAATTACGAAACGCGAAGTGCGTGCCGTTTCCTTGGCGAGATTGCAATTAACAGCTAATAGCATCGTTTGGGATATAGGTGCAGGTTCGGGTTCCGTTGGCATAGAAGCAGCTAAACTTTGTGTGCAAGGCCATGTCTATGCGGTTGAGAAAAATGTCGCTGATTTTGCTATCGCCACAGAAAATGCGCGCAATTTCGGCTTGCATAATTACACCTTAATCGAAAATAAAGCGCCTTTAGGTATGCACGATTGGCCAGCGCCAAATGCTGTGTTTATTGGCGGTTCAGGCGGTGAATTAGCTGAATTAATCGAGCTGTGTTTAGCTAAATTACAAAGTAATGGCTGTTTAGTGATGAATTTTGTCACTTTAGAAAACCTCAATACCGCTTTAGAATCGCTAAAACAAAATGGTGCGATTTGGGATATAACGCAACTACAAGCCTCGCGCAGTCAACCCATTTTGCATATGAACCGCATGCAGGCAGAAAACCCCGTGTGGATTGTGTGCGCACAAAAGGAAATAGCAGCATGATAGGCACTTTATATGGAGTCTCTTTAGGGCCGGGTGATCCAGAATTAATGACGCGAAGAGCATGGGCTTTATTGCATTCGGGTGCAGATTGGACTTATCCGGTAAAAAGAAAGCAGGGTGAAAGCTATGCATTAAAGATTGTCTTAGCCGCAGGTTTGGAGGTTCCAGAAAATAGTACGGAACTGGTTTTTCCCATGACTCATGACCGGGAAATATTGGCTAAATACTGGCTGCAGGCCGCGCAAATTGTATTAGAAAAGTTACAAGCAGGGCGTGACGTGGTTTTTTTAGTCGAAGGCGACGCGTCAACTTACTCAACTTTTCAGCATTTGGCTAAAACAGTTGCTGGTTTGGATGAGATGGTTGTTATTGAAACCATTGCAGGCGTTAGCTCATTTCATGCCGCCGCTGCACGGGCGAAAATGCCTTTGGCAGATACCGATGATACCGTAGCCATTATTCCTGCAGGTTATGGTATAGATATGATCGAAAATATGTTACTCGATTTTGATACCTTAGTGTTATTAAAAGTAAAACCACTGCTTGATGATATAATTAGTTTATTAGAACGTAAGGATTTACTGTCCCAGTCTTGCTTTATTGAAAAAGCAGGCTCTAGTGAGGAGCGTATCATCCATGATGTTCTAAGTTTAAGAGGAGAAAAGGTAAATTATCTATCATTGCTAATGGTACATAATTCCCATAGAATGCGAGGGGAACTTATCCGCGGATGCCGGAAAAAATAAGCTCGTAATCATAACAATAATAGAGGAATGAATATGAATAATACGCAGAAATTAATGGGCGCAGTCGCGGCTGTTTTTATTATTGGCTTTTTAATGGTGGGCTCAAATAAAGAAGAAACGAACGAGTCTAAAGAAGCTGCTTCTATGATTAGAGCGGTTGCAGCTATGCAAACGATGGCGACAGCAAAGTGTCCAGTAGCGATTAAAAAAGCAACAGGCGATCAGGTTTATTTCACAACATCTAATGATACTGATAAGCAAACTTATGTTTCTATGACTTGGGATGCTTCAAAAACAGATGACAAATACAGCTTCAAAAAAGCGGTTTGTACTTTACATTTAACACTAGGTGGTATTTCTAAATTAGTGATTGATGACAAAGTTATTATTGAGAAAGAAGTTAGATACTAAATAAATTATTGTTAGGGAATCGGAATTAAATAATATTAGGTTTCCATTTTAAAAAGACATGTATTGAAAAGGTAGGGCGTGGCTTTAGCCCGCCAGTATGCAGCTAAAGCTGCAGCCTATAAGTTATTATGACTTAAAACTATCCAAGAAAAAGCATCGTCCTGATGCTTTTTCTTTTCCTACTGTTTTACTGGGTTATAATGTTTTCTTTTTCTACTTCCCTGTAAATCTATGTCCTCAGCCAAAATCGTTCTGGTCGCCATTACCAAGCATGGCGCGCACCAAGTCGCTCAACTCGCAGAAAAACTACCTGATGCCGATGTTTTAGTCTCGGAAAAATTCAGAGCAACTTTTGCTAATACCAACAATCCCACACAGTTCTATTCTGGCCCTTTTCGCGAACAAATCTCCGCGTTATTCCAGAATTACGATCAGATTGTCTTTTTTGTTTCTTTAGGTGCCGTTGTGCGTTTAATCGCCCCCTTTCTAAAATCCAAAGATGAAGATCCTGGTATTATTGTCGTCGATGATGCAGGGCAGTTTGTCATTCCTGTGCTTTCTGGTCATGTGGGTGGTGCCAATGCGCATGCAGAAATGATTGCCGGTTTATTACAAGCCACGCCGGTTCTAACGACCGCTTCTGATGTTGGTAAAACCATTCCTGTGGATATTTTAGGGCGTGAGTTGGGCTGGAAAGTCGAAGCACCAAAAATTAATATCACCCGCGTTTCTGCGCATGTCGTGAATGAGGAGCCAATCGCTTTTGTTCAAGAAGCAGGTAGCAAAAGCTGGTGGACACGCAGCACACCTTTACCGAAAACAATCCATTTGTTTGAACGCTTTGACGATGTTGATTTAAGCAAGTTTAAGGCTGTATTATGGGTCACCAATCAGGCCATTTCTGATCAGCTTTGGGCTGAGCTGGATGAGCGTCTGGTCGTTTATCGAGTGCCTGAATGAAACTTGTTTTAGGCATCGGTTGTGATCGTAATACGCCATTAAGCACTTTAGAAAATGCGATCGATAAAGCTCTCGCTTCTGCGGATTTAACACGAGATCAAATAACACAATTAGCCAGCATAGATAAAAAACAAGATGAAGTGGCGTTATTGCAATTAGCTGAACTACACGCATGGCCTTTAGCATTTTATCCCGCTGAACAATTAGCAATGGTTGATGTGCCTAGTCCCTCGGCAGTGGTTATGAAATATATGGGCACGCCATCAGTATCGGAAGCGGCCGCTATTTTAGCGGCGCACACTGATATGTCGGATTTATTAGTCGAAAAATACAAATACCGTGGCGAGGAAGGTAAGAATGCCACGGTATCCATAGTTAGAATGAGAGAAAATACATGAGTGGAAAAATTTATTTAGTGGGTTTTGGTCCCGGCTCAGAAGAGCATATGACTTATAAAGCCAAATCTGCCATTGCTGAATCTGATGTCGTGATTGGTTATACAACCTATATTAAATTAGTTAAAGATTTGCTCGACGGCAAGGAAGTTGTCAAGAAAGGCATGACGGAAGAAATTGACCGTTGTATTGAAGCTTATGAACAGGCGAAACTTGGTAAAGTGGTTGCCTTAATTTCTTCTGGTGATATTGGTGTTTATGGCATGGCAGGGCCAACTTATGAAGTGTTATTGCAAGCAGGCTGGACACCGAGTGATGAGATTCAAGTAGAAATTGTCCCGGGCAGTACAGCACTTTCCGCTTGTGCTTCTTTAGTTGGCGCGCCGTTGACGCATGATTTCTGTTCTATTTCTTTGTCTGATTTATTAACGCCGTGGCCGGTGATTGCGCGGCGTATAGATGCAGCAGGGCATGCAGATTTTGTTGTGGCTTTATACAACCCGAAAAGCGGCCGACGCACACAGCAAATTGTTCAGGCGCAAGAGATTTTATTGCGTTATCGCCGTCCAGATACGCCTGTTGCTATTGTTAAATCGGCTTATCGTCGCCGTCAAACGGTGCAATTAGTCCGTTTAGATGAAATGGCTGAATGTGATATTGGCATGTTAACCACGGTATTAATTGGTAATTCATCGACCTTTATTAAAGAAGGCTTAATGATCACCCCGCGTGGTTATGCTAATAAATACGATAGTCTGACTGGCGAGGCGAAAGCAGGCGAGCAAGCCGGTGTTTCTTTGTCGATGGGTTTAGAAGGTTGGTACGCGTGTTTGCGTCAATATGTACAAGACAATCCAGGCTTAACCTTAGAAAAAATCGCTGATTATTTTGGCGTAGTGATTGGTGAAGTATTAGCAGCCATTGCTGCCGGTGAAAGCTCAGGAGAACATAAAGCCGTGCGAGTATCCCCCGATAAATTAAATGATGTTGTTAGCGCATGTCAAAGCTGGGGACGTTTGCGAGGTATTATTCGCGCTGAAGCAGGAGCTGTCACCGAGCTATTTTTACAGGCACAAGATTTTCAGTTGCGCGGGGATTGGTTAAATATAGAAACGGATGCTTTTCATTGCCATATTAACTGGAGCAAAGTTGATAGCGCTTATTTAGCTAGCCGTGACGGTAAATCTTATGGCGTGAACTTTGTTGATAACAAAGGACATCTTGTTTTTAGATTATTAATGACCAAAGAGAATGGTGAATTTAGCGCGGATAAATTAGCTGCTTATACGCAAACATGGCAAGCACTAGCAGTCGAGGAATCAAGCAATGACTGAAGTGATTAAACCAAAAATGATGGATTATAGGCGGCATTTAATCGTCTGCATTGGCGAGCGCTGTAGTCCAAATGGTGAAGGTCAGGCGCTTTATGATCAGTTAAGCAGTAAATTTAAACAAGCGGGCTTGAATGCGGGCGATTTACGAGTTAAACGTAGTCGAGCAACCTGTTTTGGTACGTGTAAATCAGGGCCTCTTATTTGCGTGCAACCCGATGGAGTCTGGTATTATGATGTTACCAGCGAGAAATTAGATAGAATTATTGCAGAACATTTTCTCGGTGGCGTGCCTGTTGCCGATTATATTTATCATCAGGTACTGGAAGCAACACAACACAATAAAGTAACGTAAAGGCGAAAGAGGTTTTATCTATGGCAACACAAACAGAAACAGGAACCATTGCAGCATGGAAAGATGATCGAGGTTTTGGCTTTATCAGAACTAAAACTGAGAATAAAGAAGACGATGTTTTTATCCATATTTCCTCATTAAATAATATGAGCCGTCGCCCGCGTATTGGTGATGTAATTCATTATGATTTAACTGAAGAAAATGGCAAAACAAAAGCGATCAATGCCATTATTGAAGGCGTTGAGCCATTCAGTGACGGAGAAAATTGTAATACTTTAATGATTGTTGCTGTAACCGCGATTATTTCAAGTGCGCTAACTGCGATTGTTATGACTGTCGTATTATAAAGCGTATAGGGTAGGCCGAAGGTGCGTGCTTACCCTATATTTCTCTCTTAATTAACAAGGAATCTGATGACTACATATATTAAACTGAGCCTATTTGCCCTTCCTCTCTTTATTTCCGCTTGTAGCAGTTTTCATAGTTCACATGAACCCATTCAGCCTGCTGCGCATACGCAAAAAGTTAATTTAGATAAAGATATACAGCAATTGTTACAGCAGGAAATGCAGGCAATTGAGAAAGGTGTGACAGCATTAATTCCAGCCATCGCTCGTGGTGAATGGGATCAAGTTGCAGAAATAGGTAGAAATATTGAACAAAGCTACTTGTTAAAACAGAAATTAACGCCTGAACAGCGTCA
>Ga0209081_1001142_pt1 | contig 15865 bp, 10 predicted proteins | sample GOMGulsemesocosm_4_FD_184636 | JGI IMG/M metagenome (GOLD analysis project Ga0209081, IMG submission 184636) | Methane-oxidizing microbial communities from mesocosms in the Gulf of Mexico - GOM15B Gulf of Mexico (SPAdes) (version 2) | ecosystem: Environmental > Aquatic > Marine > Cold seeps... | reverse complement strand
CCAAAATGTTGAGTGATCGGGAACAGCTTCTGAAATATCCAACCCAGCGAAACGACGAAACAGTAAGTCCCTAGCTAGTTGCTTCTCTAGCGCAGGATCACTGAGCTTGTACCAGCTTTGCAGGAGAAGTGCTTTGAACATCATCAAGGGTGGCCAGGCTTTCTCACCCTGCTTTTTTGAATGAATACCTGAAAGCTGCTGCTCTAGGCGCGACCAGTCGATTAATTCATGAACAGCATCGAGCTCTTTAAGGGCATCATGGTCTATTAACATGGCTTCTGCCAAACTGCGTTGTTTAAGGTTTTTCCAGGCCATGTTATTCGTTTATTGCTATTTTGTTGGGTAATCTATTATCTCAAATCATGGAGGCTAATTCTTCTTTGTTGCGTGCAAAGGCCTCAGTCTATATCTCATAATTAAATCCACGGCACAACAGGGTCAGGTCCCGAATTGAGAGTCTCTAGCTTTTCTGACAATAATGCCTACCGTACTAGGGTGCAATCTAAAGTGCTCACCAATTTCTCGCTGACTGTAGGCTCCTGTCTTATATGCCGCCACAATCGCCGAATTTCTATCCAGATGCTGCTCTTCTATCTGCAACAGAGGCATCGCGACTGCTCGCTTTTGCCTCTTTGGAACACCGTAGTCACTTACATTATTTTCAACCTTCTTTTGCATTTTAGAAACAAAAGCCTCATTCCCAAGGAATATTTGGCCATTCAAACCAGACCAGACATCAATCTCCTGCCCCACCCCACCTAAAACAAACCGCTTATAATTCTCTATCCCAATCACCCTATTTTCACCAAATTGAGATAACACCCAGTCTGCCGTTAACCACTCTTGCTCTTCGGCATCGCCAATAAAGGCTAAATAATTACTCCATGGCCAATCTTCTATACTTCGAATCATACCTTTAGCTCTAAGGGGATTAAGAACAACATAACGCGCAAGCTCAAGCAAATATTGATCCTTATCAACAAGTATTGCTTTGTAACGACCCTGAAAAAGATGCCCCGTTCGCGAATGCCGCCGGTTTGTTGTCTGAGTAAACATACCATTAAGCTGCCGCATCCCTTTTGACAGGTTGCCATCTAACGTTTCTATAATTAAATGGTAATGGTTATCCATCAAACAATAACCATGGCAAAGCCAATTATAATCAGTGACAACGTTACCTAATATCTCCAAAAAAACTTCTCGATCTACATCATCGTCATAAATGTTTTCACAACGATCACCCCGAGAGGTAATGTGATACAGAGCATTTGGAAATTCTAGCCGTAAAGGTCTTGTCATAAACAAGGATCATACAAGAAAGATGCCTAGCTCGCAATTCGGGACCTGACCCCGGAATCTTCGCGGAATCCTCTGGGGGGATTACACCTCCTTATGAAATTTCAGGTAGAATTGAATACTATTAGGCCGCAAGTACTTAGATTACTTGCCCGTTCAATAGAACGGTGGCAACTCATAGTGCTTGCGGAAAATAAAATACCGACATCTTTATCCCAGCAAACAATTCATAGAAATACAAACAGATTATTGAGCACCTAAGATCATGTCAAACACAAAACTCTCCACAACGATTACATTCCTAAGCTTTCTTCCCGTTACTTTCTTCGCAATTTGGACAGAAATAGACTTTGAGTCACTAAGTGCTTACCTTCGAGAAGACGGCCCATTTGAAAATGCATCTGCAGCATTATTTCTTCTATCGTCAATATCCTTCATTATCTTTACCTATCGCAACTCACTATTGAAATCCAAGCCCGCTTCAGCTTACTTTATGGTCACAAGCTGGGCATTACTAATGTTTATATTCATGGGCGAAGAAATCAGCTGGGGACAAAGGATTTTTAACATACCCTCGCCAGAATCATTCAAAAACATCAATATTCAGAACGAAATCAATCTACACAATATGAAATTTATGGATGAGTACCTTGGTGGAAAATATAGATGGCTATCCGTAATGATGATAATGACAGGGTTACTATTGCCTTTATTAGCCCTGAGCAGCCGAGGTAACAACTTAATTCAAAGATTTCATTTCCCAGTTTCTCCTCTACAATACGCCCCTCTATTTATAGGCGCATACCTCTATGGGCGATATTACACCCCCCTAGTTGGCAGCTCCGCATCGGAGGTAAGAGAGTTTTTAATGGCTCTTGGAATGTTTGCATTCGCAGTGACAGGCGCCATATTTCCACACACATTATTTAGAGAACAACCTAGCCCCTAAAAGAGTGACATTAAATCTTTTGACATTTCTTTCATTACTGTAGTGCGAGCATACTTATCCACAAACTCAACTCTAGGAGAAACCGTAAAGTTCAAAATAGATAGCGCCTCTACTGCAGCACCAGCTTCGCACGGAGGAAACACCACTGCATTACTTACTTCTTTCTTAATAAATTCAGAGGCATAGCCAGAAACCCCAGCTAAAATAGGCTTACCTGTAGCCGCATACTCAAATATCTTCGACGGCAAAACTCGTTCAAAAGCCCGAATATCATTGAGGTGTAAAAACAGCGCATCCGCCTCATTGTAAAACCTCGGTAACTCATCGCGCGAAACGGGGGCCAACACCTTAATATTTCCAGCCTTAGCAGCAGCAATAGCTTTCTCTAACAATTCAGTTCGCGCCCCAGCCCCCACAACTATAATTTCATAGGCAGAACCAAGCTTAATAGCTAATTCAGGCAAAATTAGGTCTAAACCTTGGCCATCACCAATATTACCGGCGTACAGAATTTGTATTTTTTTTCGCTCGCTTTTATTTCTTTCATCTAAACATTTAGGCAAAAAATCATTATCAACCCCATTGGTAAATAACGAAAATTTCCGATTGGGATAATAGGGTTGGAAATAAGGCAGAAAGCCAGCCGAAACTAAATTAATTTTTTCAGCTCTACTTAACGTAAACCTTTCAATAAGTGAAAAAAAGCCAATCATTGGTCGAAATATTTTACGAGGGTAAAGCCCCTGTAGTGTTTCAACAAAAATATCACGGATATCAAGGTATAGCTTAGCCCCATGCCTAGATGCTAAAAAGGCACCTAAAACCCCTGTCATCAACCGAGATGTTGTTGCAAAAATAACGTCGTAACGAATTTCCCCACCTAACCGAAGAGCACGCCATGCAAAAGCAGCAAAATTTATACTCTGCGGGAGAAAACCATTCCCATGTTTGAGGATAGGTATGCGCGAGACTAGCAACCTTCCCTCCTCAGTAACTCCTGAGAATGGCTTTGCTTGATAATTCGAATAACGCGCCGGCTCAGATGCAATGACGTGAATCGATAGCTCAGGATTATCCGCCAGTAAAGAACGAACTAAAGCCTCCGAGCGGAATGAACCGGCACAAAGGTCTGGAGGGTAGTAATAACTCAGTAAAAGGAGACGTTTCACATTCAGTTTGCCGCAAAAATCTCTGCATACATATCCAAAAGCTTGCACTCCTGATCTTCCCAACTTAGCTGATCAGCAGATTCAAGCGCATTCTTTCTAAACCTTTTTATTAACTCTGGTTGGGTGATTAACATTTTAATTACTTCAACAAGCTCAGTTTCAGACTGCCCCGCCAACAACCCTACATCATAATTTTTCACCACTTTTCTAATCTCAGGGAAGTCTGATGCAATAACAGGAAGGCCGGCCATTATATATTCAAACAACTTATTCGAATCTGTAGAAAAATGATTTAGACACGTATTCTCAATCGGCTGTATACCAATATCAGCAGAAGCCGTATAAGTAGGTAAATCAGCAAGCGCTACCGTAGGGATAAAGAAGACTCTCTCACTCAATCGCAGTTCTACAGATAAATCCCGCAAAAGTAATTCAAGACGTCCGCCGCCAATAAAAACAAAATAGCAATGCTCCACATGTTTCGCCACACGCAGCAAGCGCTCCAAGCCTCGCCCTTGCTGCAGGCCACCTTGGTATAGCACGATAGGCCAAGACTCTTTCAAACCAAGCTCTTCTCGAAGCCGGTTAGAACCCTTAACTCGCGTTAAATTCGGCCTGTTTTGTAATACAACAGGACGGGGAATACCATAGGCACGTGCAAAAAACTTAGCTCTAACATCCGTTGTCGTTATTGTCGCTACTGCTCTAGGCATTAAACGTTTCTCTACCCAACCAACCAACTTCCGAAAGCTCGAATAGCCTTCCCGGTCGGTACTTATCTCATGAGCATCATAAACCAGTGGTGATCGAGTTAACACGGAAACAACCCAAGCCGTCGGCAACGTATTTACATCGTGAGCATGAACAACGTCAGGCTTAGATTTAATCACTTGAAAAATCAGACCCAAATGCGTCCACAACCGTGCAATAACACGAAGAGCCTGCCTCAAAAGGCTCACTTTACCAATCGGGCCAACTACAACCTTGGCCCCTACCAATGCAGAAGCCTCTTTTCGCTTTCTCCATTTCCATAACGGACTACGAGCAACACGCACCACACGCACACCTGAACTAAGCGTTTCACGCTCTTCAGTAACACCTGGCGTATGTAAGGCATGAACGGTAACTTGGTAGCCTTTAGATTGCAGCGTTTCTGCTTCTTTTAACACGCGGGCATCATTGCGGAACTCGTTCCAAACAACCATAGAAACATTAAACAACTCCCACCCTCCGCATTAAACTAAAAAAACACTTTAATTTTCTATTTTACCACGTAACTATTTGAATACCCAGTTCTTTTTTTCTTACTCTTACTCGTGCGCCCTACATTATTAACAATAAAGAACTTAACTCGGTATTCTCCTTTCCCATATTTTTTCTTGCGCAATCTGTACAGGTGCTCTTTGCTATATCGTTGTGTATCAACATGCTCACCATCTTTATATAGGTAAAATGCAATTTGCTTGCCTTTTTGCTTTGGCTTTAAACTAAACTCAACGAGATCATCGTTATCAATTATGGCAATATGAGCATGATAAACCTGCTCCAGCCCCTGAAGATGCATAAAGACATCTAGCATAGGCGCTTTTTCGTCAAGCATCTTCATGCCAATCAGTTCAGAGCCCTTCATACTAAGGTGCCCCCCGTTAAAATACACTGGCTTACCATCTAGGTAAGGTGAACACTCATCACCGCTGCATAATTGATTATGAACACCAAAATATTCAATATTCGGATATTTTGATGCTAATTCACGGAGCCATTGATTTACTTTATGCTCTTTCAAGGTGTTATTAAAACGTGTAGAGCACTGCAGCTCTCCTAGACGAATAGACCTAATTTCACACTCTTTACTATATGAACGGAATCGTGGGACTTTACCCAACAAAATGATCTTTTTTACATTGCTAGACAATTGTTCAATTGATCTTTCAAACTCAAGATGGAAACCTGGTTTGGAAAAGTAACTATCCCAACTCAAACCAATGGTGACAGTATCGTATTTAATTGCTTCACTGAAAACAGAGTGGCGATATATTGAGCACCCTTCCTGATACTTAGGGTAAATCCAATCATACTCACCTTCAAAAACTAAAGGACAAGAGCTTTGCGTTGCATTTCGAAGGCTAAAACCATAGCGCTTTGAAAACACTCTGAGCAGACCAAGGTAATGTGCCGCATTAGAGTCACCAATCAAAAACATATTCGCTTTTTTAACATTCGCCGGATAAACACAACGACCTTCAGCGTATGATTTAATATCAAAATGTGAAAACTGACAATTATAATTGTAAGCATATGCCCCCTGAGTATCGGAATAAATCTTATCTATCCCCCCCCATGGAAATATAAAATCACTTTTAGACTTTACTCCCTCAATAACCACTGTTGAAGCTAATATGATTAAAGTAGTTGGGATTATGAAATACCATGTGAATACTCTATTTGTACTAATATGATTTTTTCTAAAAGGTTTCTCAACTAAAAAATAACTCACCGTCGCTAATGTTAAAGTTATAAAAACCACCCCAACCGAAACAATTATATCTATTTCAATAAGAGCGTAGTGTAAAAGAGCTAAAATCGGCCAATGCCATAAATATGCTGAATAAGATATAAGCCCAATAGCAACGAAAACTTTTAGTGACAGCAATCGAGCAGGAAATGTTTTATAAGAAACACCCGATAAGATTAAAAACACCGTCCCTATAATGACTGGAATAGCCGCTATCCCTGGCACAGAATCCGATCCTGATACAAATATAAAGCTTAAAATAATTGCCAATAAGCCTATAAAAGCCATTATTTCATTAACAATGCTATTGCTTCTAAAACCAGTATAAACAAGCAACGCAGTAATACTCCCTGCGAGAAGCTCCCAAGCGCGCGTTGGTAACATGTAATAAGCAAACGAATGACTTGTTGTAATAATTGATTGCGCCAAAATCAAAGAACTGACAAATAATATACCTGTAAAAACAACCCTCCCTTTAAGTGAAGGAACATATTTAAAAAGAAATAATACAGCAAATGGCCAGAGAATATAAAATTGTTCTTCAACACCCAGTGACCAGAGATGCAGCAAAGGAAAGGAGTGACTACTTTGAGCAAAATAACCGGTATCTATAGAAAAGAAGAAGTACAGATTTGCAGAGAAAAGTACTGACGAAATCATTGATTTAGCTAACGCTAAAAGAGCCTCTGGTGTAAACAACATACACCCGACTACGAATGTAGGCACCAACACAAACATTAAAGCAGGGACAATCCGTTTGATACGGCGCTTATAAAAATTGACCATGTCAATTTTATGCGTCTCAGAAACTTCTTTGATTAATATTAATGTAATCAAATAACCAGACAGGACAAAAAACACATCTACACCAAGAAAACCTCCTGGAATCCAATTAGCATTAATATGAAAAAAAATGACGCTTAGCACTGCGACTGCCCGGAGGCCATCTATATCACTACGATATTTTATATGTTGTAAGTTATTAATTACCAATCTCTCTTTAAAGTTAAAATAAAGCTTAGTTTACACTACCCTTGAATCCTCACCATCTGCATCAAAACACTCAATAATTGTTGGCAATAACGCTAACGCCTTTACGTATTGTTGACGGATAAATAAATATTCAAAAGAAAACATCAGAGCAGCCAATTTAACATCGGCACCACTGACTAAAACAAGGTCTTTGCGGCTTTTTTTAGCAAGTTCCAAAGCTTCTAGCAAACGCGCAAGCTCTTTTTCTGTTACAGATTTCCCCGGCATGGGCCAACCTGCTCCCACAGGCTCAATACTCCACGCCCCCCAATGCACTAAACTCACATTGCCATTTTCACTGCACTTTAATATATCCCGGTGCATATCAGGGTTAATAATTTGCACTGGTAAAGATTCCAGCCTCGACCGAATCTGGTTTAATTTTTGTTCGAAAACATCTAACCGCTCAAGTTGATTGGCGCTAGATACAACTAAACGTAAGCGCTCAATCATAACTTTGCTTAAACGCTGCCCTAGTAAAGGCTTAGAATGCGCACAACAATCTATCTGTGCTTTTGATGGCTCATACGTCAGTAGCCATAATGCTACTTCCCGCCCCTTTATACCGCATTCACTAAGTGGATTTTTTTTTGGCTCAGCCCAGTCAAATAGATGGCAATGATATTTCCGCACTTGGACGGCCCCGAGAAACCGAGGAGAAGGAAAAGCTCCTAGTTTGCACTCCGCTAATAAGCTAGCTTCGTGTGAAGCTACAGCCATATGTTTATAATTAAATACCTTAACCAAGTAAGATTCAGAGTTAGAACTATCACAGAATGTGACCTCAAATACCAGCACATTCGCAATGCCGGTTTGTAGCCATACACAGTCAATTCGACCTGACGGCACATCAGCTATTTCACCCAACACTCCTCTCACCCATTCGTCTTTGTAAGGCGCATCCAACAAAGACCAAAAATCATGGCTATCCTGAGGTTTATTTGAAACAAACTTATGCCCATGAAAAAACAAGGCGTTAATTTGAAGGCGTTGAGCGTATGAAGCGGCTATATCAACAATCAATCCCGCCACCTTAAGCATCAACTGACGTACCAGCAATAAGCAGATAATTGCCACAATTACACCTGAAGGAGGATCTATCAAAAAATCGACCACCATAAAAATGAACGCTACTAAAAAACCAACTCCTCCTAACATTCTCATCAGGCCGCTGATATTTCCTGACAACTTGATATGAAACCCATTACTTAGCTCAATAGCTAACGAAAAAAGCACATAGATTATCGATCCATAGCCTAAAACCACAATCAACAAATAAGGATATAAAAGCCCTATAAATACCAAAGCAAAACCAGTAAAAACCAGCGCGGATAAGCTACGCGAGTAACGATGATAAGCTCGTATAGCTATCTCATTTTGGTTCTTAAACAAGTTAACTTTCTGGCTTCTCATTAGTAGCTCCATCGCACCCTTCTCTGCGTAAAAAACAATAACTTTATCCGCAATCAAGTACAGCAGGTAAAAAACTACTGCCCCTAACGAGAGGAATATTACTAGAGGAGAACGCTCTAGTGCCTGCCAAGCAGCTGGAAAATAAGATGGAATACCAGGAGAGCCAAGCAAAATAACTACTTTTAATGGCAGAAAGAATGCCAGCAATAATGCAATTTGGGATACTAAAGTAGCTAAGACCACCGCAAGCGTACAGAGAGGTACTACTCGAAAGACTTTTTTACCAATAGATAAAGACCACCGCAGGCAGCCCCCAAAAAGCCTATGTAACGGTATAGAGGTATTCACTTTGTATGCCGCATAATATTTCCATTATATTCATATAGCGTATTTGTAATGCTCATATACAAATCAACAATCTAAGGTTAAAGTATTTACTATTTCATTCTCTTTATAACTTAACTCATTACATTTATTTCTTAGCCTGTATATTAATTCCATTGTATCGTTGCCGTCACCAACTTTAAATCTTATATATTTTCCATTAGTGCCACTATTAAAAAATATTTTTTTTGACACTAACGGGTTTAAATCTATTAATGTCGCTAAAGTTTGGTTAGCACCCTTACATGTCATACCAATTGCACTTCGTTCAGTCAAAGTGTAGCCATCCTTACTAATCCAACCATGCAATCTTGGCTCCACTCCCCCTTTAATATGTTGAATACTTTTATTCCCTCCAAGCGGGGTTAACGATAAAATATTTACATTATTTTCATCAAAAACATTTACCACCTCACCGCTTTTAACACTTAGTTGATCATCAAGATTAAACCATTGCGTGTAATCATGCTCTTTGTGGGACGCCATAACATCTATAACCAGTAAATATTTTTCAGGATGATAAACCATAATTCTTTTATGTTTTATAGAAACCTCAATAGCATCCGCAAATTTCAAATTAGTATTAGCAAATGAAGATGGCATCAATCGTTTTCTATTCACAAGCGACTCAATAATTAGACAACCCCCCAACTCTTTCGCAAAACTAACACCACTACCAAAAGCATCCTTATTAAATCTAGAGTAATTGCAATTATCAATTTCTAAACAATTATGCGCTCTGGTTGATTCTGCATAAATCCTTTCAGGGAGGTCATATTGATAAGTATAAGTCCCTGTATCTACAAAAATGGGCTTCCCTTTATAATGAAATTCAAAGTTAAAATCATCCGCATGCTTGTGCTGTCTAGAATGAAATGCTGATGAAAATGCGAAGTAATCTCTAATTTTGTTGTTTATGTAATGACTATGAACAACCATGCCATAACTTTCAAAGTACTTTAATCCTTCAGGCGAGTATTTATTAGCCCCATCCCCATGTAAATCAAAAAGAGCCCTCCTTTCTACTCGTGATGAGTGTGAATCACCAAATCCCAAAATTCTTCCATCTGGTTTCACTAGGTAACTACTTGCAGATATAGCCTTAGCTGCCAACAATTCAAACTTTTTTGATTGCATATAACCTGAATATGAGAGTATTGACAAATAATTAGTCATATAAAAATGATACATAGGAGAATGTTCACTATGCATGCCATCGGCACAAAAGTGGCTTTCAAGCATTTGACTAATCAATTTCCTAGCTAACTTAACGGCGGCCTCAGAAGACTTCAAAAAAGGCAATTGCGACCCAAGAGCTAACAACCCAAGCATTTGAAACAAACCATGATTACTATGAACAGCAATAGTATCAATATTGCTTAGTTCTCGAATATGTATCTCTGCACATACAATTAGCTTTTCAACAACCTCTTTACTTTCACCTTTTGCAATCGCTCTGCAAAGAATGTAGGCCAGTTTTGTACTACGCTGGCCTACAGCCATATCATACCAAGCAAAATCATGCTTATTACCAGTAGCAATAAACGTATCAACCCAGCTAACAATATAATCAAGACCCGGCTGATAATAATCAGTTACTTTTTCTGAATCAGCCAAAAATGGAGCGTCCAAAACAAGCCATGACATTACTTTATACTGTACGTTTCTTGAGTATTCTTTAGATTTCATCCAATCGACCGGCATATTCATTCGAACACGCACATCTTGAGCCAAAATACCAACATTCGAACTCTGATGAGCCGCTAATCTTAAATTGACATATGCTGCTGTAGACTCACTTATATATGAATAGTTAGAAAACCCCTCTTGATAAGGAGCAAACATTAACTCCTCTGTTATGGCGAGGTATTTCTTTATGCAATATTTTGGTGCAGCACAAGAAAAACCATTCAAAATAGCATCTTGGTTGACTATTTCTGCATTCGCACATAATTTTTCATTCATAACTTTTTCTTATTAATTTAGATAATGTTTCTAACGATCTATTTTCCAGCACCCACTCTCTCGCCTTTTCACCCATACTTGCTCTTAAATCCGGTGAAGATATCAGTTTAATCAATATATCCGCTAATGCTTTGTGATCATCACTAGGGCATTGAAAAATTGACTCTCCTTTATTGCCAATATCAATCAATGCAGGCAAGTCGGATACGACAACACTACAACCCATAGCCATAGCCTCCATTGGCTTTAAAGGAGGCACTAGTTTTGTAACTGGTAATGATTTTCTCACAAATGGTGCGATATCAATCAGTGAATAATAGTCATTCACCTCTTCTTTGGGGACTAATCCTGCAAAGATACAAACATCCTCTATTTGAAGTGACTTAGATAGTTTTTTTAAGGGATCTTCTTCGGCACCTCCACCCACAATAAGTAGCTTAATATTGTTAATGTTTTGCCTAACTAAGCTTGCAACGGCACGAAGTACAATATCTAAACCTTCATAATCTACAATTGATCCAACATACCCTATTACAACATCGGAACCTTTAACATTAAGACTCCCCGCGAGTGACATGCTTTTATTAATTGGTACAAATTGATTACAATTTACACCATTTGGGACCACTGTTATCTTTGCAGCATCTACACCCTTGCCAGTAAAATAATCTTTTAAACCTTGTGAAATAGTAATAACACGATCGGCGTTATTTACTGCTAACAATTCCATTCTTTCTTCCAGAGCATATTTTATTGTGCGAGCATACTCTGGCTCACGTGATTCTCTTGTAATATGCCACATTCCCCTAACTTCATAAACGCTCATTACCCCAATTTTTCTGGCCGCAATAATTGAAGCCAAACCATTTATATAATTTGACGCGGCATGAATAATTGCTATTTTTTCAATTTTAGCTATCTCAACAATACGCTCAGCGTATATCTCAATAAATTTATCTATAGGTGTATTGATTAAGTTTCTACCATTATCCTTAAGAGCGTAAAATTTTGTATTATCTATGCACTCAATATATTCAATTTTCGCATCTCTGAAAGCCTGTAGCTCATTAGGGAAACCTGGGCGGGTTGCTCCGACAACATGATAGTTAGCCGCTTTAATCGCATCAATAATAAACTTACTACGTGAAACATATCCATTCTTCACAATTGGCGCTCTCATATGCGCTTGGTAAAGAACATTTGTACTAATGAATTGGTGTGCCCGCCCTTCCCGTTTCTCAGTTAAGGGTAAATCGGAATGGGCATACTGGACAACACTAATGAGTCGGTCCACCCTGTCCCTAATCGTATTAGATAAACCGTTATTTTGTAACGCTTCCCCAAGTGCTTGCAAGGCCTCTAACTCATGACTTTTAAGATGGAGCCTTACAATCCTATTTTTCTCTACAACGCTTAACCTAAGTAAAATCTGCGGAATATATGAGTGTATATTAACTCCCGTACATTTAAACTCATATTTAATTAGCAAATTATGTAATTTCCTATCCGACCCAGAAAGCATCCTCAGGACTTTTACAATAGCATTGCTTTTCTTTTCCCAAGCCAAACGATAAGCCACCCCCTGATAACGGCAAACAATACGATAACCTCGCTTGAAGAAGCGGTATATCACCCCTAGGTAACGGCGAACAATACGGTAACCTTGACGATAACCTCGCTTGAAGAAGCGGTAACCTCGACGATAACCTCGCTTGAAGAAGCGGTATATCACCCCTAGGTAACGGCGAACAATACGGTAACCTTGACGATAACCTCGCTTGAAGAAGCGGTATATCACCCCTAGGTAACGGCGAACAATACGGTAACCTTGACGATAACCTCGCTTGAAGAAGCGGTATATCGCCCCTAGGTAACGGCGAACAATACGGTAACCTCGACGATAACCTCGCTTGAAGAAGCGGTATATCACCCCTAGGTAACGGCGAACAAAACAGTACATATAAGAATTATTATCAGGTCGAATATCTAAAAATAAAGGCTGCCATAACTAGTTCAAAAACCACCCACTGCGATAAAATCAAAATTTCAGCTCAACAACTAAGAGCTTTTGCGGAGAGAGAGGTATTTTCAACCTAATAGATACTAGGCACATGGAATTTTCATCGCTTTTTTCATATTTGCATCAGACACACTCAGTAGATTCTGGAAAAACACCACAAAAATCCAAAGGTGAAACATGACGGAGCTTCTCAGATACTTTAAACTCTTTATGAGCAACAAGGATAGAAACCACCTGCTTATGACTTTCTTTAAAAACCACCTCAAGAGGCACAAGTTGGCACCCAGCTGCATCCAAAAGCTCAGGCAGCACCTCGATATTTGGCTCCACTAACTTAATGCTATAACCCAAGCTCGCCAGTTTAAAGACAATCCCTAAAGCTGGACTTTCCCGCAAGTCGTCAATATCAGGTTTAAATGCCACGCCAAGACAGACAACTTGTTTTGTTTTTAGCTTTTTCGCATATTCTATAATCTTATTAACAACATAATTTGGCTTACTGTCATTCACTTTACGCGCTTGGTGGATCAACTTTGCCTCTTCAGGTGTCTGGTTAACAATAAACCAAGGATCTACTGCTATACAATGCCCGCCTACTCCGGGGCCAGGTTGTAAAATATCCACACGAGGATGACGGTTTGAGAGTTTAATCAGCTCCCAAACATTAATATCCAGTTTGTCACAAATTATTGATAATTCATTAGCAAAAGCTATATTTACATCACGAAAACTATTTTCTGTTAATTTCGCCATTTCAGCAGTTCGAGCATTAGTCTCTACGCACTCGCCCTCAACGAATATTTTATATAGCTCAATAGCTGCCCGCGAGCACTTCGATGTCATTCCACCAATCACTCGATCATTTTCGACCAACTCACGAATCACATGACCAGGAAGGACTCTTTCAGGACAATGAGCGATACGAATATCTGAATCTTCACCGTGGGTTTGAGGAAATGTCAGATCAGATCGCTGCTCTGACAACCACGCTGCCATTTTTTCGGTAGCACCCACTGGAGATGTGGACTCAAGAATCACCAAGTTGCCCTTCTTTAAAACCCTTGCAATTGATTTACTCGCCGCCTCAATATAGGACAAGTCTGGCTCATGATCGCCCTTAAAAGGCGTGGGTACTGCAATCAAAAACGCATCTGCCGGCTCTGCCACCAGCGTCGCTTTAAGGTATCCCTCGGTAACTGCCGCATGTACTACAATATCCAGCTCTGGCTCTACTATATGGATTTTACCTTCGTTTATGGTATCCACCGCATGTTTGCTTACGTCTACACCGATCACTTTCTTTTTACGAGATGCAAACACTGCTGCTGTTGGTAGCCCTATGTAGCCTAAGCCTATAACGGATATTGTTTCAAATGACATTATTGAACCTGTTTTAATTTTTAAAGTAAATTATCTAATATTTTCTGACACGCTTTACCATCTCCATATGGGTTATGAGCAAAACTCATTAACTCATATTCAGCCTGGCTATCCATCAGCTTATTTATTGCTGACGTTATGACGTCAACATTCGTACCTACTAGCTTTACTGTTCCTGCATTAACTGCCTCTGGGCGCTCTGTAGTGTCTCGCATTACGAGCACCGGCTTACCTAATGAAGGCGCCTCTTCTTGAATACCGCCGGAATCCGTTAAAATAATATGCGCTCTAGTCATTAGGTAGATAAATTGCAAATATTGCTGCGGCTCAATAAGAAAAATATTATCGATACCTTTCAACATGCGATTTACCGGTTCTCGCACATTTGGGTTTAAATGCATAGGGTACAGTACTTGTGCATTTGGGTAGCGTTTAGCTGTAATAGCTAAAGCCTCACAAATACGTTCGAAGCCGCCACCGAAACTTTCACGACGATGACCGGTAACTAATATCAGTTTTTTATTCTCATCAAGCATAGAGAAGCTAGCTGATAATTTATTGCTTAAAGTAATGTCGCTATCAATTTTATTTTTAATTACGAGCAGCGCATCAATTACCGTATTACCTGTCACATAAACATCGCTCTCGGAATAGTTCTCCATGAGTAAATTTTGCTTTGATGTCTCTGTTGGGGCAAAGTGATAACTTGCCAATGAACCCGTTAACTTACGATTACCTTCTTCCGGCCATGGCGAGTAAATATTACCTGTACGAAGCCCTGCCTCAACATGCCCTACGGCTATTTGCTCATAATAAGCTGCTAAACTTGCCGCAAAGGTTGTGGCTGTATCACCATGAACCAGCACCACATCCGGCTTAAATTCTTGTAAAACGGGCTTTAGCTCTAATAATATACGAGCAGTCACCTCATTAAGTGTTTGACCTGCTTTCATTAGGTTGAGATCATAGTCTGGCTTAATCTCAAAAAGCTCTAATACTTGGTCAAGCATTTCTCGATGCTGCGCTGTTACGCAAACTTTAGACTCAAACCGCACATCAGCACTCAACTCATGCACCAACGGTGCCATTTTTATCGCCTCGGGGCGCGTACCAAAAACCATAAGAACTTTTTTCACAATAAACCTAATTCCATTTATTTAATCAAGGGGGTCAGCCAGCTTGATATGCGCCTAAATGCATCAAACAACTTGACCATGATATTTTTTGGCATATTCCTATACCCACAAGGCCTTCATTCTACCCTATCCCCCCCTCAACAACACCCATAAAATACAAATTCACATATACTGCTATTAGCACTTAGTGATGCCTTTATTCTCAAGATCCATGTTGATTGCATTTGCTACCCCTACTATGAACTCTATATTTTAATAGGCAGCTTGTAGCGCATCGACCAGTATGTCTAAATCTTCAAGGAAGTAACGAAGGAAGTAACGGGGTCAGGTCCCGAATTGCGAGTCAAGAGCGTTTGGGTTGTTAAATGCTTAATTCGTTAACCTGATTGCTTCAGGTGCTCTATTGCGCTTCACGCTTCAGCCCAACCTTGCATCAGATTTTATTCAAAAAACTATATATCAGGACGACAATGAAGGACTCTAACAATACGAATAGATCTTTCAGGGCGCGATAAAAGGCAACGTGAGGCCGTTGCATGACGACACTATTTCGCCTGCACCACCGGTAACTAAATTTTTATAAGACTATATTCGCACCATTTTAAC
>Ga0209081_1001140_pt1 | contig 15875 bp, 13 predicted proteins | sample GOMGulsemesocosm_4_FD_184636 | JGI IMG/M metagenome (GOLD analysis project Ga0209081, IMG submission 184636) | Methane-oxidizing microbial communities from mesocosms in the Gulf of Mexico - GOM15B Gulf of Mexico (SPAdes) (version 2) | ecosystem: Environmental > Aquatic > Marine > Cold seeps... | reverse complement strand
ATAACCGTCCTATTGAAAGATTATCTATTGGCATTATTATAAAATCCATATTTCCGAAGTGTCACTCTACTCAGAGCGCGATTAAAATCCCGCCTACATGGGGGGGGGGAAGCTGGTTGGTATTAACGTAGGCGTCATGTCTTTAAATATAAGTAATCGCGCTTTTAAGGCTAAATAGGGCTTTCAACCCTTAAAGAGCAATCGTCTTTAGGCGGTATGTAGTTCAGTTTACCTAAATCTCGTTTGTAGGTTGACCTAAACGAAGTTAAACTCACCAGTGTAGTAGACCAGAGCTATTGATGCGACTTGTTATTTTGCTTGTTGTTTTGTATTATATGCGCCTGCAATATTTGTTGTTCTTTTAGATATATTGGTTTTATAAATGCGTATTTGGATAGACTTAGTTAATTCACCTCATATCCCTTTTTTTGTTCCAATAATAAAGCGTTTAAAAAAACAAGGTCATGAAGTTTGCATTACATATCGTGATTTTGCTCAAACCGCGCAGCTAGTAAAGCTTCATCAACTTGATGCCGAGCTTATCGGTGGGCATGGTGGAAAAAATCGTATTGCAAAAGTCATTAATTTAATACAGCGTACGGTACAGTTATTTAAATTTGCGAGGAAGAAAAAGATAGACTTAGCCTTGTCTCATAATTCATATTTTCAATTGATGGCAGCAAGGTTGCTGGGTATACCTAGTATCACCAGTATGGACTTTGAAGGGCAGCCAGCCAACCATTTAGCTTTTAGATTAGCGTCGTTGGTATCTGTGCCTAAGGTGTTCCCTCGTCATTTCTTGACTAAGTTTGGCGCTAAAAACACGGTTTTTTATGATGGAATAAAAGAACATATATGTTTAGCTGACTTTGAAGAAGATTTATCGTTTACTGATAAGTTAGCCTCCGCTTTTACCTTGTCAGAATATGATTTAAAAAAACCTATAGTAGTGGTTCGTCCGCCACCTAGCCAAGCTTTATATCATGATGGTAATGAAAATTTGTTTGATCAATTTTTAAAAAAAATTGCCAAGCAAGACTTAACAATATTGATTTTACCTAGGGTTAATGAGCAAAAAGAGTATTTGTCTAAGCAATACCCTATGTTCTTCTTTAGTGACGATGTTCTTGATGGTTTGCAATTAGTTAATTGTGTTGATGCACTTATTAGTGGCGGTGGTAGTATGAATAGAGAAGCAGCTTGTTTGAATGTCCCTGCTTTTTCATTTTTTTCTGGAGAACTCCCCGCAGTAGATAGGCTATTAGAACAGCAAGGTCTATTAACGGTAATAACGAGCGAGCGCGACGTAGAAAATATAGCGTTCAAAAAAAGAGTAAAGCAAAATATTAATGACAAGCAAAGTCAAACAGCCATTAATGATTTTATTAAGCAAATAAACAGCATGGCGATGTAGGTCGATGTTGTTTATGTAGGTTGGACTTCAGTCCGACAAAAAGGCAATGAATTACCCCTACAACGGATTTAATCAGCATGGCAAATAATGTATTAAATAGGAATAAGCATGAGTAAAGCATTTATACACGATAGTGCTGAAGTTAGCGCACAAGCAAAGTTAGCTGAAAACGTGAAGGTTTGGAATTTAGCTCAGGTGCGTGAAAATGCTGATATTGGCGCGAATACTATTCTTTCTAAGAATGTTTATGTAGATTTTGATGTTCAAATTGGTGCAAATGTAAAGATTCAAAATAATGTGTCGGTGTACCATGGTGTAACTATTGAAGATGATGTTTTTGTGGGTCCCTCTGCTATTTTCACTAATGACCTTCGTCCTAGAGCCATTAATAGTAATTGGCGTGTTACACCAACGTTAGTTAAAAAAGGGGCGTCTATTGGTGCTGGCGCAACATTAGTCTGTGGGATTGAAATTGGTGAACATGCTATGATAGGTTCTGGGGCTGTGGTTAATAAAAATGTACCTGCGCATGCATTAGTTGTAGGTAACCCTGCTAAAGTGCTAGGTTTTGTTTATAAAAATGGCGAACGAGTTCAAAGTGAAGATATGCATGAAGTTTGCGCTAAAACAAAATATGTTACTTTTTTAGAACCAATTAGTGGTGAAAAGTTGATGTTAACATTAAAGTCACTGAAAGTTCTCCCTGTTTAAGTTTATTTTTCAACGGATTAAGGTTTAAAATGATTTCTATGGCAAAGCCTCTTATAGGGCAAGAAGAAATTGATGCTGTTACCGAAGTTATGAAAAGCGGCATGATCGCATCGGGTGCAGTAGTTACAGAGTTTGAACAAACATTTTCGCAATATATAACTATGCCTTATGGCGTAGCTACTAGTAATGGCACTACCGCACTTCATGCGGCTTTGCTAGGGTTAGGAATAGGCGAGGGAGATAAAGTATTAACGACTCCTTTTACGTTTATTGCCTCAAGTAATTCTATTTTATTTAATCGTGCCATTCCTGTATTTATTGATATTGACAGAGATAGCTACCTAATCGATCTTGATAAGGTAGAGTCTTATTTAGAACAGAATAATAATGGTTCAGTTAAAGCGATACTGGTAGTGCATTTGTTTGGTTTAGCTTGTGATATGCCTCGTTTAATGACTATAGCTGAAAAATATAATGTAAAAGTTATTGAAGATTGCGCACAAAGCCATGGCGCTGAAATTGATGGTGTTAAAGCCGGTAGTTTTGGTGATGCTTCTTGTTTTAGTTTTTATCCAACAAAAAATATGACCACAAGTGAAGGTGGTATTGCTTTGTTTAAAGACAAAAATATTGCGGAGACTGCTAGAAAATACGTAAACCATGGTCGGGTTGACCAATATAAACATGATGTTTTAGGCTTTAACTATCGTATGACAAATATTTGTGCTGCCATTGGGCTTGTACAGTTGAATAAATTACCTAAAATGAATGATGCTCGTAGAAAAAATGCAGCTATTTATGACCGATTATTAGCAGATAATCCATGTATAAAAACACCTGTCGTAGCACCAGCTTATAAACATGTCTACCATCAATATACTATTACTCTTAACGGGGTAGAGCGTGATGACGTGCAATCTTTACTTGCTGAAAATGACATTGGTAGTGCTGTTGTTTATCCCTTTAGCATGACAGAGCAAGAATTTTATGCCGATAAAAGTGAATGTGAAGATGACTCCATTGCTCGTGAATTATCTAAAAAAGTGCTGTCTTTGCCTGTTCATCCAAGTTTAACAGACGAAAATATTGAAAAAGTATGCTCAGTGCTAAACACTCTTAAATTAACAAGTAAACAAAATTAATTATGAATTTACCTCTTCAAACTTTACGCATCGGTATAGTCGGTGCTGGCTCTATGGGTCGAAACCACACACGTGTTGCAGTTGCCAATCCTCAAGTTGAGTGTAAAGGTATTTTTGATCCTAATGAAAAGATAGGTGTGGATGTTGCTATTGAATATGGCTGTCGTTATTTTCCTGACTTTACTGAATTTTTGGGTTCGATAGATGCAGTCGTTATTTCATCACCAACTGTTACTCACTTTAGTATTGCTAAAGAGGTATTACTAGCAGGAAAGCATTGTTTAATTGAAAAACCTATTACAGTAAGTATTAACGAAGCTGAAGAGCTAAAAAAAATAGCTGAAAAACAAAATTTAGTAATTTGTGTTGGTCATGTTGAGCGCTATAACCCTGTATTTTCAGAGCTGCAAAAAATCATTGAAAACAAGGATGTGCTGGCGATTAAAGTTAATCGATTGAGTTACAATACTAATCGAGCTAATGATGTCGATGTGGTTTTAGATTTAATGATCCATGATATCGATAATGTAAATAAACTATTAACTGAAAAACTCGATATTATTGGTGCCGTTGGCGGAAACTTTCATTCTACTAACCTTGATTATGTTACTACTATTATAACGACTGCAAGTGGTATTGTTTGTGATATTACCGCAAGTAAAGCATCACAAACGAAACAACGAACCTTGCAAATCACCTGTGCTGATTGTTTTATTCATGTTGATTTTTTACATAAAGAAATAGAAGTTAAACGTCATAGTCAAGGTGCATATGTTACTGAAAAAAATGATGTGACATATAGACAAGAGCACTTGGTTGAGCGCGTTTTAGTACCCAATGTAGAGCCGTTAATGGCAGAGCATACTGACTTTATTGACGCTATTATAAATAAGAGAGCGCCCAAGGTGACTGCTCAAGATGCTATAGAAGCGTTAAAGTTGGCTATTGAGGTTCAAGAAAAATGCAAAGTCGCTTAATTAGACTATTTGACATTGTGTTTTCAATGTTAGCGATAATAATCTTTAGTCCTGTGCTAGTTATTATAAGTTTTTTAGTGGCAATAAAAATGGGTACACCTATCTTCTTCGCCCAGCGAAGGTTAGGTCTTAATGGTAAAGAATTTACCGTATATAAGTTTCGTAGCATGGTAAGTACAGCTATTGTTAATGATGAACATTTAGAAAAAGTTAATCAATATGCTATTAAATATAAAAACGATCCCCGTATAACGCCTCTAGGGGCGTTTTTAAGACGCACGAGTTTAGATGAGTTACCTCAGTTTTTGAATGTGTTTATTGGCAATATGTCTTTTGTTGGCCCTCGCCCTTGGGTACCTGAAGAATATAAAAACCTACCGAAAGAATGGCATTACCGTTTAGGCGCTAAACCAGGTATTACTGGCTTGGCACAAATAAATGGTCGTAGTGATCTTGCTATGGATAAAATTGTTGAAAATGATATTTTATGGGTAAATAAACAAACTATTAAGCACTATTTTGAAGTGTTATTTAAAACGTTCACTTATACATTAAAAATGAAAAATGTATATTAGTACCAAGTTGAACTGGAACTGTATTTAAATCAAGTTGGTATAGCATGAAAATATTGGTTGTTTCTAATATGGGAGCAAAGCTATCAGCTCCTTTGCTGGGAAGTTTTGTTGATCAACAAGTAAGCGCATTAAAAAAAAATAAGCTTGATATTAGTTATTATAAAATGACATACAATGGTGATAATTACTTGTATAAACTTTTTAAATATCCACTGTTTTTTTTACAATTTATATTTACTCATGTTTTATCTGCTAGAAAATTCGATATTATTCATGTTCACTATTATTTTCCTACCATAATTTGTGCTGCCTTATATAAAACCTTTAGAAATAAAAAGGTTAAAGTGATTGTTACTTGTCATGGTGGTGATATTTATTGTTATCAATCACCTGGTTGGCTTTATCGCAAGTTGTCTTTTATTGTTGACCATTGGCTGTTTACCTCACAGCAATTAAAAGAACGTTTTTATCGAGACGTTAACAATACCAATATTATTTGTGCAGGCTACGATGATAATGTGTTTAATTTTGATGGCCATGGAAGTGTTCGCACTATTGATTGCTTACTTGTAGGTAACTTAGATCAGAACAAAGGTATTGACCGTTTAATGGCGTTGGTTGTGGCTATGCCTAAAGTGCAGTTTGCAGTAGCAGGCGCAGGTGGTTTTCAACTAAAACTTGAACAATGTACTTTGGAAAATAAAAACTTAGTTCTGTTAGGTGCTATAAAGCCCAAAGCACTTGCCTCTCGCATTAAGCAAGCTAAGTGCTTATTGTCATTGTCTAGAAATGAATCATTTGGCTTAGTTATAGCTGAAGCGAATGCTTGTGGCACCCCTTGTATTGCCACTGAAACAGATGGATCTAATGAGCAGTTAACAAATTGGCCTTATCTTGTGCCACAACAAAATGTTCAAGAAGTAGATGTTGTTTATCAGTTACAAGAGAAAATAACGAAATTGTTAAGCTTGAATATTACACAATATCAACAGTTACAATACCAGGCTCAAAAGCGAGCGATTAATTATTCATTAAGCAATATTATTCTAACCATAGAGCAGCTATACCAAAAACTATACCTAAGTCAGCAAAATGAGTACAAAAATGTACAATAAAACAGTTGGCATTTATATGCCTACTCATAATAGAGTTGAGTTACTTAAAAAAGCTATCGGTTCGCTGTTAGAGCAAACTTATCAGAACTTTAAACTTATTGTTGTTAACGATGGCTCTAGCGATGGTACGCAAGCATATCTTGAATCGTTAACCGATCCACGAATTAGTTTTATTGAGCATAAAATATCAACAGGTGCTTGTCGTGCAAGAAATGATGCTATAAATAGTTTAGATACAGAGTTGGTTACTGGTTTGGACGATGATGACATTTTTCTACCTGAACGATTAAGTGACTTACTTAGTGTTTACAATAAAGATTATGCTTTTGTTTGTAGTGGATATTTTTGGGACTATGGCGTACATAAAAAAGCCTTGTTCAAAGATGATAGAGAAATATCGTTGTCGGATGCTTTTGATTTGAACCAATGTTCGAACCAAATATTAGTAAACCGCCAGAGGATTATAGCTGTTGGTGGTTTTGATGAAAAAATCCCTGCATTGCAAGATCACGATTTATGGGTTCGGCTTATAGAACAGTATGGCTCAGCGTATCGTATTGGCAAACCATCTTATATCGTTAATGATGACCATAGCCTTGAACGTATATCCTCAGTAAAAAATAAACTACATGCTATTGCTATGTTTGAGCAAAAGCATGACGCAATAATGTCAAAACGAAATAAAGAAAACTTTATTTTTTATAAGGCAAAAATACGAGGTGATGACTTTAGCTTTTCTAATTTTGTTCAGTCAACTCGTTATGGTTTAGTTGGTCTTAAAGCAAGGCAGTATTTATCTCAGTACTTTAAAACGGCTTCTAAGTTACGTTTACGTTATTTGCAAACAGGTGATGTTTCCAGTGCTTTTTCGTGGTCTTGGTTTATGCGAGTTATAGTGCCATTGTTGGCTACTGGGGGGCCAGGTGCTTCTCGTGTTATATTGTTATCGGCTTGCATTTTCTTTTTAGGGGCAACTGAAACGTCTGCTTTTAGCGGTGATTTTTTTATTATCATGCTATTAAATACCGCATTTTCACAAAGTTATGGCTTTTTTCTATTAAAGCCTGAATATGCTAATAGCTTTTCTCCAATTATTAAGCAATCCCGAAATGGTTTACTTATCTCTGCTGTTATCACCACTGCTTTACATTATTTAGGGTTGATTAGTGAACTTTATTATTCGTTAGCTTTATTAGCAATATTGCATTTTTATTATGTATATCGATACAAAAACATTGCTCAACAAAACTTTTCACCTCTAGCTATTGCTGAGATTGTTATTTCTATTGCTTGTTTGTTTATGCCCTATCTTGCTAGTGTTTTTGATATATCTTCAAGCGATGTGCCTTATCAAATTTATATATTAGCATCGTTTATTGGATTGTTAATGGTTATTTACTTTTCAAAAAGTGAAGCAGTAGTAAATGACAAACCCATTCAGTTTACTCGTTTACGTAATATTGCTATTTCAACAACAGCAAGCATTTTTGCCATTTTTATTTTACCCGCATCAATTAAAACTATTGCCAGCCCTGAGGTTGTTTCAATTGTTGCATTAACTATCTCTTGCATGTCAATTTCTATGTTGATCCCAAGAACGTATGCGAATAAAATCATGAAGAATTTGGCATCTTCTAATTTAACAAATACTGATTTTCAGGTGTTAAGTCAAACCTATAGAAAATTAATTTTTATTAGTGCTACCTTTGGTTTGGCAATAACTATGGGATATTTGTATTTTATTAATTCAGGGTTGGGCTTAATGCTTTTGACCGTCCCTATCGGTATTTGTGCTATTTTGGTTAGTGCACAGTTAGGCTTTATTAGTTTGACATTTTTAAGTTTGCAAGGGGCAGACAAACAAGTAGCCAAGATGAATTTAGTCGTGTTAATTGTTACTGCATTGTTTACCTTACCTGTGATTATGGGCTTATTAACAGCGCAAGTTCTCATCTATGTTATTGTGTTGGTTGCTTGTAGCAGCTTTATCTTGAGAAATATGTTGGCTGCTAAGAAAACGCAGGATTATTTGAATTTTTAATATTGAATTTTACAGACGAAAAGTTATTAATGAATTTTATAAATCACAATTATCACAGTATATCTTCTTGTTTTAGATCTTATAGTGCTTTTATTATTATTTTGTTGCCTTTATTTGCCGATATTTTAACTGGGCTTATTGATATTAAAATGGGCATTTATTTGCCTATTAGTGTGCTTGTCCGTGTGGGAATAATCGCACTGGGGTTATATCTGGTTTTTTTTAAGCAATATATGCTTTCTAAGTTGGTTTTATTTATCGCCATTTTTTATTTGCTTTTATGTAGTTATTGGTTCGTTTCACAACGAGAAATTAGTTTAGCGATTGAGTTGAAAACACTTTCATTGCTGTTGCTCCCTTTTCTTATTTACTTATTGTTTAAGCATAATATTAACTCAGAGATTCAAAAAGAAAAAATGACTTTGTCATTGTCTTTGTATGGTTTAGTCGCATCTACAAGTATTATTTTGTTTTATTTTTTAAATATTGGCTATGAAAGTTATGGAGATTACGCTTTTGGCTTTAAAGGCGTATTTATTTCTGGTAATGATATAGGTATCAGTATAGTTTTATGCTCAGCTATTTCTTGGTATCGAATTTGCCGATATTCGATGCCGATAGATTTTTTATCAGCATTTATAAGTTTTATAGGTTTAATATTTATAGCAAGTCGAACTGGGATTATATTTGGTACTTTAGTTTTACTTTTGGGTGTTATTTCGTATATATTTTTTTATAAATCGCAACGTTCTTCAATATTAATAATTAAATCTATTATTGTAATGTTAGTTCTTTTCATTATTTCAGTAATAATTTGGTTATCTATAAAGTATTCGCAAGAAATAATCTACCATTCTTCTAGATTATTAGAGTTATTAGATGGTGTTAGCCCCCGAGAGCATTTAGAATATGCCGCTGAGCAAGTGTATGAATCTTTAACAAATAATAATATACTATTTGGACAAGGTTGGTCATTTTATGCTGCAATAGGTGAAGAACATTATCTTCGTTTAACCTTACACTACCATCGTTTATTTGAAAAAAACATAGAAAAAGATTTTCATGATTTATTTGGCTATACAGGTATTGTCTTTACTTTGTTTTATACGTCGATCATGTTGTTTGTAGTAAGCAACCTATTAATAAAGTATGTATCTAAACGACAACCAATAACAATGTTATCCTTGTTTTTGTTTTCTTTTTTAATGCTACATGCCACTTTTGCTGGGCATATAGTTTTTGGGTCACAGGTACCGATTATAGCGGCAGCTATTATTTTTTTAGGAATAAATTTTGATGCAACAAAAAAGCAACTCTCTTAAAAGGCTACTTAATTCTAAGCAATGGAAAACTACTCGCTTATTAGCTTTTATTTATTTATTTATTGTAATTGTGATGCTTGTTGTATTAATTAATTTACCTAATAAATACAAAGCACAAGGGCTTTATGCGCCATCGCAAGATCTTCAAAGTTCATCTTTGAGCTCATTAGCTGGTTCGTTAGGTGGGTTGGCAGGTCTAGCTGGCTTGAATTTAGATGGCAATAAAAGAGATAACTTGCAGCTGGCTTTGGAAATAGTTAAGTCTAAGCAATTTATTTATACTCTTATTTCAGCAAACAGCCTTGAATTAAAGGTTTTTGCAGCAGAAAATTGGAATATTGAATCGAATGAAATTATTATTAATCCTAAGCTTTATAATGTAAAACAAAATGAGTGGGTTAGAAACGTTAAGTTTCCTAAAAATAAGATACCTAGTAGCTTTGAGCTTTATCGAGCTTTTAAAAAAAACTTATCTATCTCATTTGATAAAAAGACAAAAATGGTTAAAATTTCTTATGAACATGTTTCTCCTCATGTAGCAAAAGAAATTGTAGATTTAATTGTTAATTCTATTAATAGAGATATTCAACAAAGGGAAATGAAAGAGGCTATTTCTAGTATTAATTTATTAAATGATGTTGTTATAACTACAAAATATGCTGAAATGCGTTCCTTGTTGTATGAGCTAATTCAGGAGCAAACAAAGCGATTACTACTTACCAAAACTAAAGAGTATTATGTATTGGAGCCTATTGATCCACCTATTGTCGCGGAAGAAAAAAGCTCACCTAAAAGAGGGCTTATTCTAATCGTGTTTACATTATTTTATGGTGTGTGTTCATTATTAATACTTATGTTTGGTAACAAAAAAGAGGATGATTAAAAAGTTACCTAATCTATTTCTTTATTGTTTGTTGTTTTGTGCTAGTTTTTTAGTAACTGAAAAACTTGAAGTTTTTTCAAATTTAGCCCGAAGCACTTTTATATTGTATGAACCCAATATAGGAATAAGTCAAACGCAGTTTGATATGGTTTCTCGTTACTTTGGTTTTAAGAAAGTACGTACAGCATATCGTAAGGTAGATAGTAATTATCGAACTTTATCTAGATTAAATGATAACAATCTAATTCAAAATTTATATCTTAATTGTAATCCTAAAGCGCATACTTTGGAGCAGTACCCTTCAAAGTATGTAAAAATAATACGTAGAAAAAAGTTTGGTTATGCGGTAATAGAATTTACCACGCCTTTAAATGAATACGCAGAGTGTATTTTGTTTCAGTACAATAAAGTGTTAAAAGTTGAATATTATACTTACCTTGAAGCTGAAAAAGATAAGTTACAAGAAATCAGTCAAGCTTTAATTAATACAAATATTAGCAATACAATCATAAGTAAAATGTTTTTAATTGATACACTTATGTTATTACAACCACCAGAATATGAACGTTATCATTACTGGGAACTTAGCAGAAGTGATGTCCATGAAAGTACTGTAATTCGTTCTATATCTTTTGCAGCCTTATTAATGGTTATTTTGTTTTTAATTATTGTGCTTTTTAGGAAAGTGTCTAATGATTAATATAAGCGTATTTATTCAGAGAAATAATTCTGTTTACGAATACAATAAAGTTGAAAATAAAATAGTAGTTAATTAATGAAAGCTTATCGCGCCGACATTGACGGTTTAAGAGCAATAGCCGTTTTATGTGTATTATTTTTTCACTTAGATATTTCGTTATTTAGCGGAGGGTTCGTTGGTGTTGATGTGTTCTTCACTATTTCGGGTTTTTTGATCTCAGGGATAATTATTCGAGAGTTAGTTGCGGGTCCTTTTTCATTCAAGAATTTTTATATAAGGCGAGCGCTAAGGATATTACCTGCTTATTTATTTTTACTATTATGTTGCATTATCACTGGTTACATTCTATTAACACCAATTGCTTATAAAGAACTTATTGAAAGTGCTATCGCTTCATCGGTTTTTTTATCAAATATTTATTTTTTGGTAACACAAGGAGGGTATTTTAGTAGTGCTGCGCATGAACTTCCATTATTACATACTTGGTCATTATCGGTAGAAGAGCAATTTTATCTCATTATGCCTATTGTTTTTGTTCTGTGGTTTAAAATCAAATCAAATAAGTTCAAAATAATAGCTTTATTTATTATATTTTTTATAAGCTTAATTATTAGTTATTTTTTAACTAGTTTTAATCAAAAAATTGCATATTATATCGTTTTAACAAGAATTTTTGAATTTTTGCTTGGTTCAACACTTGCTTTTTTAGCAATCCTATCGCCCGATAAAATAGTGTTAAAAACAAAGTTATCAAATATATTGTTTTTGATTTCTATCGCCATGTTATTATTTTCCGCAATATTTATTGACTCAACAGTGCCTTTTCCAAGCGTTACCGCAGTAGTCCCCTGTCTTGCGACGGCTATTTTGATTTTAGTTGGTTATAATCCTAAATGCATTAGCCATAAAGTATTAGGTAACCGGCTTTTAGTCGCTGTTGGCTTGATATCTTATTCTCTATATCTTTGGCATTGGCCTTTGGTTGCTTATGCAAAATATATTGGTATTGAGTTTACTATTACAGTTCAATTGACGATTGGTTTATTGACTTTTATTAGTGCTTTTTTAAGTTGGAAATACATAGAGCAGAGCTTTAGGCATTTGAAAGGCTCAAAAAAGACAAATATTGCAATTTCTTTGTATTTAGTTCCAAGTGTTTTATTATTTTTACTCTATTTCTATGGTAAAGGTAATCAATATTTCCCTGAAAGGTTTGATGAATCAATTGTTTTTTCAGAACAAAGCTACCGTTCTAAACCTGAAGATGGAAGGGGGGATTGCCATACTGGAAATGATGTTATTACATTGAATCCTAAGTGTTTTTCAGGTGATATTAAGCAGTCTGAAGTTGAGGTTGTTCTATGGGGTGATTCTCACGCAAATCATTTTATTGGAGTCATTGATGAGCTTGCTCGATCTGAAAAGCTGAAAGTTCAGGATATTACTATGGGAAATTGTCCGCCAATTATAGGTTTAAATGTTAACTTACCAGGGGCAAGACAATATTGTATTAATAAAAATATTAATACGCTTTCATATATTACGCAGTTAAAACCAGAGTTTGTAGTTCTTGCAGGGGCATGGGCTGGTTATAGCCATCAAGATCTAAATGTAAATGATGATGAAAATAGTTTAGCGTTAATTGAAAAAGGCTTGTCTGATACTATTAATATATTGCAAAGTCAAAATATTAAAGTCATAGTTTTTGAAATGTTGCCAAGGATGGTTGCTGATAAGAGTAATTGTTCTTTAAAACAGCAACAATTTCCAAGTGTTAATAGTTTAGGTTCTTGTTTATTTGATAATACTTATAAAACTTTAGAGCTTCGGCAGTTTTATTTTAACATTAGAGAACATGTTAAAAATAAGGTTGAGTTTATTGATGTAAGTGAATTTTTTTGTGAAGATAATGTTTGTCAAACATGGCTTGATACAACGCCTTTGTATCGAGACTCGAATCATTTAAACCTTGTAAGTTCACATTTACTTGGAAAAAAATTACTCAATTTGAAGTCGACTAATATATTTTTTACTCATTAATATTGACTGGATACATTCATGAAAATATGAAAATAGCCATTGTCGGCACAGGTTACGTCGGTTTATTTAATGCTTTGTTGTTAGCGCAACAACTTTATTACAGAGTAACAAATTGCAATTTACGGTAACCATAGATGAATAACTGATGAGTTGAATGACGTAATAGATAAAGTTCATACCAGAGGTTTATTTGATAACAATTAAGCTTTACAACACTAGTGTATGAAAGACGCTAATTAACCTCAAATATATTGAGGTGATATTCTAGTTTTGTTAAAATCGCTTTTTTATGACCTAATCTGCTAGTGTCGCCGAATTTTAGGTTAGATTTACTAATAGGTTTTTTACTAAATCTTAGTTTTAAAAAGGAAGTGAAGTGATAAATGTTCTACTCGTTTTTGGCACTCGACCAGAAGCAATAAAGATGTGTCCGTTAGTAAATGAACTTAAATTAAACACCGAGTTTAATGTAAAAGTATGTGTTACAGCGCAACATAGAGAAATGCTTGACCAGGTATTAAACCTTTTTAATATTGAGCCTGACTATGACTTAAATGTGATGAAGCACGGGCAAACATTGTCTGAGCTTACCACTAATATTCTTAATGGATTAGAAGCGGTTTTAGATGATGCTAAACCTGATTTAGTACTGGTTCACGGTGATACCTCAACAACCTTTTCATCGAGTTTAGCTGCTTTTTACAAACAAATACCTGTAGGTCATGTAGAAGCTGGTTTAAGAACAGGGAATTTATATTCTCCTTGGCCAGAAGAAGCAAACAGAAAATTAACAGGGGCGCTGACCACCTTACATTTCGCACCTACCAATGCATCTAAACAAAATTTAATAAAAGAAAACGTTGACCCTAAATCTATTATTACTACAGGAAATACGGTTATAGATGCCTTGCTCACTGTGGTTGATAATCTTAAAAGTAATGAAGCGTTAACTAAAAAGTTTAACGCTCAATTTCCATTCCTTGATAAAAATAGAAAATTTATTCTGGTTACAGGGCATAGAAGAGAAAGTTTTGGTCAAGGTTTTGAAAATATTTGCCAAGCATTAGCAAACATTGCGAATAGTAATCCTGATGTTGATATCGTTTATCCTGTACACCTTAATCCGCAAGTTCAAGAGCCAGTTAATAGATTATTAAGTGAATTAAGTAATATATATTTGATTGAACCTCAAGACTATTTACCTTTTGTTTATCTTATGTATAAATCGCACCTTATTGTTACCGACTCTGGTGGTATTCAAGAAGAGGCACCGTCATTAGGTAAACCTGTTTTAGTGATGCGAGATACTACCGAGCGCCCAGAAGCTGTTGAAGCGGGAACGGTAAAGTTAGTTGGAACAGACGCAATAAAAATAGCGCAAGAAACAATGAAGTTACTAAATGATGATGAATATTATCAAAAAATGAGTTTTGCCCATAATCCTTATGGTGATGGTAACGCCTGTAAAACAATAGCAAAGGCTATAATATCTTGGAAAAAACAATGAAATTTGAAACTATCTCGGTTGTAGGGTTAGGTTACATAGGCTTACCTACAGCAGCTGTGTTTGCATCACGTAAAATAAAAGTAATTGGTGTTGACGTAAATCAACATACCGTTGATACCATAAACAAAGGTGAAATACATATTGTTGAACCTGATCTTGATATAGTAGTTCATGCGACTGTAACCGAAGGCTTTTTAAAAGCGGTTATTACGCCAGAGCAAGCGGATGCTTTTATTATTGCTGTGCCAACCCCTTTTTATACTGAAGAAGGGAGCTCAAGCCTTAAGCCTGATCTGAGTTATATTAAATCAGCTTGTGAAGCTATAGCGCCTGTTCTAAAAAAAGGTAATTTGATTATACTTGAATCTACCTCTCCTGTAGGTGCAACTGAAAAAATGGCGACATGGTTAGCTGAGTATAGAAAAGATTTATCTTTTCCTTCAGCAAGTAGTGGGTCTAAAAATGATGTTATAGATATAAATATTTCGCACTGTCCTGAAAGAGTATTACCTGGGCAGGTTATGCGAGAATTAATTGAAAATGACCGAATAATTGGTGGTTTAACGATTCAATGTGCGCAAAGAAGCGCAGAGTTATACAACATGTTTGTTAAAGGCGAGTGCATTATAACGACCGCTCGTACTGCAGAAATGGCGAAGTTAACTGAAAATTCATTTCGTGATGTGAATATTGCCTTTGCCAATGAGCTTTCTATGATTTGTGACAAACTTGACATTAATGTTTGGGAACTTATTAAACTTGCCAATAGACATCCAAGAGTGAATATATTACAACCTGGCTGTGGTGTTGGTGGACACTGTATTGCTGTAGACCCATGGTTTATAGTTGATTCTGCGCCAGAACAAGCAAAAATCATTCGTACTGCTCGTGAAGTCAATGATTACAAACCGCAATGGGTTGTAGAGCAAATAATTAAAGAATGTAATAAGAAAAACACAAAAAATATTGTCTGTATGGGGATTGCATTTAAACCAGACATTGATGATTTAAGAGAAAGCCCAGCTTTAGTTATTACTGAAAAATTAACGCATTTAGGTTATGAAATCACGGTGGTAGAGCCAAACATTACCAAGTTACCAAGAAACCTACAAAGTGATAATGTTCAGCTTAAAGAGTTAGCAGATTTAACTGATTTAGGGCATAGTGTTCAAGTAACTTTAGTGGCACATTCAAGCTTTAAACAATTCACATTTTCAGAAAGTTTAGACTTTTGTGGTCTAAAAGAAAAATAGTATACTAGTGCAATTTTTTAGATAAAAACAAAATTAAGGATTGAAATGACTAATAAAATAACAAAAGCTGTTATCCCCGTTGCAGGGCTTGGCACACGTATGTTACCCGCCACCAAAGCCATCCCTAAAGAGATGCTACCTATTGTAGATAAACCTTTAATTCAATATATTGTTGATGAATGTGTTGCCGCAGGT
>Ga0209081_1001135_pt1 | contig 15903 bp, 15 predicted proteins | sample GOMGulsemesocosm_4_FD_184636 | JGI IMG/M metagenome (GOLD analysis project Ga0209081, IMG submission 184636) | Methane-oxidizing microbial communities from mesocosms in the Gulf of Mexico - GOM15B Gulf of Mexico (SPAdes) (version 2) | ecosystem: Environmental > Aquatic > Marine > Cold seeps... | reverse complement strand
CGACAAGGCTTTTCCAAATAAACTCGGCCGCCCACCAAAAGAAAGCCAAAGTGAAATAGTCAGCCTTCGGCAGGAAAATGATCGCCTTCGAGAGGAAGTTGATATTCTAAAAAAGGCCAACAGCCTTTTTTAATATTTTCTTCTCTAGCTCCAGCCGTTTAATACGTTTTTCAAGCGCTTGTGTTTGTTGCTGCTCTGGCGTTAGAGCCTTCGTTTTAGGCGTGATGCCGCTGCGCTCAGATGAAAGTTGAGAAACCCAACGCCTTAACGCTGTTTCACCGACCCACTAAAGCTTCGCAGGCTTCGGGATAACTGTACGGTTGATTTAGTACTAAATCGGCAGCTTCTCGCTTGAATTCTGGGCTGAACGTTCTTCGTTTTGTTGTCATTAAGCACCTATGTTTGGTGGATTTTACCACCTAAGTTGGTGTCCAATATCATTAGACCACTACACAGTTTATGTCATTAGCCGAAGGTTTTTCTCGGTGCGCTCTGTGATCTCGGTGGTGAATGTTTTTGGGTTTTAGGTATTGATGTTCTGTTATGGTGATCTTTCAAGTTATATAGGTAGAGCAAGGAGGTTCTATGGTAAAGATTTTGCATCACGGTGCGGTGGATGGAGTAACGGGTTCTTGTCATCAGCTTTTTTCGAGCAAGGGTGATTCTATTCTGGTTGATTGCGGTATGTTTCAAGGGGCGGAAGCTTCTAGGCTTGATGGTGGGTCGCTAGCGATTGATTTCTCGCTTGAGGGTGTTAAGGCCTTGTTAGTGACGCATTGTCATATTGACCATGTGGGTCGGATTCCTTATTTGTTAGCAGCGGGTTTTGATGGGCCTATTTATGCCACTGAGGCGACGGCAAGGTTGTTGCCATTGGTTATTGAGGATGCGATTAAGGTTGGGGTTACTCGTAATCGTCGGCTTATTGATAAGGTGTTGGCGCGTTTGTCAGCTTTGCTTACGCCTATTCCCTATGATGAGTGGTTTGATGTGGCGGGGATGGTTGATCTTAAGGGGCGGTTTCGTGTGGCTGGGCATATTATGGGGTCTGCTTATATTGAGTTTAATCTTGCGGGTACGCGAGTGCTTTTTTCGGGTGATTTGGGTGCGCCTTATTCACCGTTGCTGGCTGCGCCAAAATCGCCTTACCGAGCTGATTGTTTGGTGATTGAAAGTACGTATGGTGATAAAAACCATATTGGAAGAAAAGATCGCCGTCGACAGTTGCAGCGGGTTATTGAGGGGTGTTTATCAAATTCTGGTACGGTGTTGATTCCTGCTTTTAGTATTGGTCGTACGCAAGAGTTGTTGTATGAAATTGAAGGTATTATTCATCGTGCCAAAGGTGATTGGCAGCACTTAGATGTGATTGTTGATTCGCCGCTGGCGGCTAAGTTCACTGAGCATTATCGTGCGTTAAAGGGTTTATGGGATAAAGAGGCGAGGCGTAAGTTATCGGCGGGGCGACATCCGCTAGCTTTTGAGCAATTAATAACGGTTGATAGCCATGCTGATCACATGAGACTTGTGAATTATTTAAAGCAATCAGCTAAGCCCGCTATTGTTATTGCGGCGAGCGGTATGTGTGAAGGCGGACGTATTGTTAATTATTTGCAAGAATTATTACCTAATGCACGTAATGATGTGTTGTTTGTTGGTTACCAGGCTGAAGGAACATTGGGTAGGAATATTCAAAGGTATGGCCCTAGTGGTGGGTACGTTTATATGGATGGTGAGCGAGTGGACATTAAAGCCGGGGTGCATACCTTGAGTGGTTATTCTGCACATGCTGGGCAAAAAGATTTGATTAACTTTGTTAAGCGAATGCGGTTAAAGCCATCAGAGATTAGGATTGTACATGGCGATGATGATGCAAAAAAGGCGTTACAGTGTAAGCTGCAGCAACTTGTGCCTGATGGACATGTTTGGTGCCCGACCGATTAGGCAGTTTTAAGATGAGTGGTATTGGTAAGAGATATGAAGGATATTAAATTGAAGCAGTGTGTTTTTGCTGTTGTTTGTTCATTGGTTTTTTATGCAATGTTTAGAGGTACGCCACCGGCGATGCTGTTTGATCACTCAGATAAAGTAGGGCATGTTGCTGCTTTGTTTATGCTGTCGTTAACGGCGAGGCTGGTGATTTATCGTTGTTCTGCATATGGTTTTTGGTGGGTTATGTTTGTATTGGCGTTCATGCTGGAATACTTGCAAGGTGAGTGGTTGCCGTTGCGTGTGTTTTCTATGGGGGATGTGCTGGCAAATATGGTTGGTGTGGCCGCTGCTTTGATGTGTTTAATTGTTTTTAGGCGCCCTGTTTAAGGTGAATATTCTCAGTTGTCATCTCTTTGTTTTATCTTGTATTTAATATGCTAAAATAATTAGGTTAAATAACATGTTATTAAATAGGATGAAGGGATTATGAAAGGGACTGCAAAAGGTGTGTTATGGGCTGCTGTTAGTATGGGTTTCGGGGCGTCGAGTTATGCCATTGAGCCTGCTTCGGTAACGTCGGGGCCTATTGCGGTGGCACCTCAGCTATCGATACAGTTTGGACACGATGATAATTTGTTTTCAGACAGGGATAGCGCTGAAAGTTCGATGATTACGGTTATTAAGCCTTCTGTGCAGCTAGTTGCCGAGCGTAAAAATGATGCGTATCGTTTGAGCTATTCGATTGAGGATGGGCGCTACCAGAATAGCCGTGCTGATGATTACACCGATCATAATTTAACAGCTGAAGCGATTCTTGAGTTAAATAGCCGCCACCGTTTAGATCTTTTTTCAAGCTATGTTAAGGATCATGAAGCTCGGGGTGCTAATAATGCGGCAACGGGGGATGAGCCATCACGTTATACCGATAAATCGTTGGCTTTTACCTATCGATATGGCGTAAATAATGCAATCGGTAATCTTGAGCTGGTGGGCTCTTATCTTGACCATGAGTTTGATAACTTTAAAGCGTTGAATGAAGGTCGTAACCGAGAGAATAGTAAAATAGGTGGTACATTTTTCTATCGTGTTGCACCGAAAACGTCTGCACTTGTAGAGTTACGTTATGAGGATATAGATTACGGGCTGAGTACGAGTACGCTTGATAGTGTAGAGACCAAATATTTGCTAGGCCTTAAGTGGGATGCGACAGCGAAAACATCGGGTAGTGCGAAATTTGGTTATATGGAAAAGGCGTATGATTCGTCGGTGCGTAAGGATCAAGATAGTATGAGTTGGGAGGTGGCTGTTAGGTGGTCGCCTTTGACGTATTCGGTGTTTGATTTGAGTGCAACGCAAGATTTTGAAGAGGCTTCAGGCAATGAGGATGCAATTGATACTCATGCCTATAGTTTGGTATGGACGCATGCATGGAATGATCGCTTGAGTACGAATGTTATGTTCAATCACATGGAAGAGGAATATACCGGTATTTCTCGTGAAGATGAAACAGATTCAATAATGCTGGGTGCAAATTATGAGCTGCAACGTTGGTTAGCGGTTAATTTAGCTTATACGCATACGGATAAAGGGTCTGATTTGCCAGATGAAGAGTATCAGCGTGACTTATTGATGCTAACAGTGTCGGCTTCATTTTAAGACGAGCAGGGTAGTATGTTGACTAACAGTGGTTTTAAACGAGGCTATTTATCTGTGTTAAATGTTATTAGGTGTGGCTTATTATTGAGCCTATTTTTATCAAACATTGCGATTGCTGCTAATGATAATTCAACGGACTACTTACTCGGCTCGGGTGATTTACTGAGTATTCACGTATTTGAGGAAGAGGATTTAAGCCTTGAGCTTCGTGTGAGTGACAATGGGACGATTGCTTACCCTTTCTTAGGGGGGATAAAAGCGCGCGGCTTACCCTTGGTTAAGTTGAGCGAGTTGATTAAGCAAGGCTTAGCGGATGGGTATTTAGTGAACCCTGTTGTTAGTATTACTATTATTGAATATCGTCAATTTTATATTAATGGTGAAGTGGAAAAGCCGGGTGGTTATGCCTATTTACCGGGTTTAACATTGCAAAAAGCCGTAGCTTTGGCCGGTGGTTTTACTGAGCGAGCGTCAAAAGATAAGATTTTTGTTGTACATGATGGTGCTGAGTATAAGGCTCCCGTTAAGTTAGGTTTAGACAGTGCGGTACGCCCGGGTGATGTAGTCACCATTGAGGAAAGCTTTTTTTAAAACGATTGGCTTGTATTAAAACGTAAATTTTTATGGAAGATTGGATTGATGGATAAACAGCAGGTTGGAGTGCAAAGCCAAATGATGGGTGAGGAAGTGATCGATTTGCGGCAGTATTGGCAAACGATTATGCAGCATAAAACAGGGATTATTAGTTTTTCTATTGTGGTAACGCTGCTTACTATTTTAGTGGTTTTCTCAATGACGCCGATCTATCGTGCAACGGCTACTTTATTGATTGAATCACAGCAAGCGAAGGTGGTTTCAATTGAAGAGATTTATGGACTTGATTCGTCAAATACCGAATATTACCTTACACAATTTGAAATTCTAAAGTCTCGTCGTTTGGCCGACAATGTTATTCGAAAATATCAGTTGGTTGATCACGAAGAGTTTAATCAAAAACCTTTTATTACGTTTTCTTGGCGTGATGTTGCCGCAGGGTTCTTACCCGATCTAGCGGCGGAAGAGCCTTCGAAAGAAGCTGTTTTTCAAGGGGTTGTTGATGCGTTTATTGAGCGGTTATCTATTGCCCCGGTGCGTAAAACACAGTTGGTTAAAATAAGTTTTGATGCTTTTGATCCGGTGTTTGCAGCGAAAATAGCGAATGCAATTGGTGAGGCTTATATTGATGGCAATTTAGAAGCTAAGTTGAGTTTAACCATTAAAGCCACATCCTGGTTGAATGAGCGCTTAGGGGGCTTGAAGGAAACGTTAAGCGAGTCTGAAAGAAAGTTACAAGCCTTTCGTGACCGTGAACAGATTGTGGGGTCTGGCGGTGGTTTGGATATTGCTAACCGTGAATTAGATTTGGTGGCGGCTAAACTAGTTGATTCAAAACGTGCTCGATTAGAAGTGGAGGGTGTGTATCGAGAGATTAAGGCGATGGGTGCTAATGCCGTTGCTGAACGTTATGAGAGTATTCCTGCGGTACTAAGTCACCCAGTTATTCAGAGTTATAAAGAATCTGTTTTGAAGGTTGAACAGAAAAAGTCGGAGCTTTCTAAACGTTATGGTCAAAAGCACCCAAAGATGATTGCTGCCATGTCAGAACTTAACAGTGCGCGATCTTCCTTAAATACCCAAATTATGAGTGTTGTTCGTGGTATTGAAAATAAATATCGTATAGCGCGCCAAAGTGAGCGTGCTTTACAGGGCTCTATGGGGGAGAATAAAAAGAATATTCAGGGCTTAATGGGTAAATCGTATCAGCTAAAAGAGTTGGAGCAGGAAGTTAGAACGAATAGGGCGTTGTATGACAGCTTCTTTACGCGCTTAAATGAAACGACAGCGACTAGTTCGTTGGAGTCGGCTAATGCGCGTTTGTCCGATCCTGCGGTGGCACCTAGGGTTGCCGCTAAGCCGAAGAAGAAGCTGATTGTTATTTTGAGTTTTGTGGTGAGTTTGATGTTTGCGGTGGTGTGCGCCTTTTTGTTAGAAAGCCTTAATAACGCTATTAAAACAGCAGCAGATGTACAAGAAAAATTGGGCCAAGCGATGCTTGGGCTGTTGCCTGAGCTAAAAGATACTGCAGAGAAAGCTAGCTATAAGCAATATATTGATAATGCTAAATCTGCCTTTTCAGAATCGGTTAGAACGATTAGAACCGGTTTGGTGCTTTCTTCGTTAGATAACCCACATAAGGTGATTGCTGTAACCTCAACCGTGCCAGGTGAAGGTAAAACATCGGTGGCATTTAGTTTGGCGTATTCTTTGGGGCAATTAGAACGCGTGTTGTTGATAGATGCCGATATGCGACGCCCTTCTATTGGTAAGTTTCTGGGGTATTCAGCCGCTGCACCGGGGCTTTCAAATCTTGTTGCTGACACGGCTACATTCGATGAATGTGTGCACCGTTATGATCAGGCGGGTATTGATGTGATGTCGTCAGGTATTATTCCGCCAAACCCGTTGGAATTACTATCCTCTAAACGATTTGCTACCGTGATGCAGACATTAGAAGAGCGCTATGACCGTATTGTTATTGATACCGCGCCCTGTCAGGCGGTGAGTGATGCATTGGTGCTCTCAAAACATGTGGGCTCGATGGTTTATGTTGTTAAGGCAGATGATACATCAGGTACACAGGTTAAAGCAGGCTTGAAACGACTTGCGGATATTAACGCACCCGTTGCGGGTGTTGTTTTAAATAGGGTTAATGTGACTAAGGGTTCTCGCTATTATGCTGAAGGTTATTCAGGTTATTATGATGTGTATGGCTATGGTGCGGAAAACAAGTCCACTTGATAGATCTACATAGCCATTTATTACCGTGTATTGACGATGGGGCAAGTTCTTTAGCAGACTCGCTGCAGCTTGCCCGAATGGCTGTTGCTGATGGAATTACCCATATTACGCTGACCCCGCATATTCATACGGGGCGATTTGATAACGATATCTCCACGATTACTCCTGCGTTTAGCTCATTTCGGCAAGCGGTTGAGGCTGCGAATATTCCACTGACCTTAGCGATTGCTGGTGAGGTGAGAATTAGTGATGAGTTATTGATGCTGGTGCCACAAAAAAAGGTGCCGTTTTTGGGTGAATGGCAAGGCAAAAAAGTATTGTTGCTTGAACTGCCACATAGCCATATTCCACCCGGTACTGAAAAGTTAGTTAAGTGGTTGCTAGCACAAAATATAGTACCGATGATTGCGCACCCTGAGCGTAATAAAGATATTTTAAGGAATATTGATCTTATTTTACCGTTTGTTGAAATGGGATGTTTGTTTCAAGTGACGGCCATGTCGATGTCGGGTGATTTTGGTAAGGAATCTGAACAGCGCTCTATACAGCTGCTAGAAAAAGGCTGGATAACTATTCTTGCCACCGATGCACATAATATGAAGCATCGGCCGCCTGTTTTATCGAAAGGTTACGAGGCTGCCAAACAGATCGTTGGAGAAGCGACGGCTAAGGCGTTGGTGCTGGATACTCCGCGTTTAATTGCTGGTCTATAGCAGTAGATGCGGTTATTTTCCCCGTTAAAAACGCGGTTGTACATCGCCATACCGGTAATGCTGTGTGCTTTTTTTGGGATGTTTCAGGCAACTAAAATAGGAATAGCCGATATTCAAGCGTATAAGGCGCGCTATTTGTTGAGTCAATGGGAAGAGGGGCAGCGCTTACCCACCGATGATGAAGTTGTGCGAGCGCTCGATTCTGCCTCTTCAGCATTAGGCTGGGCACCCAATAATACTGAGTATATGGACCTTAAAGCGCATATTCTTACTTATAAAGGTTTGCTGTATTGGGAAAGCTTACCATTTGCTGCTGTAACTGAAGAAGCGGTGGCATTTTATCTGCAGTCAACGCAGGTTCGCCCAAAATGGCCGTATGCTTGGGCACGTTTAGCTTTGCTGAAAGCACACCGTGGGGAATTTGATGACGCGTATCAAACTGCTTTATTGCGTGCGGTTGAATATGGGCCATGGGAGCGCAATGTGCAAAAAACGATTGCTGAGGCTGGTTTGTATGGTTGGACACAGTTAGAAGAGGCGAGTAGGGATGCCCTGATAGCAACGATTCAACGAGGGTTAAACGTTCAGTTTAAAACAATGGCGGATATTGTTATGCGACATCATCGTAAAGTATTTGTGTGCGCTTATTTGGCGAGAAATGAAAAAACAAAAACTTTTTGTGGTTGGTAATACGTTTATTTGCTTGTTTGTTTGACAGCTGTGCGCCAAAAGACGGATAATGGTTAAAATTTTAATACTTAAAAAGGAATTGACTGGTATGCAGAAAATTATTTTAGGCGTGGTAGCCGCTTTTTTACTACCTATAAGTGCTGCGTTTGCTGATGTTACAAGTGACATGGCGGATGGTTTATCGTTAGACCAAGTTTTGAGTAATGCAGCGGCTGATGGCACAGAGCTTTCTGATGCAATCGCTCAAATTATTGCAATAAACCCTGCGATGGCTGAGGCTGCAGTGGTAGCTGCTATTGCTATTAATCCAGCGCAAGCTGCTACCATTGTTGTTGCTGCTGTACAGGCCGCACCTGATCAAAGTACGACTATTACAGAGGCCGCCATACAGGCTGCACCAACTCAAGTGTCGGCTATTCAACAAGCTGCTCAGGTAGCCACTATTCAAGCTCAAATTGAGAGCACTAGTGGGGACGTTGATGCTGAAGCGACTGCTGCGGGTAATCCTAATGCGGCAGAGCCAGCAACACCGGCTACTCCTGCAACACCCGCTGTACCTAATGCGCCAAGCATACCAGCAACACCGGCTTTTTCTGCAACGCCTGCTGTACCAAGTTCAGGCTCTGGCGGTGGTGGTAGCCCAGCATAAGCAAGACTGCATTTTTTGAAAAAAAAGCGCTAATTAGCGCTTTTTTTTCACCTTAAATTAAGTAAATAAGATATGTCTATTAGGTTGCATAAAAACCATCGATTATCTAATAAAAGTGCTGACAGTTGGCTTTTTGGTCTTTATGTTGGCTTGCTTTTTTGGGTGCCTATTCCTCTGGGAAGTAACCGCTTGTGGTCAGTTTCTTTGTTTAATATTGTGGTATTAGGCTTGGTTTTCTACTGGTGTGTTTTGTTTATTCGAGGGCGGGTTTCTTTAAGCTGTTCATTTCAAAAGGCTTGGTTTGTTATTGTCGCTTTATTGTTATGCCAACTGTGGGTATTCATCAATACGTTCTGCTTGCCTCAATCATTAGGGGGGTCTTTAGACCCGACACGATCCTCTCAACAGTTGATTCATGGTGTTGCATTAACGGGGATGTTTTGTTTAACGCTGCTTCTTTTACGTTCACGACGACGAATAAAAATAGTTATTTTTACGCTGGTTGTTTCTGGTTTATGCCAAGCAGTTTATGGCAGTTTAATGACCTTATCGGGTGTTGAATATGTTTTGTTATTACCGAAAGAGTCTTATCGAGGTTTGGCAACAGGTACGTTCATTAATCGTAATCATTTAGCGGGTTATTTAGAATTATGCTTGTCAGTTGGTATTGGCTTTATGATAGCGAGTTTAAGCGATAAAGAGGCTGTTAGTTGGCGTGATGTTGGGCGGCGAGTGCTCAGTGGGCTATTAGGTACTAAAGCACGGGTTAGAATCAGTTTGGTAATTATGGTGGCGGCTTTAGTGATGACTCATTCAAGGATGGGGAATACGGCTTTTTTCGCCAGTTTGTCTATTACGGGTGTTATTGCTTTAGTCTTGAGTCGGCATGCATCAAGAGCGACGGTTATTTTGTTAGTGAGTTTAATTGTTATTGATCTTGTGGTCGTCGGTACCTTTTTTGGTATGGAAAAAGTGGTGAACCGCATTGAGAACACGCGCTTGAGTACGGTTAAGCGTGATGAAGTTAATGTGTATGCTGCAAAGCTATTGGACGATAATTTATTGACTGGGACGGGTGCTGGCTCTTTTTATGGCGTTTTTCCTGAGTACCGCGAAGAAGATGTCGGTAATATTTATTTTAACCATGCACATAATGATTATATGCAGTTTGCGGTCGAGTTTGGTTTGCTCGGCTTTATTCCCTTATTATTTGCGGTAATCTCAACGTTTGTTATTGCTTTGCGTGCGCAGCGCTCAAGGCGGGATCATTTAATGCGGGGTTTGTCATTTTCATCGTTAATGGCCATTATTGCTTTTGGTATTCATTCAACGGTAGATTTTAATCTTCAAATACCAGCAAATGCGGCAACATTTATGGTGATATTGGCTTTAGGTTGGCTGTCTTTTTATTTTAAAGATAAGGTGCCTCGTCGTGGTTAGTGGTGATGGAGTAGTTTTAGAATTTCGCTAACAGTTACTGCTGAGCGAGGGTATAATATTGCCTGAATTTTTATATATGTTTGGATGGCATATATGACATGGATGTTTGGAATATGACAAGGATTTTGAGTATGGAGACTTTAAGTGTCTAGGGTGAGTAGTAAGGGACGAATTAGAGATTTACGTTTTTTACCGTTATTGTTAAAAGCATTGGATATATTAATTATCTATTTGTCGCTTTTTATGTTGACTACGTCGTTTTCAGATATTATTTGGTCACAAAGCTATAATCTTTTGGCTATTCTTGCCATGCTCGTTTTTATTTTTGCTTCTGAATCAGCGCATTTGTATCAGTCATGGCGAGGTGTTAGTTATTCATTGCTAATTCAACGGGTTCTTTTGGTCTGGGGTATTACTGTTTTATGCCTAATGATTCTGGGGTATTTAACAAAAAATACCGCAGAATACTCTCGGTTATTGTTAAGTACGTGGTGCTTGCTGGTACCCGTTATTTTGCTGGCATGGCGAACAGTCTTTAAGCTATTCCTTAATTATTTTAGGTCTCAGGGGCATAACTCACGACAAGTTGCTGTGCTGGGTGTTAATCATTTATCAGCTGAAATAGTTCAGCATATTGATAATGATCCATCACTAGGCTTGCGCATTGAAGGACTTTATGACGATAGAGAGTCTAGCCGCGATAATGAGGTGTTATGTTCAATAATTGGTTGTAGTGATGGATTGGTTAAAAAAGTTAACGAGGGCAAGGTTGACTTGGTTTACATAACACTTCCTATGAAAGCGGAGACGCGTATAAAAGAAGTTATTGATAAGTTAGCCAATACGACAGCAACTGTTTATATGGTGCCTGATATTTATACCTACCAGCTATTTAATGGTACTTGGACTGATATGGCGGGCCACCCCGTTGTGAGTGTTTTTGAGTCTCCTTTTTTAGGGGGGAATTCTTTTGCTAAACGGGTACAGGATATTGTGCTATCCAGCTTAATTTTGTTGTTAATTTCACCGATTATGTTAACCCTTGGGCTGCTTATTAAAGCAACATCACAGGGGCCTGTGTTTTTTAAGCAACGGCGTTATGGTGTTTCTGGTGAGGATATTACGGTTTGGAAGTTTAGATCTATGACGGTGCAAGATAACGGTGACACGATTAAACAAGCGACTAAAAATGATGCGCGAATTACTCCGTTAGGCCGATTTATACGCCGTACCTCATTAGATGAGTTGCCGCAGTTTTTAAATGTTTTTATGGGTGATATGTCAATTGTTGGGCCACGTCCGCATGCGGTTGCCCATAATGAGCTGTATCGTAAGCAGATTCGCGGTTATATGTTGCGGCATGCCGTTAAACCTGGGATTACGGGCTGGGCTCAAATTAATGGCTGGCGTGGTGAAACAGAAACGCTGGATAAAATGGAAGGGCGTATTAAATGTGACCTTTGGTATATCAGTAATTGGTCCAGCGTATTAGATTTGAAGATTATTTTTCTAACGGTATTTAAGGGGTTTGTGGATAAGAATGCCTATTAATTTGGTATTACTTGGTAAATTCAATCATTTGTCGTAGCACGTCCGGTGGGCTTGTTAGGTGATAGGGTTAGTTTTTTTTGACTCCTATGGTCAATAGGTGGTAACAACAAAGAACGAGCGATTATCCACGATTGATATACCACTACTGGGTGTGTTTAAAGTCCTGACTTGTGGGTATTGTGCAAAATGGGGGTGGTTATATTCATGACAAGGGTGTTTACAAATATGTGAGACCTTTCACGAAAGCTCTTTCGTCCCGGTACGGCATCGCCTAAAGTGCCTGCTGTCAGTAAAAATGCATCCAAAATATTCGCTATTCTCATGGGGCTGGCTCTGCTCAATCGATTATTTATTCCAGTGCCAAAAGTAGGATGTATGAGAGGATCCTTCTCTGAAATTGCTCTTGCTCTGCTTTATCTCCCGCATCATTTCGCGCGTTTGTACCCCGCCTAAAGCGTCTACTGTTGGTGCTTAGAGATGAAATTTTCTTTCGTGAAAAGCTCTCATGTCTATATTAAATTGGTTAAAATAGCCCTTTGTATTCATCTATAAATAAGGGGGTTTAGTGAAAGGAATTGTATTAGCTGGCGGTAGTGGCACACGTTTGTACCCGATTACCCGTGGGGTTTCTAAGCAGTTGGTGCCCTTGTATGACAAGCCAATGATTTATTACCCAATATCTGTTTTGATGTTGGCAGGTATTACCGAAATTCTCATTATTACGACACCGGAAGATCAAGCCAGTTTTCAACGCTTACTCGGTGATGGCGCTGAATTGGGTATTCGTTTTGAGTATGTTGTACAGCCATCTCCCGATGGTTTGGCTCAAGCCTTTATTTTAGGTGAAGAGTTTATCGGTGAGGATGATGTTTGTTTGGTGCTGGGTGATAATATTTATCACGGGCACGATTTAACGCGGATGCTGGCTAATGCGGTAGAGAATGTTGGAAAACTAAACAGTGCGACTGTTTTTGGTTACCGAGTTGCTGACCCTGAACGCTATGGTGTGGCTGAGTTTGATGCGCAAGGCAATGTGATTAGCCTTGCTGAAAAGCCTGAACAACCTAAAAGTAATTATGCGGTAACAGGTTTGTACTTTTACCCGAATGATGTGATTCAAAAAGCAAAAGACGTTGTGCCATCGCACCGTGGTGAGCTGGAAATCACCTCTGTTAATCAACTCTATTTGGACGAAGAACGCTTAAAGGTTGAGCTAATGGGCCGTGGTTATGCCTGGTTAGATACGGGGACGCATGAGAGTTTATTAGAGGCGGCTCAATTCATTGAAATTATTGAAAAACGCCAGGGTTTAAAGGTTGCTTGTTTAGAAGAGATTGCTTTTGAACAAGGTTATATTTCAAAAGCTCAACTCATTGAGCTTGCTCAGCCTTTATTGAAAAATCAATATGGCCAGTACTTGCTTAGGTGTGCTGAAGAAGCCAATATTTTATGAAGTTTATTAAACAGAAAATTTCTGATGTTATTGTTGTTGAGCCACAAGTTCATGGTGATTCACGTGGATATTTTGTAGAAACGTTTCGACAAGACTTATTCGAGAAGGCCTTGGGTTATTCAGTCGATTTTGTGCAAGATAATGAATCTAAATCCTCGAAAGGGGTGTTAAGAGGGCTGCACTTTCAATTAGCACCCCATGCGCAAAGTAAACTGGTTCGAGTTATTGAAGGCTGTGTGCTGGATGTAGCGGTGGATATTCGAGAGGGTAGTTCTACTTTTGGTCAGCACGTTGCGGTTGAGCTTTCTGCTGATAATAAACGGCAAATGTTTGTTCCCAGAGGTTTTGCGCATGGTTTCGTGGTACTAAGTGATACCGCGACCTTTGCTTATAAGGTTGATAATTATTATTCGCCCGAATGTGACCGAGGTTTAGCTTTTGATGACCCTGAGTTAAATATTGATTGGCAGTTGCCGAAGGAACAGTTGCAACTATCAGTTAAGGATACTAAGCAACCTTCATGGGCGCAGCTAGGCCGTTGTTTTGATTCGGCTATTAATTACTATGCCTGATATAAAGAATATCCTTGTTATAGGGTCGAATGGCCAACTAGGACAGTCTTTTCAACGTGTGGCAGACAATTACCCGCAATATAACGTGGTATTTGCTGATCGACAGGTATTAGATTTAAGTGAAATTAACCATATTGATGCTTATTTTAAACAACATACCTTTGATGTCATTATTAACTGTGCGGCACATACAGCGGTTGATAAGGCGGAGTCTGAACCTGAGTTGGCGGATGCTATTAACCACAAAGCAGTCAAGCAGATAGCTATAAATGCTAAGCAACAGCATGCAAAATTAATTCATGTTTCAACCGATTATGTTTTTAATGGGGAGCAATATAGACCTTATATTGAAACTGATCCAGTAGACCCAAAAGGCGTGTACGGCGCAACCAAGCTTGCGGGTGAGCAGGCTGTTTTGCACACGATGGAAACGAATGCGCTAATTATCAGAACCAGTTGGGTGTATTCAGAGTTTGGGAGCAATTTTGTAAAAACAATGCGTAAGCTGGGATGTGAACGGGATTCGTTGGCGGTTATTTATGATCAAGTCGGCACACCGACGTATGCGGGTGATTTAGCTAAAGCGATTATGCATATTGTTGAGAATGAATCATTTCGCCAATCTAACTTTAAATCACAGGTCTACCACTACAGTAATGAAGGTGTTTGTAGTTGGTATGACTTTGCTCGGGCAATATTTGAGTATGACAATATCTCATGTGATGTATCTGCCATTGAAACAAAGGATTATCCAACTGCAGCAAAACGGCCACATTATAGTGTGCTGAACAAGAATAAAATCAAGCAAGCGTTTTCGATAGCGATACCTTATTGGAAAGACTCGTTAGCTACGTGCTTACAAGGGCTACAGGGAAAAAAATAATGAAAACAATATTAGTTACAGGTGGAGCCGGGTTTATTGGCTCAGCAGTAATCCGTCACTTGATTAACGACACGGATTATCAGGTTGTTAACGTTGATAAACTAACCTATGCCGGAAACTTAGAGTCACTGTTATCGATTAGTGAGAGTGATCGTTATCATTTTGAGCACGTTGATATTTGTGATGCCAATGAAATTCAGCGTGTTATTGAGCAATACCAGCCCAGTATTATTATGCACTTAGCGGCGGAGTCTCATGTTGATCGTTCAATAGATGGGCCTGCAGAATTTGTTCATACCAATATTATTGGCACCTACACTTTGCTAGAGCAGGCAAGGCAGTATTGGGATAAATTAGACACTGAGAAAAAGGCCGCTTTTCGCTTTCACCATATTTCAACCGATGAGGTTTATGGCGATTTAGAAGGAACTGATGACCTGTTTACAGAAACAACACCTTACGCGCCAAGTTCGCCGTATTCAGCAAGTAAAGCTAGCTCAGATCACCTTGTACGGGCATGGTATAGAACTTTTGGCTTGCCAACACTGATAACAAATTGCTCAAACAATTACGGGCCGTACCATTTCCCTGAAAAGCTTATTCCACTGGTAATACTCAACGCCTTGGCCGGTAAGAAACTACCCATTTATGGCAAGGGAAACCAAATAAGAGATTGGTTGTATGTTGAAGACCACGCTAGAGCATTAGTTTTAGTGGCTACAACGGGCGAGGTTAGTGAAACTTATAATATTGGTGGCCATAACGAGATGCAAAATATAGACGTTGTGCGAACCATTTGTGAGCTGCTAGAAGAATTAGCCCCGAATAAGCCAGAAGGCGTTGCACGCTATCAAGACTTGATAACTTACGTCACAGATAGAGCCGGGCATGATGTACGGTATGCCATTGATGCGGGTAAGATACAGCAGGAACTCAACTGGACACCACAAGAAAGCTTTGAAAGCGGGATTCGTAAAACGGTTGAATGGTACCTGGCTAACTTGGATTGGTGTGCCAATGTGCAAGATGGCAGCTACCAGCGTGAACGTTTAGGTGTTATTTAATTTATTTTGCTCAAGCTGTTCAGCTTCAGTATCAGTTAGTGGTTTTGTTGTTCTAGCCATCTTAGTGACACAGGTGCTGTTGTGTTGACCATGACGTTACTACGAGTGTTACTAAAACCTTAGGATTTGATAGTTCCTGTTAGGACGCTATAGGCATTAAAAAAGCCGCTAACCCTTGTAGGTTAGCGGCTTTTTGGATGTTTTAAGTCTTCCTGAGACTTTGAAATGGTGGGACGGCGGGAACTGTCTTTATACCTTAACCATTTGATTTTTATCGTTCCCATGCTCCAGCGTGGGAATGCATCCAGTGACGCTTCTGCGTCACAGAACGCAGAGCGTTCCAGTATGAGTTCCCACGGAGACCGTGGGAACTATAAGGCCTTGGGAATGAAAGCAAGGTTGGGCTGAAGTATGAAGCCCAAAAAAATCTTTCCGCAAACCCTGAAATCTACCGATGTGTTA